>Ga0116177_10001849_pt1 | contig 15761 bp, 13 predicted proteins | sample AD_STIC10_MetaG_FD_89750 | JGI IMG/M metagenome (GOLD analysis project Ga0116177, IMG submission 89750) | Active sludge microbial communities of municipal wastewater-treating anaerobic digesters from USA - AD_STIC10_MetaG | ecosystem: Engineered > Bioreactor > Anaerobic > Digestate | place: USA... | reverse complement strand
TTCAGATCAATCATCAGCACGGCGAACTGCTTGCGACTGCGTTTGGCGTGCTGCATGGACAATTGAAACCGGTCAACCAGCAGCAACCGGTTCGCCAGTCCGGTCAAGGGATCAAAAAAGGCGTGCTGTTTGAGTGACTTTTCTGCGTTGCGCAGCTTCAGCGCGTACTGCTTGTACCGCTTCTTTTCGTCCAGTGCCTTGCGCAACCGCATGGCCAGTACGATGGCAGCAATGCCAAGGACGGCGACCACAGTAGCGAGGATGTAAGCGGTCAATGTGAACTCTCCGGCAGATCAAATATTCTCCATTCACTATGGCTGGCGCGCCCCTGTTTGAACACTCTTTTACAAAGTTGGCAAGCGCTGCGGGGGCGATCTTCATTGTGCGCAAATAGACGGCGTTGTTGACAAGCCTCTGCAGTTTCAGGCGACACTACAGCACCTATTGATTAAAGGGCGGTTCATGTTGGCAGGAGTTGCGTTTGCGTTGGCGGCGGGAATCATGTGGGGTTTGGTCTTTGTTGGCCCCTTGCTGCTGCCGGAGTACCCTGCCGCACTTCAGGCGTTTGGGCGATATTTGGCATTCGGATTGATTGCGATACCGCTGGCGTGGCTGGACCGGTCCGAGTTGGCGCGCATGGCGCGTGCCGACTGGATCGAGGCGCTCAAGCTCGCAGCCATTGGCAACATCCTGTATTACCTGTGTCTGGCCAGTGCCATCCAGCGCGCTGGCGGGCCGCTGCCGACCATGATCATTGGCACGCTGCCGGTGGTCATTTCCATAGCCGCCAACCTGCTGAACCACCAGCGCGACGGGCGCTTGCCCTGGGGTCGTCTGGCGCCCTGCCTGGCCACGATTCTGGCTGGGATTGCTTGTGTGAATCAGGTGGAATTGGAGGCGTTGTCCGCCGACCCGTCGGCGGATGTTGCGCGCTATGCCAGCGGTGCCCTGCTGGCGACGGTGGCCGTGGCGTGCTGGACCTGGTATCCGCTTCGCAACGCGAATTGGCTGCGCGAGCACCCGGGCCGCAAGCCGCGCGCCTGTGCCACGGCCCAGGGCCTGGCAACCCTGCCACTAGCTGTTACCGGCTATGTGGCGTTCTGGGGCTGGACGGCTGGTACGGGTAACGCTTTCCCCATGCCCTTCGGCCCGCGTCCGCTGGTCTTTGTCGGCTTGATGCTGGCAATCGGGCTTTTTGCCTCCTGGCTGGGAACCCATTGCTGGAACGAAGCCAGCCAGCGCCTGCCCACGGCGCTGGTGGGCCAGTTGATCGTGTTTGAAACCCTTTCCGCGTTGAGCTACGCCTACCTGCTACGTGGCCAGTGGCCGCAGCCGCTGACGCTGGCAGGGGTAGGCCTGCTACTGGTTGGCGTGGCCTGGGCGGTACGCATCAAACCGCAGCACGCTGTGGTGCCCGAAGCGCACCTATGACGCCGGACGGGTTCAGGGCCGCGTGTCGGGCGCCGGCGTGGTTGGCACGCCCTGGTCCAGCGCGGCCTGGTGTTGCGCGGTCATGGCCCGCAGGAAACCGGGTCGCTGGCGCAGGCGCGCCCAATAGTCGGCCACTGCGGGCGTGAACTGTGCGTCCAGACCCAGATGCCCTGCCAGCATCAGCGCATACGACACTGCCACATCGGCGGCGGTGAACCGCCCGGCACACAGGTAGTCCTGATGCCGCACAGCTGCGTCCACGGCGCGCAGGCGCGCCAGGAACCAGCGGCTGTAGTCCTCGGCCACCTGGGGCTGTTTGCGCTCAGGAGGTTCAAAGTGGCTGTAGCGCAGCACCAGGGTTTGCGGAAAGGTCAGTGTGGCGTCACTCATGTGCAGCCAGTTCAGGTAGCTGCCAAAAGCGTTTTCGGTGGGTTGCACGTCCAGAACGCCGGGACTATGCTGCGCCGCCAGATACTGGCAAATGGCCGTTGATTCGGTCATGCGGGTGTTACCGTCTACCAATAGCGGCACGGTGCCCAGCGGGTTCTCCTGCAGGAACGATCGTGCCATGGCCCGCGGCGGGAACGGCAGCATTTGCAGGTCGTAGGGAATGCCCAACTCCTCCAGCAGCCATAGTGGGCGGAAAGAGCGGGCGCTGACGCAGTGGTGGAGGGTGATCATGCCTAGAGTTTATGCAGTCCGCTGACCTGGGCATGCGACAACAAGGGCGCAAATTACGCCAAAGCTGTAGCCCGGTTGCGAAACTCCGCCGGCGACAGCCCGGTCCAACCCTTGAAGGCACGGATAAAACTCTTTTCGTTGCGAAAACCCGCCGCTTCGGCAACCTGTTTGATGGGGCGCTCGGTGCGGTGCAGCAGTTCTACCGCCCGCGCCTGGCGCACTTCGTCTTTCAGTTTCTGTAGCGTGGCGCCCTCTTCCTTGAGCTGGCGGTGCAACGTGCGCGGGGATACATGCAACAGCGCGCCCAGTGCGTCGGCGCTATGGGTTTGCTGGGTATGGCTGGCCAGGGTCTGGCGCACCCGTTGCACCAGCAGACGATCGCGGCGGTACTGCAGCACGGTCAGGGGCAGGGCGTGCTGCAGCATTTGTTGCAACGCTTTTTCGTCACGGCGCAGTGGCAAGTTCAAATACTGTGCATCGAACTGGATGCTGGCCGGACCTTCGCCAAAGCAAGTGGGGCCGGAAAAGAGCACTGCATAGGCACTTTGGTGGGGCGGCGGCGGAAAGGGAAACTGTGCGCCGGTAAGCGCAATGCGCGAATCGACCAGCCAGCAGGCGAGGCCGTGGATATTGCGCAGCACGGACACCAAACAGAACTCGCGCATGGGTGTTTGCTCGGAATGCTCCGTAACGCGAATGGTTGCCACAGAACCCGTGACTTCAAGCGACATTGCAATGTCCGGCGCAATCAGACCGTGGTGGCGGCACCAGCGAGAAATTGCCACACCCAAGGTTGGTGCGCTGATGGAGGCACGCGCCAGCATGCCGTAGCTGCCCCAGGGCAGGCGGCGGCTGAACCAGCCCAGGGCTTCGTCGTCTAGTTCCCGCATGGCTGCGCCGGACAGCGTCTCCATTTGCCAAGCGGTGATACGGGCGTCGGGCGTTTGGACTTGATCTGGCGCAATCTGTGCCTTGCGTAGGGCTTGGGCCGGGTCCTTGCCATAGCGCTGGTAGGCGCCGACAATGGCGCGCACAAACGCCATGGGGGTCGCGGCAATCGGGGAATTTGTGGCCATGACGTGAGTGTGCCAAAGTTTTCGGGGGCTGGCGCAATTTGCAACCTCTATGACACGCCGGTGCGGGCCGATACCGCTGAAAATACGCGTTGCACTGAACCCATCTCCCTTTTGCGGAAAACCGTCATGCCCATTCTCGAAACCCAACTCAACGCCCGCTCGGCGGACTTCCAGGCCAACGCCGCCGCCATGCGCGCCCTGGTTGCCGACCTGAACGCCCAGACCGACAAGGCCGCCATGGGTGGCGGTGACGCCGCGCGCGCCAAGCACACGGCACGCGGCAAGTTGCTGCCACGCGACCGCGTGCATAACCTGCTGGATGCCGGAACGCCCTTTCTCGAACTCTCACCGTTGGCCGCCATGGGTATGTACCCCGACCGCGACGGCACCGACAGCGCGCCCTGTGCTGGTGTGATCGCTGGCATTGGCCGTGTGTCGGGCGTGGACTGCATGATCGTGTGCAACGATGCCACGGTGAAGGGAGGAACCTACTACCCTGTCACCGTCAAGAAGCATTTGCGCGCGCAGGAGATTGCGCAGCAGAACCGCCTGCCCTGCATCTATCTGGTGGACTCGGGGGGCGCCAATCTGCCCAATCAGGACGAGGTTTTCCCCGACCGCGAGCATTTTGGCCGCATATTCTTCAACCAGGCCAATATGAGTGCCGAGGGCATCGCCCAGATCGCTGTGGTCATGGGGTCCTGCACGGCCGGTGGTGCCTACGTGCCGGCCATGAGCGACGAGACCATCATCGTCAAGAACCAGGGCACCATCTTTTTGGGTGGCCCTCCCTTGGTGAAGGCAGCTACCGGTGAGGTGGTTACAGCTGAAGATCTGGGCGGTGGTGATGTGCATACGCGCCTCTCGGGAGTGGCCGACCACCTGGCGCAAAACGACCTGCACGCGTTGTCCATTGCACGCACCGCAGTTGCTAATTTGAACCAAAAAAAGCCTCTAGCCCCCGCACTTAAAGCACCAGTTGCTCCTAAATTTGCAGCGGAAGAGCTGTATGGCGTGATCCCCACCGACACCCGCAAGCCCTTTGATGTGCGCGAGATCATCGCTCGCATCGTCGACGGCTCCGAGTTCCACGAATTCAAGCCGCGCTTTGGCACCACGCTGGTTACCGGCTTTGCCCACATCGAAGGCATGCCGGTGGGCATCATCGCCAACAACGGCATCCTGTTCAGCGAGTCGGCGCTCAAGGGCGCGCACTTCATCGAGCTGTGTTGCCAGCGCAAGATCCCCCTGATCTTTTTGCAGAACATTACCGGCTTCATGGTCGGGCGCAAATACGAGAACGAGGGCATTGCCCGCAACGGCGCCAAGATGGTCACCGCCGTTGCTACGGCCAATGTTCCCAAGTTCACCATCATCATCGGCGGCAGCTTTGGCGCTGGCAACTACGGCATGTGCGGCCGTGCCTACTCACCCCGTTTCTTGTGGATGTGGCCGAACGCGCGCATCAGCGTCATGGGCGGAGAGCAGGCGGCCAGTGTGCTGGCCACGGTGCGCCGCGACGGCATTGAGGCCAAAGGCGGCGCGTGGAGCAAGGACGAGGAAGACGCTTTCAAGGCACCGATCCGCCAGCAGTACGAAGTGCAGGGCCACCCGTACTACGCCACGGCTCGCCTGTGGGACGACGGCATTATTGACCCCGCCGACACGCGCCGCGTGCTGGCGCTGGGCCTGTCGGCCACGCTGAATGCGCCGATTCCGGATGTGAAGTTCGGCGTGTTCCGGATGTAAGAGAGGATACCCACCATGTTTACAAAAATTCTGATTGCCAATCGCGGCGAAATCGCCTGTCGCGTCGCCGCTACCGCGCGCCGCTTGGCCGTAAAGACCGTCGCCGTCTACTCGGATGCCGACGCCGGTGCCAAACACGTCACCGCCTGCGACGAGGCCATCCACATCGGTGGCAGCGCGCCCAAGGACAGCTACCTGCGCTGGGAAAAAATCATTGCCGCGGCCAAGGCCACCGGCGCCCAAGCCATCCACCCCGGCTACGGTTTCCTGAGTGAAAACGAAGAGTTCGCCCAGGCGTGTGCCGATGCCGGTCTGGTCTTCATTGGCCCGCCACCCTCTGCGATCAAGGACATGGGCCTGAAGGCCGAGTCCAAACAGTTAATGGAAAAGGCCGGTGTGCCGCTGGTGCCCGGCTACCACGGTTCCAACCAGGACCCTGCGCTGCTGCAGGCCGAGGCCGACCGCATCGGCTACCCCGTGCTGATCAAGGCCAGCGCTGGCGGCGGCGGCAAGGGCATGCGTGCGGTGGACAAGTCCGAAGACTTTGCCGCGGCGCTCGCGTCGTGCAAGCGCGAAGCCATCAACAGCTTTGGTGACGATGCGGTGCTGATCGAAAAATACGTGCAGCGCCCCCGCCACATCGAGATCCAGGTGTTTGGCGACACCCAGGGCAACTATGTCTACCTGTTCGAGCGCGACTGCTCGGTGCAGCGCCGCCACCAGAAGGTGCTGGAAGAGGCACCCGCGCCCGGCATGACGGCCGAGATGCGCGCGCAGATGGGCCTGGCAGCCGTCGCCGCCGCCCGCGCGGTGAACTACGTGGGTGCCGGCACGGTGGAGTTCATCGTCGAGCAGCGCAATGACGGTTCGATGAACTTCTTCTTCATGGAGATGAACACCCGCTTGCAAGTGGAGCACCCGGTCACCGAGGCCATCACCGGTCAGGACCTGGTGGAGTGGCAGTTGCGCGTGGCATCCGGGGAGCCCTTGCCACTGCAACAGGACGAACTGCGTATCCAGGGTCACGCCATCGAAGCGCGTATCTGTGCCGAAAACCCCGACAACAACTTCCTGCCCGCCACTGGTACGCTGCATGTCTATGGCCTGCCGGCCTGCACCACGTTTGAGCGCGCTGACAACGCCGTGCGGGTGGATTCTGGCGTGCGCGAAGGCGACACCATCAGCCCGTTCTACGACTCCATGGTGGCCAAGCTCATTGTGCACGGCGCCAACCGCGAGCAAGCGCTGGCCCGCCTGGACACCGCCTTGTCTCAAACCCACATCGTTGGGCTGGCGACCAATGTGCAGTTTCTGCGCCATGTGACGACCAGCACCTCGTTTGCGAAGGCACAGCTCGACACGGCGCTGATTCCGCGCGAGTCCACCGTGCTGTTCAAACAGGAAAAGGTCGGCCTGCAGATGGCAACCGCCGCCATGGTGGCCGACATGCTGGTCGCCGAACGGGCACTGGCCCAGCAAGCCAATGTCCATGGCTGGATCGACCCCTGGGCGCAGCGCGACGGTTGGCGCTCGCACGGCGCATCGAACCGCGAATTCAAGCTGGAGTTTCATGGCGAACCGCACACAGCACTGTTCACCCGCTTGCACGATGGCGGCCTGCAACTGACCATTGACGGAAACACCGCGCCTCTGCGTTACGCGCCGGTGGCCGGCGGCGCGCTGGATGTGCGCTACGGCGACCTGCGTTCCACCGTGCACTTGTATAAAAAAGGCGAGGTAGCCCACGTATTCAGTGCGCAAGGTGCTACACAAATCGTAGCGATAGACGCGCTGGCCCATGCTGGCGAGGTGCACGCCGAAGTCGGCCGCCTGACCGCGCCCATGCCCGGAAAGGTTGTGTCGTTTGCCGTCAAGGCCGGTGATGCGGTCCGACGAGGCCAGGCCCTGGCCGTGATGGAAGCCATGAAGATGGAGCACACCATTGCCGCCCCGGCCGATGGCACGGTGGCTGAGCTGTTGTTTGCACCTGGTGACCAGGTTACTGAGGGCGCCGAACTGCTAAAGCTGGAAGTCACTGTCTGACATGCGGATTTCTTTCTGTTGCACGGATACTGCGTCCGAGCCTTGGCTGCAGGGGCTTCGTGCGGCGTTTCCCGATGCCGATGTTTCCTTGTGGGAACCCGGCGCGCCGCAGGCCGAATACGCCGTGGTGTGGGCGCCGCCCCAGCAATTCTTTGACGAGCAGGCACAACTGAAGGCCGTGTTCAACATCGGCGCCGGCGTCGACGCGCTGCTGAAGCTGCGCCTGTCGCCCCAGGCCAAGATCGTGCGTCTGGATGATGCCGGCATGTCGGTGCAGATGGCCGAGTATGTGTGCCATGCGGTCATCCGTCACTTCCGCGAGTTCGATGCCTATGAGGTCGATACGCGCCAGGGCAAATGGTCGTTCCGCAAGCCGCGTACGCGCGCCGATTTTCCCGTCGGCATCATGGGGCTGGGTGTGTTGGGTGCACGCGTGGCGCGGTCACTGGCGCAGTTTGAATTTCCTGTCAACGGCTGGAGCCAATCGCCCAAGGCGGTTGACGGCGTGCGGTGTTTTTCGGGTGCGGATGGTTTCAACGACTTTCCGACTGCTAGCCGTGTGCTGGTCTGTCTGCTGCCGCTGACACCCGACACACGCGACATCATGAATCTGGCCAGTCTGTCACGCCTGCAGTCCGGCGGCTACGTCATCAATGTGGCGCGCGGGGCCCATCTGGTGGAAGACGACTTGCTTGCCCTGCTGGACAGTGGCCATCTGGCCGGCGCCACGCTCGATGTGTTTCGCACGGAGCCTCTGCCGGCGGGCCACCCGTTCTGGACGCACCCGAAGATCACGGTCACCCCGCATACGTCGGCCCGCACCTTGCGCAGCGAGAGCATTGCGCAGATCGCCGGCAAGATGGCATGCCTGCTGCGTGGAGAGGCAGTTGCTGGCGTGGTAGATCACTTGCGGGGTTATTGACGAGGCTGTTGGACGGTCTGATGGGTCGTTAAAGTATGGCCTGTGACCCAAGAAAACACTTACAGCCGTCGCCTGGTTGGCTGGCTTTCTCTGGCCCAACTCATCAGTTGGGGAAGCATGTTTTACACCTTTGCCCTCATCATGGAGCCGGTGGAGCGCGACCTGGGGTTGAGTCGGATTGAAACCTCGCTTGCCTTCAGCATTGCACTGCTGGCGGAGGGCTTGATGGCCTACCCTGTCGGCCGCTGGATTGAGCGGGGACATGAGCGGCGTGTGATGACAGTAGGTTCCCTGGTGGCAGCGACTTGTCTTGTCGCCGTGGGTGACGCGCATAGTCGATGGGGCTTCTATGGTGCCTGGGCCGCAATGGGGGCGGCGATGTCCGCCGTGCTGTATTCCCCGGTGTTTGCGGTGGTCACACGCCGATTCCCCGCAGACTTCCGGCGTGCAATCATCACCATGACATTTCTGGGAGGGCTGGCCAGCACTGTGTTTATTCCGTTAACAGCTTGGCTGATTTCGGTGCTGGGATGGCGACTGGCCATTCAAAGTCTTGCATTGCTCCATGTATTCGTTTGCGCGCCCTTGCATGCGCTTGTGCTGCGTGGAGCCACGACAACCTCCACCCGGGCAAAGGGGGCGGTGCCGGTCGCCAAGGCTTGGTGGCAGTTTGTTGGATCTGCGCCATTTCTGCTGGTATCGGCATTCCTCCTGATGATGACGGCCGTGTCGTCAGCGCTGCCGGCGCATATGGTCAGCTTGCTGCGGGAAGCTGGCATGCACGAGTCCTGGGTCATTGCCATTCCGGCCAGCATTGGTGCGTTTCAGGTGTTGGGTCGCCTGCTGCTGTTTTTCTTTGAAAGCCGTTTTGATCTGCACTTGGCCAATCGTGTGATTCCCGGGCTGATTCCCTTAGGACTGGTCGCGCTACTGGTCGCACCTTGGTTGGGTGCCGGGCAAACCGTTGTCGTGGTCGCATTCGTGGTGTTGTTTGGCATGGGAAATGGGATGTTGACCATTGTCAAAGGGACGGCGATGGCCCAGTACGTCAGTCGCGATCACATGGCCAGCCTCAACGGCGCTCTGGGCTTGCCGCTGGCTTTTGCAAGGGCGGCAGCACCCCTGGTGCTGGGATCAATGTGGTCGCAGGAAGGCGGCTATCGCAATGGCCTGTGGGTGCTGCTGGTCACGGCCTGCCTGGGTGTTGCCGCGCTTTACCGTGCGCAGAGGCGTACATCGGCGCTAGGCCCCCCCTAGGCAACTTCCATGGACAATACAGGGGCAGAATATCCCGCGCAAAACTTCATTCCTGAACTCCAGCGAAACTCCCAGCATGAATTACCCTTCCCGCGTCAAACTCATTGATGTCGGCCCGCGCGATGGCTTGCAAAATGAAAAGCAGCCGGTGCCCGCCGCCATCAAAATCGAACTCGTGCACCGCCTGCAAGCCGCCGGTCTGACCGAGATCGAAGTCACCAGCTTTGTGTCGCCCAAATGGGTCCCGCAGATGGCGGACAACGCCGAGGTCATGGCCGGCATCCAGCGCCAGCCCGGCGTGCGCTATTCCGTGCTGACACCCAACCTGCAGGGCTATGAGGCGGCGGTGAAAACGCAGCCCGATGAAATCGTGGTGTTTGGTGCGGCCAGCGAGGCCTTCAGTCAGAAGAATATCAACTGCTCGATTGCCGAGAGCATCGAGCGCTTTCGCCCGGTGGTGCAGGCGGCGCTGGCGCAGGGCGTTGCGGTGCGGGGCGCCATCTCCTGCGCGGTCGGTTGCCCCTACGAGGGCGAGATCGCGCCCGAGCGCGTGGCGCTGGTGGCGCAGCTGATGCACGAGATCGGCGTGCAGCATGTGGGTGTGGCCGACACCATTGGCGTGGGCACACCGTTGAAAGTGCAGCGGGCGCTGGAGGCTGCGTTGACGGTCTACACCATTGACCAGATTTCCGGCCATTTCCACGATACCTACGGCATGGCGCTAGCCAACACCCTGGCCAGCCTGCAAATGGGCGTGTGGCAGTTCGACACCTCGGTGGCCGGGCTGGGCGGCTGTCCCTATGCCAAGGGCGCGACCGGCAACGTGGCCTCCGAAGACGTGGTCTACCTGCTGCATGGCATGGGCATTGAGACCGGCATTGATCTGCACAAGCTGGTCGATGCCGGCCAATTCATCAGCGACTTTCTGCAGCGCAAGCCCAACTCGCGGGCCGCGACCGCACTGCTCAACAAGCGACAGGCTTGAGACGCAGCGATGGACAACCAGGATTTGGGGAATCTGCCCGAGGGCGTGCAGCGCGTGGCGGCTGCTCTAAGGGCAAAGAATCACCTTCATGCACCAGTCATGCTTGACGATGCAGCGCGAACCGCGCAGCAGGCAGCCGATGCGCTGGGGATAGCTGTGGGTCAGATCGCCAAGAGCATCATCTTTCGCCGCAAGGCGGATGACGTGGCGGTGCTGGTGATCACCTCGGGTGACCGACGAGTGGATGAGAAAAAGGTGGAGGCGTTGGTGGGAAAGCTGGGCCGCGCCGATGCCGATTTCGTCAAGACCAAGACCGGCTTCAGTATCGGTGGCGTGTCGCCGCTGGGCCATACAACGCCGCCAGTGACGCTGGTGGATCAGGAACTCTTTCGCTTTGAGGAGATATGGGCTGCGGCGGGGCATCCCCATGGCGTTTTCAAGCTGCGTCCGCACGATCTGGCTGCGTTGGCAAACGCACCCACTGCAGATGTAACGCAGGCAGTGCAGTCATGACGGCGCACCAAAATGCTATGACAACACTAGCAGGTCATGCTGTATTGGCGAGGGCTACAGGCCAAAATGTGCCATCACCGTGCCGCTCGGTGTGCAGCATGGATGCAAAGGCAGGGGTCTGTGAAGGCTGTCTGCGCACGATCGATGAGATCCGAATGTGGAGCACCGCCAGCGACGTGCAGAAGAGGGCTGTCTGGGCGCTGATTGCCCAGCGCATCACCGTGCAATTTCCCTGAAACCGTCCCTGACGTGAGTTCCTCAGCATGAAAAAAATCACTTTCTACCTGGATTTCATCTCGCCCTATGCCTGGCTGGCGTTTGATGAGCTACCGCAGGCGCTGATGGGTCTCAGCTACTCGGTCACTTACAAGCCGTTGCTGTTTGCTGCGCTGCTCAAACACCACGGCCAGTTGGGTCCGGCCGAAATTCCTGCCAAGCGCGACTGGACCTACCGACAGGTGCTGTGGTTAGCGCACAGCAAAGGACTTTCGCTGGACCTGCCCGCCGCACACCCGTTCAACCCGCTGGGCCTGTTGCGCCTGGCGCTGGCCACTGACGCGAAAGGCCAGCCCAACCGCTATGTGTGCGAGACCTTGTTCAAGCATGTCTGGGTGGGCGGTGCCGATGCGGCGGACCCCGAGCGGCTTGCCGCGGTTACGCAGCAATTGGCACCCGCTCGGGATCCTCTTGACGAGGGAGTCAAGGTTCAATTGCGCGCGCACGCCGAAGAGGCCATTGCAGCCGGAGTGTTTGGCGTGCCCGCTTTCGAAGTGGACGGCAAGGTATTTTGGGGGCTGGACGGCTTGCCCATGCTGCGCGCCTATCTGGAGGGGGATGCCTGGTTTGAAGGACCCCGGTGGACCGATGCCCAGGCGCTGCCGCGAGGGGCGACTCGTAAGTAAATCCCGGGGGTTGGCGTGGAAAAATCGGTGAACTCTGCATTAAACCGATTGAGACCTGTATGCCCAGCGCGTTCAATTTTTCCGCCTCTCCTTTTGACTGCTTGACGCTGGAGGAGCAGCGGCTGGTCCGGGACAGTGTGGATGTGGCCTACTTTCCCAGCGGCGACACCATTCTGGCCCTGGGGGCGCAACCTACACACCTGTTTGTCATCATCAAGGGGTTTGTGCAACAGTTTGATGGAAACGAGGCCTTGACCACATTTGGTCCAGACGACTGTTTTGATGGCCGCGGTCTCATCGCGGGCAGGGTCAGCAGCCGGTTCGTGGCGGCCGAAGAGGTGGTGGCTTACCAGTTGACCAAGCAGGCAGTCAGCGACCTGATCGCTTCCAATGCGACCTTTGGTGCTTTGCTCTTTTCGGACCTGTCCAACAAGCTCAGTGCACTGTCTGAGCGGGACAACCGGCATGAGCTGCAGTCACTGGCCATGGCCAGGGTGGACGCCGCATTCATCCATCCCCCGCACTTTGTCGACGCTAGCACCAGTGTGCTGGAGGTGGTCAAGTTTTTTCAGTCCCTGCGAATCGACTCGGTGCTGGTGCGTGACCCCAGTGCCGTCCCTCCAAAGTTGGGCATCTTCACGGGAACCGGCTTGCAAAAAGCCATCCTGCATGGAACGCCTTTGGATCGGTTGCCGGTCGGTGAGCTCGCCAATTTTTCCATCATCAGTGTGCGTCCCGCTGATCTTGTTGGGGATGCGTTGGCCACGATGATCAAGCACAAGGTGCGCCGTGTGCTGGTAGCCGAGGGCGAGCAGATCAGCGGGGTTCTGGGAGCCATGGATCTGTTTGCTTTCCTGTCCAACCAGTCCTACCAGATCAATGAGCAGATCATTGGCGCGCAGGATATTGAAGCCCTCAAGGCCGCCGCAGGTCAGATCACCCGGCTGATCACGTTGCTGCACCGAAACGGCACCAAAGTCAACATGATCGCGCGACTGGTGCAGGAACTCAACCTGCGCCTGTTCGAGCGCACCTGGCATTTCATTGCCCCCCCAGATCTGCTGGCCAACAGCTGCCTGTTTGTCATGGGCAGCGAGGGACGAGGCGAACAACTTCTCAAGACGGACCAGGACAATGGACTTGTGCTGCGTGACGGTTACGAATGTTCAGTGGATTTGGCCGAGGTGTGCCGCAAATTCTCCGCAGCGCTGGAGGATTTTGGTTACCCGGTGTGTCCGGGCAACATCATGGTCAGCAACCCCCACTGGCGACACAGCGTGTCGGAATTCAGCCAGATGGTACGGATGTGGTCGGTGACAGCCAGTCCTGACAGCCTGATGGAGTTGGCCATTTTCCTGGATGCACATGCGGTGTGTGGCGATACAGAGTTGCTTGAGCAGGTTCGCGCATCGGTGTTCGACCTGACATCCGGCAACGATGCCATGCTGTCGCGCTTTGCCGCGGCCATCCACATTTTCGGCAGCAACCAGGGCTGGTGGAATCGTCTCCTGGGGCTGGGTGAAAAGGAAGGTGAACAGCTCGACTTGAAGAAGGTCGGAACCTTCCCTTTGGTGCACGGCATCCGCAGCCTCGCTCTGGCGAACCGACTGACTGTGGTTTCGACGGCCGGGCGCATTGAGGCGTTGACGGCCGCCGGAAAGCTACCGGTGAAGCTGGGCGCGGATCTGATCGACAGTCTTCACTTCTTCATGGGCCTCAAGCTCAAGATCGGCTTGCAGCATCTCGACAGTGGCCGAACGGCATCAGGGGGTATCCAGATGGAGCGCCTGAGCAGTCTGGACCGCGATTTGCTGAAAGACACGCTGGAAGTCGTCAAACAGTTCAAGGTGCTGCTCAGCCAGCGGTTTCATCTGGAAGCGCTCTGATGGCTACCGATTTTCCGGTTCTCAACTGGATTGCCGCGCTCAAACGCGAGTGGATGCTCTACCACCTGGGAGATCCGCGATTCCGCTTCATGTGGGACAAGCCACCGCAGGATGAATGGGTGGCTGTGGATTGTGAAACCACGGGCCTCAATACCAAGACGGATGACATCATCTCTATCGGTGCGGTGCGCATCCGTGGCAACCGGGTGATGACGAGCGAACGACTAGAGCTGCTGGTACGACCCGACAAGAAAAAGTTTTCGGCAGAAAGTGTGCGCGTGCACCGACTGCGCGAGCAGGACGTAGCGCAGGGCGTCAACATTGACGACGCCATGATGCAGCTGATGCGCTTTATTGGCAGTCGTCCTCTGGTGGGCTATTACCTGGAGTTTGACGTGGCCATGATCAACCGCGTGCTTTTCCCGATACTAGGCATGGGTCTGCCGCAGCCAAAGATCGAGGTGTCCGGCCTTTACTACGACCACAGGTACCGTCAGTTGCCGTCACATGCAAGGCAAAATCAGGCGATCGACCTGCGCTTTGATAGTTTGATGCGCGATCTGGACTTGCCCCTGTGGCCTGCGCACGATGCGCTGAACGATGCCGTCATGGCGGCGCTTGCTTTTGTCAAGCTGCGACACCTGGCGGGGCAGTAACCCGGGGCTGATACTTGCCGTAAACTGGTAAGGTCGCATTGCAGATTCCGCACTTGGCCCACCTCCCACGCACCCATGACCACCTTGACGCACAGGCCAAGCAGGCCCTGCGCATCCGGCGTTTTCACATGTCGGTGGTCACCTATTTCGCATGCGGCGTGTTTGCGCAGGTGTGTGCGCTGTTGGGGTATTTGCCTATTTGGTTGCCAGGTGTTTGGGCGGCGGGCGTTTTCTTCGCGAACCTGGTCTTTTATCTCATGATTTATACGGGACGCAACTTGCGGTTGCGCGATCCGAGTATGACGGAGGCCCAGCTATTGGTGTCCATGGTTGCAGTGATGGTGCTTATCTATCACACCAATGTAGTCAGGGGCGCGTTCCTGATGCTGTTCCCGGTTCCATTGCTGTTTGGTGTGCTTCGGCTGAACCTGTTGCAGACCGCCCGTGTAGCCGTAGTCGGAGTCGCGGGTTATGCCTTGGTGTTGGTTTTGCTGTTCAAAGCGCATCCAGAGCGGGTAGACCCGGGTGTGGAGGTAATCAATTTGCTCGCACTCGCTGCCGTGATGGGCTTCGTTTCACTGATGTGTGCCTACATCAGCAAGATTCGGGGTGAGTTGTCACATTCACTTGTCACGATTCGGGAAATGGCGCAACGCGACGCGCTGACCGGAGTTTTCAATCGTCGCCACCTGATGGAGACGCTGGAGCATGAAGTGAGCCGCTGTGGGCGCGGTGCACGTCGTGGGTTGGTCTTGTGCATGATTGACTTGGACCACTTCAAGAAGATCAACGATACGTTCGGTCACCCGGTTGGCGATGACGTACTGTCTGCGGTGGGGCAATGCATAGGATCGTCCATTCGCAGCATCGACTACCTGGCCCGCTACGGGGGCGAGGAGTTTGTCGTGCTATTGGATCTGGAAACGGGTGACGAGTGGCGCGGCGTGTGCGAGCGTACTCGAGCCAAGGTCGAGGCGTTGACGATAGAGAAGCTTGCTGGTAGCAGGCTCAGTGTTTCTATCGGAGTCGCTCAATATTCCGAAGGCGAGACCGCGTTGTCGCTACTTGACCGTGCGGACAAGGCACTGTATCTGGCCAAAGCGAATGGCCGCAATTGCATTCGCATTGCGCCCTGCGGCGAGTAGTTCCACCCAGGCACTTGGCGTTTAGCCAGCCTGCGTGCGGCTGATATCCATCTCGAACAGATCTAGCGGAAGGGGTTTCCCGAACAAGTAGCCCTGGAAAGCGTGGCACCCGCGGCGCTCCAGAAACTCCATCTGTTGCCGGGTTTCAACCCCCTCGGCAATGACGTTCAGACCCAGTGCATCGGTCATGGCGATGATGGTTTGCACGATTGCCGCGTCGTTCGGGTCGGTAGTAATGTCGCGCACAAAACTCTGGTCTATCTTGATTTGGTCCAGTGGGAGCCGGTTGAGGTACTGTAATGACGAGTAGCCCGTTCCAAAATCGTCCAGCGAGAAGCCGATTCCCAGCAACTTGAGTTCGCGCATCTTTGCAATGGCCTCCTGCACGCTTTCCAGCACCACGCTTTCGGTCAATTCCAGTTTCAAGTGCGATGGTTTTGCGCCCGCTTCCATCAGCGCCTGCTGTACCTGTGCCACGAAATCGGGCTGGTGAAATTGCTTTGCGCTCACATTTA
>Ga0116177_10001844_pt1 | contig 15783 bp, 13 predicted proteins | sample AD_STIC10_MetaG_FD_89750 | JGI IMG/M metagenome (GOLD analysis project Ga0116177, IMG submission 89750) | Active sludge microbial communities of municipal wastewater-treating anaerobic digesters from USA - AD_STIC10_MetaG | ecosystem: Engineered > Bioreactor > Anaerobic > Digestate | place: USA... | reverse complement strand
TACCCACGAGGGATGTCGTCAGGCGGAGGAAGAGCACATGGCACGGTGGTGGCAGCGTCTTCGACCACGAACCGTGGACGCCCCGCCACCCGACGTCGACGATGTGTCGACGCCCGAAGCCCCGGTGATGCCGTGGCCCCTGGCCGCGGCGGGCGGCGCACTGGCCGGCGCAGCGTCCATCTGGTTGGTGCTCCTCGCGATCTTCACGCTGGCATGGCTGCAGGTGCCCGACGTGGGCTTCGGATCGGTGGTCGGCCTGGCCACCCGGGTGTGGTTGCTGGCCCACGGCGCGGGTGCTGACCTGGCCGGGACCACGGTCACCATCGCGCCCCTGGGCATCACGGGGCTGATCCTGCTCGTCACCACCGGGCTCTCCGGGTTCGCGGGCCAGCAGGCTCGCGCCACCATGCCACCGGATCCCACATCCCGCGAGCGTCGCGGTATGGCGCTCTGGGTCGGTGCATGGTTCGGGTGCGTCTACGCGCTGTCGGTCCTGGGGGCGTCCTTCTTCGTCAGCAACGCCCAGCAGAGCGCGCAAGCCCTGCTCGGCGGACTCGTGATCGGGCTGGGATCAGGTTTCCTGGGGGCCGCTCGTGCCGCTGACTACCATCCGACGCACGACTGGCCCGGGTGGGCTCGGCCCGTCCCGCGAGCAGTGGGTGTTGCCCTGCTGATCCTGGTCGCGTTCTCGGCGTCCGTCTTGGCCGTCGCGCTGTTCCGCTACCAGGATCGCGTCGAACTGATACATGACGGTCTCGCGCCCGGGACGTCCGGGGGAGTGCTGCTGCTCCTGCTCCAGCTCGCGTGGCTGCCCAACCTGGTGGTGTGGAGCGGCTCCTGGGCCCTGGGTGCCGGAGTGGGCCTGGGGGTCAACAGCGTTGCGTCCCCGGTGGCCAACCAGATCGGACTCCTGCCGTCCATCCCGGTGCTGGGCGCGGTCCCGGCCAACGGCCCCGGCCCGCTGTCAGCGTTGTGGTGGTTGGCGAGTGGCGTGACCGCCGGGGCGCTGGCCGCTCTGGTGGTGCTGCGTGCGCGTCCGAGGGCGCGCTTCGACGAGACCGCTCTCGTGGGCGGCCTGGCAGGTGTTGCGTCCGGTGCGGTGTTCTGGCTGGTCGCGCTCGTGTCGGGCGGCGACCTGGGCACCCTGCGACTGGTCGATTTCGGGGCCCGGTTGCCACAGCTTGCGGTCATGGCGCCGACCCTGCTGGGACTCTCCGGTCTGGTGACCGGTCTGGTGTTCGGTCTGATGCGCCGGCCGGCTCCCTCCGGGACCGAGCCCGCCGCCGAGGCGTCCGGCCTCAGCAACGGGTGAGGCGTGGCCACCCCCGGCCGGTAGGGTGACCTCGTGGCGTTCCGCGTGGTGGTGCTCGTCTCCGGTTCGGGGACGCTGCTGCAGTCCCTGCTCGACGCCGCGTCCGACCACCGGTTGGACGCCGAGATCGTCGCCGTGGGGACCGATGTCCCGGGTTGTGCGGGGATCAGGCGGGCCGCGGGTGAGGGCATCCCGACCTTCGCCCAGCCGATGCCGACCCTGCTGCGTCGCGGGACTCCTGGACGCCTGGCCTGGGACGAGGCCCTCACCGATCAGGTCTCGCGGCACCGCCCGGATCTCGTGATCTCGGCGGGCTTCATGAAACTGCTCGACCGCCCGTTCATGGACGCGTTCGGCGACCGCATCATCAACACCCACCCCGCCCTGCTGCCCCACTTCCCCGGCGCGCACGCCGTGAGGGATGCACTGGCAGCCGGCGTGGACGTCACGGGAGCGTCCATCTTCTGGGTGAACGACGGCGTCGACACCGGTGACCTGATCGTCGCCGAAGCGGTGGCCGTCCTGCCCGGGGACACCGAGGCAACCCTGCACGAGCGCATCAAGGTGGTCGAGCGCCGCCTGCTCGTCGACACCGTGAATGATCTCGCCCGAAGGGCGAGACGCAATGACCTGCCAGAAGGGGAAACCATGACTGACGACCGACTTCCGCTGCGACGGGCCCTGGTCAGTGTGTACGACAAGACGGGTCTCGTCGACCTCGGCCGGACGCTGGCCGATGCGGGCGTCCAACTGGTGTCGACGGGTGGATCGTACGCGGCGCTGCGTGGGGCCGGCATTCCCGTGACGGAGGTTGCCGACCTGACCGGCTTCCCCGAGTGCCTGGACGGACGCGTGAAGACGCTGCACCCCAGGGTGCACGCCGGCATCCTCGCCGATCGTCGCCTCGAGAGCCACCGGCAGCAGCTCACCGACCTCGGGATCGAGCCCTTCGACCTCGTCGTGAGCAACCTGTACCCCTTCACGGCCACGGTGATGTCGGGCGCCACCGCGGACGAATGCATCGAGCAGATCGACATCGGTGGCCCGTCGATGGTCCGGGCGGCCGCGAAGAACCACCCGAGCGTCGCGATCGTCACCTCACCCGACCAGTACGACGAGCTGAAGCAGGCGCTCGCGGACGGTGGCTACACGCTCGACCAGCGGCGGGCGCTCGCTGCGGCGGCCTTCCGCCACACGGCGACCTACGACGTCCACGTCGCGAGCTGGATGGGCAACGTGCTCATCGACAGCTCGGGTGGCTCGGGCAACCCGTCGTGGGTCGGCGCGACCTGGGACAAGGTGGCCGATCTTCGTTACGGCGAGAACAGCCACCAGGCGGCGGCGGTCTACGCCGACGGCTTCCAGCCCGGTGGGTTGCCGACCGCGCGCCAGGTGCACGGCAAGGAGATGAGTTACAACAACTACGTCGACGCGGACGCCGCCCGCCGCGCCGCGTACGACTTCGACGAGCCCTGCGTCGCGATCATCAAGCACGCGAACCCCTGTGGCATCGCCGTCGCTGACGACATCGCCGAGGCGCACCGCGCGGCCCACGCCTGCGATCCGGTCTCCGCCTTCGGCGGCGTGATCGCCACGAACCGTCCGGTCAGCGTCCAGATGGCCCATCAGGTGGCAGACGTCTTCACCGAGGTGGTCGTGGCGCCCGGCTACGAGGAGGGTGCGCTCGAGGTCCTGTCCGCGAAGAAGAACATCAGGCTGCTCGTGTGTGAGCCTGCGCGTCGGGGCGCGGGTGGAAGCACCCGCATCATCGACGGCGGCATGCTCATGCAGCAGGCCGACGCATTCCAGGCCGAGGGCGACGACCCGGCGAAGTGGCAACTCGTGAGCGGCGAACCGGCGGACGCGGCCACCCTCGCCGACCTGGCGTTCGCCTGGCGGGCCTGCCGCTCGGCGAAGTCCAATGCCATCCTCCTCGCCAGAGGCGGTGCGTCCGTGGGCATCGGGATGGGCCAGGTGAACCGGGTCGACTCGTGCCATCTCGCGGTCTCGCGGGCAGGGGAAAGGGCGGCGGGGTCAGTCGCGGCGTCAGATGCCTTCTTCCCCTTCTCGGACGGGCCCCGCATCCTGCTGGACGCGGGCATCAGCGCGATCGTCCAGCCCGGGGGTTCGGTGCGCGACCAGGAGACCATCGCACTGGCGGCCGAGCGGGGCGTGACGATGTACTTCACCTTCACCCGCCACTTCTTCCACTGAGCCACGAGGGGGAGGACGACCTCCCCCTGACCCCCACCGAGAACGCATGAGCCACGAGGGGGAGGACGACCTCCCCCTGACCCCCACCGAGAACGCATGAGCCACGAGGGGGAGGACGACCTCCCCCGAACCCGCTCAACCCCAAGCCACAGGAGCACGCACATGACCGCAGGCAGGATCGACGGCAAGGCCGTCGCCGCGCAGATCAAGTCGGAACTGGCCGTCCGCGTGGCGGCCCTGGCCGAGCGCGGCGTCGTGCCCGGATTGGGGACCGTGCTCGTCGGGTCTGATCCCGGCAGCCAGATCTATGTCGGTGGCAAGCACAAGGACTGCGCCGAGGTGGGCATCCACTCGATTCGCGTCGACCTTCCCGGTGATGCCACGCCGGCCGACCTCGAGGCCGCGATCGGCGACCTCAACGCCAACCCGGCCTGCACGGGCTACATCGTCCAGCTCCCGCTCCCGGGGCACCTCGACGAGCACCGCGCCCTGGCCCTGATCGACCCCGACAAGGACGCGGACGGCCTCGCCCCCGCCAGCCTGGGCAAGCTCGTCCTCAACGAACCCGGACCACTGCCCTGCACCCCGCGTGGCATCGTCGAACTTCTGCGTCGCTACGACGTCCCGCTCGCGGGTGCCGAGGTCTGCATCATCGGACGCGGCACCACGGTCGGACGTCCGCTGAGCCTCCTGCTGACCCGTAAGTCCGAGAACTGCACGGTCACGCAGTGCCACACCGGGACGCGCGACCTGGCGTCCCACACCCGGGTCGCCGACATCGTCATCGCGGCAGTCGGGCGTCCCGGCATGTTGACCGCAGACATGGTGAAGCCGGGCGCGGTCGTGGTCGACGTAGGTGTGACGAGGGTGGACGGCAGGCCGGCCGGTGATGTCGCCCCGGACGTCTGGGACGTCGCCTCACTCGTCACGCCCAACCCGGGCGGCGTGGGACCGATGACGCGTGCAATGTTGCTTACGAACGTCGTCGACCGCGCCGAGGCGATGCTGGCTCGGGGCTGACGTGGTCAGGCACGAGGACGCCGAGACCGCGAAGGTCCGAGCGGACGCGAGGGCGGAGGCCAGGGCTCTCAACCCCTGGGCGCTGCTCGTCGTGCTGGTGGGGGTGGCCGCGTCGATGGGGGTTCTCGCCACCGGGCACTGGCGTAAGGGCACCGTGGCGCTGGGCGTGTGCGTCCTCGGTGCAGGGGTGATGCGGGCCGTGTTGCCGGAACGCGCGGCGGGCCTGCTCAAGGTGCGGCGCCGCTGGTTCGACGCGGCGTGGTTGCTCGCGTTGGGGGCGGGAATCCTCGCTCTCGCGATGGTCGTCCCGCCCCACAACGCCTGAGTCGCCGATCAGGCGTGGCGCCGATCGGGTGGAACCTCAGATCAGGCCGAGCTCGGTGACCGCGTTCTTCTCGTCGAGCAGTTCTGCCACCGAGGCGTCGATCTTGCCGCGGCTGAAGTCGTTGAGCTCGAGGCCCTGGACGATGGAGTAGGCACCGTCCGCAGTCGTGCAGGGGAACGACGAGATGACGCCCTCGGGCACACCGTAGGAACCGTCCGACGGCACGGCCATCGAGACCCAGTCGCCCTCGGCGCTGCCGAGCACCCAGTCGTGCATGTGCTCGACGGTCGCGTTGGCCGCAGAGGCAGCGGACGACAGCCCGCGAGCCGCGATGATCGCAGCGCCACGCTTCGCGACGGTGGGGATGAAGATCGATTCGATCCAGGCCTCGTCGTTGACGGCTGCGGCGGCGTTGGCGCCGTCGACATCGGCGTTGAACAGGTCGGGGTACTGGGTCGCCGAGTGGTTGCCCCAGATCGTCATGTGCTTGACCGACGTCACCGGGACGCCCAGCTTCTGCGCGAGCTGGGTCTTGGCGCGGTTGTGGTCGAGGCGGGTGAGCGCATTGAAGCGTTCCTGGGGGATGTCGGGGGCGTTCGACATGGCGATGAGGGCGTTGGTGTTCGCCGGGTTGCCGGTCACCAGCACCTTGATGTCGGACGCTGCGACATCGTTGAGTGCCTTGCCCTGTGCCGTGAAGATGGCGCCGTTGGCGCTCAACAGGTCGCCGCGTTCCATGCCGGCCTTGCGGGGCATGGCGCCCACGAGCATGGCGAGGTTGACGCCGTCGAACACCTTGCGGGGATCGTCACCGATCTCGATCTTGGCGAGGTTGGGGAACGCGCAGTCGTCCAGTTCCATCACGACACCCTCGAGGGCCTTGAGGGCGGGGGTGATCTCGAGGAGGCGCAGTTCAACAGGGGTGTCACCCAGAAGTGCACCGCTGGCGATGCGGAACAACAGGCTGTAACAAATCTGGCCGGCGGCGCCGGTGACGGCGACCTTGACGGGGGTAGTGCTCACTTTTTCCTTCTCTCGACGTTGAGTGGACTCCACGTCCGAGCCTACCGACAAAGAGCTGGCCCCGCCTCCATCGGGGGCGGGGCCAGCTCTTTGTCGAGTCGATCAGTGGGCGATCGCGCCTTCGGCGCCGGCGCCCGTCATCGAGCGAACTTCCATTTCGGTGTACTTCTCGGCGTTGTGCTCCGACGAGGTCACCGAGCCCAGCCAGCCGAGGAGGAAGCCCACCGGAACCGACACGAGGGCCGGATTGTCCAGGGGGAACCAGGCGAAGTCGGCCTTCGGGAACATTGCCGTGGCCGCCCCCGAGACTGCTGGGGAGAAGATGATCAGCACGAGGGCAGTCACGAGCCCGCCGTAGATCGACCAGACCGCACCTCGGGTGTTGAACCGCTTCCAGTACAGCGAGTACAGGATCGACGGCAGGTTCGCGGACGCAGCGATCGCGAAGGCGAGAGCCACGAGGAAGGCGATGTTCTGGCTCTTGGCGGCGATACCGCCGACGATGGCCAGCAGGCCGATCACGACGACCGTCGTGCGAGCGACCTTGACCTCCTGCACAGGGTCGGCGTGGCCGTCCTTCATCACCGAGTTGTAGATGTCATGCGCGAACGATGCGGACGCCGTGATCGCCAGACCGGCAACGACCGCGAGGATCGTGGCGAATGCGACGCCCGAGATGACGGCCAGGAAGATGGTGCCGCCGATGCCCTTGCCGGGCAGCCAGAACGCCAGGGCCGGGGCGGCAGCGTTCGCCTTGCCGGGGAGGGCGTTGATGACGTCGTAGCCCACCAGCCATGCGGCGCCGTAGCCGAGCACCATGGTGAAGAGGTAGAAGGCGCCGATGAGCCCGATGGCCCAGGTCACGGAACGCCGGGCCTCCTTCGCCGTGGGCACGGTGTAGAAGCGCATCAGGACGTGGGGGAGACCTGCGGTGCCCAGCACGAGGGCGATCGAGAGCGAGATGAACCCAAGCTTGTTGTGCCCGTACTTGCCCATCGGACGCAACAGGTCGCGCCAGCCGGCGTCCTGGGCGCCGTTCGCGCCGGCCTTGATGGCGTCCGCAGAATCCTGTGCGTTCCCCAGCAGGGTCGACAGGCTGAGCCCGGCCTTGGCGAGCACCCAGACGGTCATGATCGCGGCACCCGAGATCAGCAGCACCGCCTTGATCATCTGCACCCACGTGGTGCCCTTCATGCCACCGATGAGCACGTAGACGATCATCAACAGGCCGACGAGCATGATCACGAGGTTCTGCATCATGTCGCCCTTGACACCGAGCAGCAGCGACACCAGGCCACCGGCGCCGGCCATCTGGGCGAGCAGGTAGAAGAACGACACGGTGAGGGTCGAAATGGCGGCGGCCATGCGGACGGGCTTCTGCTTGGTGCGGAAGCTCAGCACGTCGGCCATCGTGTACTTGCCGGTGTTGCGCAGGGGCTCGGCGACGAGCAGCAGGGCCACCAGCCAGGCCACGAGGAAACCGATCGAGTACAGGAGGCCGTCGTAGCCGGTCAGGGCGACCGCACCGACGATGCCGAGGAAGGACGCGGCCGACAGGTAGTCGCCGGCGATGGCGAGACCGTTCTGGCGTCCATCGAACTGGGCGCCACCGGTGTAGAAGTCGGACGCCTTCTTCTTGCCGCCCTGCGAGACGCGGATGACGATCGTGAGCGTGACGACCACGAAGATCGCGAAGATCGCGATGTTGACCGCGGGATTTCCCAACTTGGGGGTTTCGAGGATCGTGAGCATCAGATCTTGCCCTCCAGTTCGGTGCGGATCCTGGTCGCGATCGGATCGAGGTTCTTGTTGGCGTGGCGGATGTACAGCCACGTGATGAGGAAGGTCGTCACGAACTGGAGGAGGCCGAGGACGAGGCCGATCGTGATGTTGCTGCCCCCGATGGAGGTGGACATGAAGTCCTCGGCGTACGTCGACAGCAGCACGAACGCGAAGTACCAGACGAGGAAGGCCGCGCTCATCGGGAAGGCGAAGTTGCGGAAGCGCTTGCGCAACTCGGCGAATTCGTCCGAGGACTGGACGCGGGCCAGGGCAGCAGCGCTCGGATGGACAGCCTCGGGGCCGCTCAGCTCGGGAAGGGGCGAGTGGTGCGGGGGGAGGTGGCGTTCGGGATCATCGACGTGATCCGGGGGTTGGTTCGGCGACATGGCACTCCTGGTCATCGTTGAGGGAGCCCGCTCGAGCGGAGCGGCTGTCCAAAGATAGTGATCTGGTTCACAGTTGTCACAACGGCTCGCCGGGGGTGGGCGAATCCGGTCTGCGACCGATCGAAGTGACCGGTAAAGGAGCTTGTCAGCGAAGAATGACGGTCCGTGACCCATCGAGGAAGACCCGGTGTTCAGCGACGAGTTTGACCGCCTCGGCCAGCGTCCGGCTCTCGGCGTCCTGCCCGATCGCCATCAGGTGCGCGGGCGTGCGGGTGTGGTCGACGCGCACGACGTTCTGCTCGATGATCGGTCCCTCGTCAAGGTCGGACGTCACGAAGTGGGCCGTCGCGCCGATCAGCTTCACGCCGCGGGCGTGGGCCTGACGGTAGGGGTTGGCGCCCTTGAAGCCGGGCAGGAAGGAGTGGTGGATGTTGATGGCCCGCCCGGCCAGCTCTGCGCACAGTTCGGGCGAGAGGATCTGCATGTAGCGGGCGAGGACGACGAGTTCGATGTCGTGCTCGCGCACCACCTCGCGGATCCGGTCCTCGAACGATGCTTTCGACTCGGGCGTGACGGTGTGGTGCTCGAAGGGGATCGAGTAGAAGGCCGCCAGGTCGGCGAGGGCATCGTGATTGGCGAGGATGAGCGGGATGTCGAGGGCGAGTTGCCCCGCCTTCTGCCTGAAGAGCAGGTCATTCACGCAGTGCGCGGCTCTGGACGCCAGGATGAGCGTCCGCCGCGGACGTCCGATCTCGTCGAGGCTCCAGGTGGCGGACAGGGCGGTGGTCACGGGAGTGACGGCGGACGCGAACTCCTCGCGTGCCGCGTCGGTCTCCACCTCGAGCCGCATGAAGAAGCGTCCGGTGTCGGTGCTGGAGAACTGGGACGACTCGACGATGTTGCCCCGCGCGGTCACGCAGGCGCCCGAGACGGCGTGCACGATGCCGGGCTGGTCGTCGCAGGAAATGGTGAGCACCCACACGTTCATGCTGGTCAGACTAGGGCCTGCCCCGGGGTGGCCAGCGCGCGCCGTGCGACGATGGCCGCATGCCCAACCTCGACCAGTCCGTGGCCCTTGTCGTTGACGCGCTTGATCGGGGCGCGCGCTGGATCGTCGTGGACGGGCTGGGCGCGAGTGGCAAGACGACCTTCGCGTCCGGGATCGTGGAGGCGCGACCTCAGGTGCAGGTGGTGCACCTGGACGACTTCACACGTCCGGGATCCGTGGCGTGGGAGTCCGAGCGCTTCCTCGAGCAGGTCTACCGACCCCTGGCCGGCGGGAGCCCGGCCAGCTACCAGCGCTGGCACTGGACGCAGGCCGAGCCGGGGGAGTGGGTCGACCTCGGTGCCGGGCGACCGGTGGTGCTCGAGGGTATCTGGGCATCGGATCCGGCCGTGGCCGTCGACTGGGACCTCCGGGTCTGGCTCGAGGTGCCGGAGGAGGAGCGGTGCGCGCGCGCACTGCTGCGCGATCCCGCCCGTTACGAGTGCTGGAGCACGACCTGGCGCCCCATCGAGGCGAAGTGGGCGGCGACCCAGCGTCCATGGGAACGGGCCGACGTCGTCGTGACGGCCTGATCGTGGCCCACCTCGCCGATTCCGCCGGTGGGTCCCGGTTGTCTACTCTGGAGGGGTGAAGCGAGCGCGCACGCAGGGTGGCCGGTCAGACCAGGAGGGTCACAGTCCCTGTGCACCCGTCACTCTGAGGCGGGTGCATTGACATGGGGGCCGTGGCGCTCAACATCGGGCTGATCTTTCTCTTCATCATTGTGGGAGGCGTCTTCGCGGCGGCCGAGATGGCCCTCGTGTCACTCCGCGAGAGCCAGATCAAGCAGCTCGCCACCCGTGGCAAGAGGGGCGAGGCCATTGCCCGCCTGACCGCGGAACCGAACCGCTTCCTCTCCGCCGTCCAGATCGGCGTCACCCTCTCGGGGTTTCTCTCCGCCGCCTTCGGTGGCGCGACCCTCGCCGGCGAGCTGGCTCCCGTCTTCCAGCAGTGGGGAATGTCCGACGGTGTGGCCGACGCGCTGGCGCTCGTGCTGATCACCGTCGTCATCTCCTACTTCTCGATCGTGCTCGGAGAGTTGACCAGCAAGCGGCTGGCCATGCAGCGCGCCGAGGGCGTGGCGATGGGCCTGGCGCCCCTGGTCGATGTCATCGCGCGTGCCGCCCGACCGATAATCTGGTTCCTGGGCGTGTCGACCGACGTCGCCGTGCGACTGCTCGGGGGCGACCCGAAGGCCTCGAAGGAAGAAGTCACCGACGAGGAATTGCGCCAGATGGTCATCGGCTCGGCGACGTTGGGACTGGAGGAGAGGCAGATCCTCGACGAGGTGTTCGACGCCGGCGGCAGCAGCCTTCGGGAGGTCATGATCCCGCGCACCGAAGTCGACTTCCTGCCCGGTGAAATGCCTGCACACAAGGCCATCCGTGCTGTCCAGGGCGGCTCGCACAGCCGATACCCCGTCATCCAGGGCTCCGTTGACCGCGTGATCGGCTTTCTTCACGTGCGTGACCTGATGGACCTCGATCCGTCGACCCGATCATCATCTGTCTCGCGGTTGGTTCGGCCCATCTTCTCTCTGCCCGACACCGTCAAGGTGCTCCGCGCCCTCACCGAGATGCGTCGCCACGGGGCCCACCTCGCAGTCGTCCAGGACGAGTACGGCGGCACCGCGGGCATCGTTACGCTCGAGGACCTCGTCGAGGAATTGATCGGGGAGATCACCGACGAGTACGACGTGCCGCAGGACGGGTCCGCGACCCACATGTCGTTCAACGACATCGACGGCCTGATGACGCTGGAGAACTTCGGCGAGAAGTTCGGGTTCGACCTTCCCGAAGGCCCCTACGACACTGTCGCCGGATGGTTCGTCGCCCAGACCGGACGCCTCCCCCAGGTGGGTGAAGCGGTCCGCGTCCGGCTCGATCGGGCTCCGGATGCCGCGCCCGACCTGCCCCAGGTCGCCGAGGTCGAGGTGATCGTGTCGGAACTCGACGGGCGTCGGGCCGCCTGGCTCACCGCCCGCCGAATCGACGGTCAGGAGGAGGCCGGTGGGACCGATTGACCCGGACGGCGCGATCCTGCTGACGACCGATGCGGTCGGCTCGCTGCTGCAGGCTGCCGTCGAGCACGCCGGCGGACGCCTGCTGCGCTGGCAACTGGCCCACATCGACGCCAATCCGGGGCTCTCGACCACCGCCACCTACCAGTCCGCGGTCGAGTGGCCCTACGGACGCAGGGACGAACTGCTGGGCGTCAGCGTCCGGGTCGGAGGCCCCAGCACCGCGGACGAGCGCGCGACACTGTTCGCCGACGGCGACCGCGAGGTCGCCATCTGGGTGTACCCCGATGACCCCGACCTCCCCGGTCTGGCCCGCGCGGCCTACCCCGAGCGCATGGCCGACCTCGTCAATTCGCGCCGGCTCGTCTCCACCGAGGTGACCGCGTCCCAGATCACCCTGGCGATGATCGCCTACCGACCCCGTCGCCGCGCCGTCCTGCGGATGACGATCACCAACCCCGACCGCACCTTCTACGTCAAGGTCCTCAGGCCGCGGCTCTTCGACTCGATCCTTGAACGCCACGACCTGCTGCTGGCGGCCGGCGTCCCCGCGCCCACGGTGGCAGCGACGACCAACGACCACCTCCTCGTGCTCGACGAACTGCCCGGACGCGCCCTGGCGAAGGCCATGTTCGACTCCGACGCACCGTGCCGCGCGGAGGACATCATCGCCCTCCTCGACTCGATGCCCGCGTCCATCGGTCGGCTTGAGCGCCGACCACCGTGGTCGGACTCCGTGGCCCACTACGCGGGTCTCGTCTCGCACGCACTGCCTCCCGAACGAGCGAGGCTGGACTGGATGGTCGGACGCATCACCTCCGGTCTGGCGGGCATCCCCCAGGGTGACGAACCCACGCACGGCGACTTCCACGAGGGCCAGGTGCACGTCGCAGGCGGACGCATCGTCGGCGTCCTCGACATCGACACGATCGGCCCGGGGCGCAGGGCTGACGACCTCGCGTGTCTCGTCGCCCACCTGTCGACCGTCCAACGCATGAACCCCGCCCAGGCGTCCCGCGTCCACGACCTGATCCGCACGTGGGTGCCCGTTTTCGACGACCGCGTCGACGCAACAGAGCTGAGGCTGAGGGCAGCGGCGGTCATCATCTCGCTGGCCACCGGTCCCTATCGGGGGCAGGAGGCCAACTGGCCCGGCGAGACGCGGGCCATCCTCGACGCCGCAGAGGCGCTCGTCCGCCAGGTGAGCTGACCAGGTCGGCGGGAAAGTCCTTCCCACTCGTTCGCCGCGGGACCGGACTCGATAGGGTGAGACCCATGAGTGGACAGACTGAGACGGGAACCCCGTTCGAATCGGTGTACGGCCCCGAGGCCCTTGCGGACTTCGATGCGGCTGCCAAGCTGGGCGAGCCCGGCAAGTATCCCTACACCCGTGGCGTGTACCCCACGATGTACACGGTGCGCCCCTGGACGATGCGCCAGTACGCGGGATTCGGCAACGCCGCGGAATCGAACGCGCGCTACAAGGAACTGATCGCGGCCGGCACCATGGGCCTCTCCGTCGCCTTCGACCTCCCCACCCAGATGGGTTACGACTCGGACGCCCCCCTCAGCGAGGGTGAGGTCGGCAAGGTCGGCGTCGCCATCGATTCGATCGAGGACATGCGGATCCTCTTCAACGGCATCCCGCTGGGCGAGGTCTCGACCTCGATGACCATCAACGCCCCTGCGGCGATCCTGCTGCTGCTCTACCAGCTCGTCGCCGAGGAACAGGGCATTCCCGCTGACAAGCTCACGGGCACCATCCAGAACGACGTGCTCAAGGAGTACATCGCGCGAGGAACCTACATCTTCCCGCCTGCGCCGTCCCTGCGCCTGATCTCCGACATCTTCGCCTACTGCAAGGACAACGTCCCGAAGTGGAACACGATCTCGATCTCGGGTTACCACATGGCCGAGGCCGGCGCGACGCCCGCGCAGGAGATCGCCTTCACCCTCGCTGACGGCATCGCCTATGTCCAGGCGGCCGTGGACGCGGGCCTCAAGGTCGACGACATCGGTCCCCGACTGTCGTTCTTCTTCGTGAGCCGCACCACGATCATCGAGGAGGTCGCGAAGTTCCGCGCCGCCCGCCGTGTCTGGGCGAAGATCATGAAGGAGCGCTTCGGCGCCCAGAACCCCAAGTCGCTCATGCTGCGCTTCCACACCCAGACGGCCGGCGTCCAGCTCACGGCCCAGCAGCCCGAGGTCAACATGGTCCGCGTGGCCGTGCAGGCCCTGGCTGCGACCATGGGTGGCACGCAGTCCCTGCACACGAACTCCTTCGACGAGGCCATTGCCCTCCCGACGCAGAAGGCGGCGCGTCTTGCCCTGCGCACCCAGCAGGTCATCGCGTACGAATCGGACGTCTGCAAGACGGTCGACCCGTGGGCCGGCTCGTACGTCGTCGAGTCGCTGACCGACGAGGTCGAGGCCGAGATCTGGAAGCTCATCGAAGCCGTGGATGCCCGCGGTGGCGCGACCAAGGCCATCGAGGAAGGCTTCCAGAAGTCCGAGATCGAGCTGTCGGCCTACCGCTACCAGCAGCAGGTCGACTCCGGTGAGCGCGTGGTCGTCGGCGTCAACAAGTTCACGGTCGAGGAGGAAGACACGTACGAGCCCCTGCGCGTCGATCCCACGATCGGTGCCCAGCAGGAGGCGCGACTGGCCGACCTCCGTGCCCGTCGTGACAACGACGTGGTGCAGGCCGCCCTGGTCAAGATCCAGGAGACCGCCAAGACGTCCGAGAACCTTCTGTACCCGATGAAGGAGGCCCTCAAGGCCAATGCGACGGTCGGCGAGGTGTGCAACGCACTCCGCGACGTGTGGGGCCTGTACAAGCCGCACGAGACCTTCTGAGCCTTCACTGTCAGACGTCATCGAGGGGTCGACCCACACGGGGGTCGGCCCCTCGTGGCATGCCCGGCCGTGACCGTAACGATTCTGTGACGGGAGGTGCCCCGCGCTGCGACGGGGAATGGTCGGCGATAACATGGCGTGTGCTCTGATCGAGAGCGTGCAATTTCATCTGCTCAGGAGGCAGTTTCGTGAAGAAATCCCTGCTCGTCGCGCCCATGGCGCTCAGCGTTGTGGCGATGTCCCTGGCTGGCTGCGCTGAGGCGCCCGGCACCAGTGCCACGCCCACCGCGTCCGCCACCGCCTCGGCAACGTCCGAAGCCCCCATGACGTCGTTCAAGGCGTGCATGGTCTCCGACTCCGGCGGCTTCGACGACAAGTCGTTCAACCAGACGTCCCACGACGGGCTCGTCAAGGCGAAGACCGACCTCGCCATCGAGACCAATGAGGTCGAGTCCAAGGACGTCAAGGACTTCTCCACCAACGTGCAGTCGATGATCGACTCCGACTGCAACGTCATCGTCACCGTCGGCTTCCTGCTGTCGGACGCGACCGTCGCCGCCGCCAAGGCGCACCCCGAGATCAAGTTCGCGATCGTCGACGACAACCCGGCCTCGGCTGCCGGTCTCACCAACTTCAAGCCCCTCGTGTTCAACACGGCCGAGTCGAGCTTCCTCGCCGGCTACGTGGCTGCGGGCACCTCGAAGACCGGCAAGGTCGGCACGTTTGGCGGCATGAAGATCCCGACCGTCACGATCTTCATGGACGGTTTCGCCCAGGGCGTCGAGTACTACAACAAGCAGAAGATGGCGAGCGTCAAGCTCCTCGGCTGGGACGCCGCCAAGCAGGACGGCCAGTTCGTCCCCGGGGCGAGCCCCTTCGAGAACGTCGCCGGCGGCAAGACCACGGCTACCAACCTCATGAGCCAGGGTGCTGACATCATCTTCCCGGTCGCCGGCCCTGCCGGCAGCGGCGCGTTGCAGGCCACCTCGGCCAGCAAGGGCAAGGCGAAGTCGATCTGGGTCGACACCGACGGTTGCATCTCGGCGTCCGAATTCTGCAAGGTGATCCTGACCTCGGTCTACAAGGGCATGGACACCGCCGTGTTCGAGGCCATCAAGTCGGCCAAGGAAGGCACCTTCAGCTCTGATCCCTACATCGGCACGCTCGAGAACGGTGGCACCGGCATCGCGCCGTTCCACGAGTTCGACGGCACCGTTTCGGCCGAGATGAAGGCCGACCTCGAGAAGATCAAGGCCGACATCATCGCGGGAACCATCAAGATCACGTCGGCCTCGCAGCCCAAGTGATCCTGCTCGCCCGCTGAGCATCCGCACCACCGACACCACGGGTGGGGACCCTGCGTCCCCGCCCGTGGTGTCCCACTTTCACCTCCATCAATCCCGACCCCCTTGTGGGAGGATCAACGCGTGTCCACCACTTCGATCCCAGCGGCAGCGCGGCCGCCTCTCGCGGCAGGGCTCAGTCTCAGGGGCGTCACGAAACGATTCGGCACCCTCGTCGCGAACGACCACATCGACCTCGACATCGTCCCCGGACGCATCCACTGCCTGCTGGGCGAGAACGGCGCGGGCAAGTCGACCCTGATGAACATCCTCTTCGGGCTGCTGCAGCCCGACTCGGGAGAGATCCGCCTGGGCGACGAGGTGCTCAGGCTGACCAACCCCAAGCAGGCCATGGCCGCCGGCATCGGCATGGTGCATCAGCACTTCATGCTCATTCCGGTCTTCACCGTCGCCGAGAACATGGTGCTCGGGCACGAGCCGGGCAGGGGCGGGCTCC
>Ga0116177_10001843_pt1 | contig 15786 bp, 18 predicted proteins | sample AD_STIC10_MetaG_FD_89750 | JGI IMG/M metagenome (GOLD analysis project Ga0116177, IMG submission 89750) | Active sludge microbial communities of municipal wastewater-treating anaerobic digesters from USA - AD_STIC10_MetaG | ecosystem: Engineered > Bioreactor > Anaerobic > Digestate | place: USA... | reverse complement strand
GCTCCCCCGCCGGCAACAACGTGCGCGGCGTGGCGTGGAACATGGATGGCGGCTGGGTTGCGCAGTAAGGCAGTAAAACTGGCCGTTTTAGGGGCGGCGGATTCAAGTACGAAGTGCAACGTATTAGAAACGGGTTGGGCCAAGAGTGAATAGGATGCACTTTTGTGACCGGCCAGTCCCAAACGTTGCACCATGACCTATACACACTTGACCCAAGAAGAACGATACCAAATCCACAACCTCAGACGCCAAGGCACTCCTGTGTCGCACATTGCCACAGAGCTTGGGCGCAGCACCTCGACCATCAGCCGCGAGCTCAGGCGCAACATCAGCGCACGGGGCTACCTGCCTGCACTGGCCCAAGACCAAGCCACCGCGCGCCAGAGACAGCGTCGCAATGCACGCCAGTTCGATGCAGCGCAGTGGCAACTCGTGGAGCTGTATCTGCGCCTGAGCCTGTCTCCCCAGCAAGTCAGTGACCGCCTGGCTTTAGAGGATCGTTTATCGATCAGCACCGAAGCCATCTACCAATACGCCTATGCCAACAAAGCACAAGGCGGTGACCTGGTGGGGTACCTGCGTTGTCAGAAACTGCGCAGAAAGCGCTATGCCAGTGGGCAGCAACGCCGTGGGATGCTCAAGAACCGGGTCGGCATAGAACAGCGCCCTGCTGTGGTGGACAGCAAGCAGCGTATCGGCGATTGGGAGGGCGATACGGTGATCGGTGGAGGACGTAAAGGCGTGTTGGTGACCCTGGTGGAGCGCAAGTCTCGCTATACCTTGGCGTACCCACTACGCTCCAAGCACAGTGCAGGGGTGACGCAGGCCATCGTCGATTTGCTGCGACCCCACAGACAGGCCTGCAAGACACTGACCTTTGACAACGGCAAGGAGTTCGCCGAGCACGAGTTCATTGCAAGTTGTTTGAAGGCGGCGGTGTACTTTGCACAGCCCTACTGCTCCTGGCAGCGTGGACTCAATGAGAACACCAACGGGCTGTTGCGACAGTTCTTCCCCAAGAGGCGCAGTTTGCTCAAGGTGACAAAAGCTCAAGTCGATGAGGCGGTGTACTTGCTCAATCACCGGCCTCGAAAGTGCCTGGGCTATCGCACTCCGCATGAGGTGTTCTACAACCTGCCGGTAAGACCTCTTACACTGCATTCCGTTGCGCTTTGTACTTGAATCCGCCTATCAAATCGCGATTTCTAAATCGAAGTGCGACAGCGCGGATGGAACTCAGATAGTACCTCTGCAGGGGTTTTGAACCCCAGACATTGACGGGGTCTGTCATTCATCTCCCGCTCGATACGGGCAACCTGGACGAGAGTCAGCAAGTTCATGGGCTGCCCCTTGGGCAGATACTGACGCAACAAGCCAATCGTGTTCTCGTTGGTCCCGCGCTGATTGGGCCGCTGGGGATCACACACGTACAAACGCTTGCCCAAGAGCGCAGGCAGGTCACGAAACTCGACGCCCCGGTCAACCGTGACACTTTGCAAAGGCAGTCTCTTATCCCTGACCAACCTGTCTTCAAGGGCCTGCGCCACCACATGGGCCAGACCACAGTCAAGCAGAATCAGCCGGGTGTAGCGGCTCAGCCGCTCAACCGCCACCAGCAGGCGTGCCTTGTACACGCCACGGGTTCCCAGCATGCTGTCAACCTCCCAGTGGCCAATCTGCTGGCGCAGCAACACCTGGGCCGGACGCTGGGCAATCGGGGTGGCCAGTTTGGCCCAGCTCCAGTTGCTGGCGCTCTTGTGGGCCCGGCGCAAGGGGGCCATGCGGCGCTGGGGCCAGACCGATCTGACCCATCGGTAGATGCCTTGCCAACTGGGGCTGGCCAGGCCCATCAGGCGGGCACGACCGGCGATTTGCTGGGGTGACCACTTCAAGCACAAGCGTGCCTTCACTGCGCTCCATGAATCGATTGCGACCCGTGGGGCATTGGCGGCCGAGGTGCGGGCACAGCCGCTGCGGTGCAGTTGTGCCAGTTGAGCGTTGTAAGCGCTGCCCAGGCGGCCCAGTTCCCGATAAATCGTGCTGCGCGCACGCGCCAGAAGATCCGCAATGTCGCCAATGGAGACGCCATCTGTGAGCCAGCGCTCAATCTGGTAACGTTCACTGGTGCTGAGGTGGGTGTAAGTCATGGTTTTCCTTTCAGATGTGGTAATCCAAAAGGCTAACCGCTGTCTTTACCTACTCTCAGCCTTTGTTTCCTTTGAGGTTGTTGCACTTCGAGATGGAAATCAAGAAATTGACATCCAGACCCCGTGGATTATGCGTGAGTAGCTATTAAATAAGTAGCATTTAGAGGGGCTGCGAATAGTGTGTCTTCAGTTCCCGCAACGACGCCATCAGCAACCCCAGCCCCAAAGTGCCCACCGCAACCGACGCCACACGGTTGGCCGTTTTCCGGGTGCGCGAGTAAGCCAGCCGCACCCGTTCGCGGGAGAACAGGTACGCCAGCAACGTGTGCCAGCACAGCGCATTGAGCACGATCATCACCACGGCCGAGCCCTGCAACAGGATGCTGGGGCTGGCCGGAAATGACGCGGCAAATACGCTGCCAAAAAACAGGGCCGACTTGGGGTTGGTGATGTTGGTGAGAAATCCCAGGCGAAAAGCGGCAGGGGCTGAAACGGACGTGGCCTTGCCCTGCAGGGGCGCATCACTGGAGCGCCACAAGCGGCTGGCGACATACAGCAGGTACACGCCGCCTGCCACCTGAAGCCCCAGGCGGAGCCCCGGGAACATGTGAAACACCGCATTCACGCCCAGTACGGCGCTCGTAGCCCAAATGGCTGCGCCTACCGTGACGCCCAGCGCGGCGAAACGCGCACTTCGGGCGCGGTCACTGGCAGCCAGTTGCGACACCAGCAATACGTTGGCACCGGGGCTCATCATGGCCGCCACGTGCAGGAACCAGATGGTGAGGAGGGTAGAGAGCATCGTTTTCAGCCCGGCAGCATCGACTTCAACACGCCGTCCTTGAGAAAGAAGTGATGGTAGAGCGCCGCGACCGCATGCAGGCCCGCCAGCCACAGAATGGCGTCACCCAGCCAGGTGTGCAGCTCCGAGATGGTCACACCCAGATCGTGCGACTCGGCAATTTGTGGCGCAACCTGCAGACCGGCCAGCAAGGTCAGCGGATGACCTTCGAGCCATGCGCCCGCAATCGCCGTCAACGGCACCGCAAACAGCAGCAGGTAGAGCCCCGCCTGAACCAGTTTTGACGAGATCACCATCCAGGACGCCATCGACTGGGGCGCTGGCCGGGTGTCGAACAGGCGCCACAGCAGGCGCAGCACGGTGACCGCCAGCACCGCCATACCCAGTGTCTCGTGCAACTGGCGGTCGAAGTCCCGCGAGGCGGCGTAAACCCGTTGCTCGGGGCCGCCCAGACCATAGATAAAAGCGACCAGAACCAAAATGGCCGTGGCCCAGTGAAAAATCTGGGTAACCTGGCTGTAGCGTTGCGATGAAGGGAGTTTGTTCATGTTGATGTCCTTTGATGGGCGCATGGTAAACCGTGTAACAGCCTTCATCCACCTACTTTGCGTCTGATACAGCCATTTACCTGCGCTTCACAATTCGTAACTTCACTGACACGAAAAAGGTGCAAACTGAAAGCTATCTTCAAGCAATGACAGGAGCAACAGCCATGAATCCATCCATTCCAACTGGGCAGCTGGTTGATGAAGTTTATGAATCCGCACCGCCCGCCGTGAAGAACCAGATGCTGGCCCAACTGGTGGGTCAGGTTTACGAGACGGCCCCTGCAACCGAACGCAAGCGTCTGGTGGAGCACCTGATGAAACCCCTGGGCATTCTGTCTCTGGTTGCCGTGGCCAACGGCATCTTTGCGAAGATCCGTTTTCGCGGTGGCTGGTCCGATTTGCCAGCCCGCATGGACGACGTGCAGGGTGTTCAGGTCGGCGATGTCATTGACCTGGCCAACTTTGCCCAGCAAGTGAGTTCCGAAGCTATTGGCGGCTTGGCGCAGATGCTGGCGTCGTCGCCGGTGTTGGCCAGTTCAGTTGCTGCCGCGCTACTGATCAAGATCGTGCTGCGGCGCGGTTAAACGCCTTCAACAATGCAAACGGTGCGCTTGGCGGACTGCTTGCTGATTTTCAGCACTTCCTGGTATTCGGCGCACTGGTAAAACTTTTCGGCCTGCTCGAAGGTCGGAAACCGCACCACCACCATGCGCACGGGTGACCACAGATCGGTCTCCTTCACGGACAACTTCCCGCCGCGAACCAAATACTCGCCGCCGTGCTGCTCGGCGAGCGGCCGGGCTTTGAGTTTGTATTGTTCATACAGCTCCGGGTTTGTCAGATCGGTGTCAACAACGAGGTAGGCGGCCATGGGTGCTCCAAAGTGAAAGTTGTGGGGGCTGGGTTTGAAGCCAGAGTATCCCCCCACCCAGGCTAAATTTACAATCGGGCATGAGCAAACTTTCTCACACCCGCGACAAAATCTACAAGACCGTGGCCCGCCAGATGCATGGCGTGGTGCCCTGCTGGGTGTGCGGCGAACACGTGCCGCCCGCCAACGCCACGCTGGAACACATTCAGCCCCTGAGCGAAGGCGGCAACAGCCATCTGGAGAACCTGGCCATCAGCCATGACCGGTGTAATAACCAGCGACATGCGGCATAGCTTGTGGCACTGAAGAGTAAAATTGGTCGCGGTACCAAATCAATTCGGCCATAACTAAAGTAGTGACAATCATGTCACAAAACAAGTCCGTACAAGGTGGCTCATGATGGGAGATAGCGATGGCAGCGATCGACAACACCACGGCCCCAGCCTCACAAGTCCCACTGACCATCCGCATGCATGAGCGCGACAACGTCGCCATCGTGGCCAATGATGGCGGGCTGCCACCCGGCACCGCATTGCCCAGTGGGTTGGTACTGATTGACCGCGTGCCGCAAGGCCACAAGGTGGCGCTGCTGGACCTGGCCGCCGACGCGCCGGTGCTGCGCTACGGCATCCCCATTGGCTACACGCTCAAGACCATCCCGGCCGGCAGCTGGGTGCATGAGCGCCTGCTGCAAATGCCCGACGCGCGTGAGCTGGACAACCTGCCTATTGCAACCGTCAAGCCCGCGCCGCAGCCACCGCTTGAGGGCTACACGTTTGAGGGCTACCGCAATGCCAACGGCTCGGTGGGCACGCGCAACATTCTGGCCATCACCCAAACCGTGCAGTGTGTGGCGGGTGTGACCGACTTCGCCGTGCAGCGCATCAAGGCCGAGCTGCTGCCCAGGTTCCCCAATGTAGACGATGTGGTGGCGCTGGAGCATGGCTACGGCTGCGGCGTGGCGATTGATGCGCCGGGCGCTGAGATCCCCATTCGCACGCTGCGCAACATCAGCCTGAACCCCAACTTTGGTGGCGAGGTGATGGTGGTCAGCCTGGGTTGCGAAAAGCTGCAGCCCGAGCGTTTGTTGCCCCCGGGCAGCTTTGCTATCGCGGATGAGCGCCAGCCAGAAGGCGCACCATTGGACGTGGTGTGTTTACAGGACGACGCGCACGTGGGTTTTATGTCCATGGTCGAATCCATCATGCGCCAGGCTACCGAACACCTGACGCGCCTGAACGCCCGTCGCCGCGAAACCGTGCCCGCCAGCGAACTGGTGGTGGGCGTTCAGTGTGGCGGCAGCGATGCGTTCTCGGGCGTCACCGCCAACCCGGCCGTGGGCTATTGCACCGACCTGCTGGTGCGTGCGGGCGCGAGCGTGATGTTCTCCGAAACCACCGAGGTGCGCGACGGCATCGACCAGCTCACCTCACGCGCGTCCACCCCCGAAGTGGCCGAGGCCATGATCCGCGAAATGGCCTGGTACGACGCCTACCTGCAACGCGGCAAGGTGGACCGCAGCGCCAACACCACGCCCGGCAACAAAAAAGGCGGCCTGTCCAACATCGTCGAAAAAGCCATGGGCTCCATCGTCAAGAGTGGCTCGGTGCCCATCACTGGCGTGCTGGCTCCGGGTGAAAAGCTCAAGCAAAAGGGGCTGACCTACGCGGCCACGCCCGCGAGCGACTTCATCTGCGGCACGCTGCAACTGGCAGGCGGCATGAACCTGCACGTGTTCACCACGGGCCGTGGCACGCCTTATGGTCTGGCGGAGGTACCTGTCATCAAGGTCGCCACGCGCAGCGATCTGGCCCGCCGCTGGCATGACCTGATGGATGTGAATGCAGGCACCATCGCCGACGGCACCAAAACGATTGAAGAGGTGGGTTGGGAGCTGTTTCGCCTGATGCTGGATGTGGCCAGTGGCCGCAAGAAGACCTGGGCCGAGCACTGGAAACTGCACAACGCGCTGGTACTGTTCAATCCGGCGCCGGTGACCTGAGTTTGACTAAATGATGGACTGCTACACAGCGAAAGTGATGCCTTTGCATCACCTGCGCCGATCCAATTCGGAGATACGATTGCACTGGGATGGCTCCGTGTCGGATGATCGAGACTCAAAGCACGCAAGTTGCCAGAATACCTCCGCTGCCTGCGTAGATTGAAGGAACGTCACTATTCCAAATTAGGGGAACAAAGATGGTCAGCAAGAACACGATTTGTCTCTGGTACGACGGCACCGCGTTGGACGCCGCGAAGTTCTACGCCGAGACGTTTCCAGACAGCGTGGTGGGAGCTGTCCTTCGTGCGCCTGGCGACTATCCTGCGGGCAAACAGGGAGATGTCTTGACGGTCGAGTTCACTCTGATGGGCATCCCTTGCCTCGGCTTGAACGGGGGGTCAGCATTCACGCACAGCGAGGCTTTCTCGTTCCAGATTGCGACCGACAACCAGGCGGAGACGGACCGATTGTGGAACGCGATTGTCGGAAACGGCGGCCAGGAGAGCGCATGCGGTTGGTGCAAGGACAAGTGGGGGCTGTCATGGCAGATCACGCCACGCGCCCTGACAACTGCAATCGCTGACCCAGATCCGGCAGTCGCCAAGCGCGCGTTCGAAGCCATGATGAGGATGACGAAGATCGACATCGCTGCGATTGAATCAGCTCGGCGAGGTTGACGATGGCGATGCCACCCCCGCCTCCACTGCACGACTGACAGTCGCTTGTGTTGGCCGGTTGAATCCACCGCCAGTAGCAGACAGCCGGCAACGTCTGCACGGGGAACCCTGGCAAGTGGTTCGCAAGAATTGCCGCCCAATTGTTTGACTGGTCCGTCAGCTTGTTTGCCTCTCAGACGCTAGCCAGTTACCGAGGCTTTACATTCAACGCCTAGACTTACCAGAGTGAATACCAGCTTTGGCATGCTATGAACAACATCAAGCGATTTTTCTGGATATACCTTCTCTTGCTGACTGGCCTGTGGTGGTTTAGCGATCAGACCGCATTGGCGTCCCTACCAAACTTTATCGCCTGGCGGAACGTTCTTATGCAGTACAGCGGTGTGCTGGGCATAGGCGTGATGAGCGCGGCGATGGTACTGGCCATTAGGCCCGTGTTGTTCGAACCCTACCTGGGTGGGCTGGACAAGATGTACCGGCTGCACAAATGGTTGGGTATATCGGGCCTGATTCTTTCGATCAGCCACTGGTTGTTATCGGAGGCTCCGAAATGGTTGACCGGCCTGGGATGGATTGAGCGCCCTGTGCGCGGACCACGGCCAGCATTGCCCGATGACGCAATTCAGCATTTTTTTTCAACCCAACGTGGCTTGGCCGAGGGCATCGGCGAGTGGGCGTTTTATGCAGCTGTAACATTGATGGTGCTGGCTCTGATCAAGCGATTCCCGTATCGGCATTTCTTTAAAACTCATCATTTGCTCGCTGCGACGTACCTTGCTCTGGTATGGCATTCGGTGATCTTGCTGAAGTTTGACTACTGGAGTGGCTTGTTGGGACCCGTGATCGCTCTCCTGATGGCTGCAGGCAGCGTCGCCGCCTTCATGGTGCTGTTTGGGCGTGTGGCCAAGCATCGCCAACTGGTAGGCGAGGTAGTGGGTATTCGGCATCACGATGCCTTGAGTGTCATGGAGGTAGACATCCAGTTCCAGGGGCGTTGGGCCGGTCATGAGTCTGGGCAGTTCGCGTTCGTGACCCTGCACGAAGAGGAAGGAGCTCATCCGTACACCATTTCCTCCGCCTGGGCCGACGATGGTCACCTCACCTTCATCATTAAAGCCTTGGGGGACTACACCAGCACACTGGCTGAAAGGGTCAAACTCAATGATGTGGTCAAGGTGGAAGGTCCTTACGGGCGCTTCAATTTTAAGAGCCAGCAAAAGCGCCAGATTTGGGTCGGAGGTGGCATTGGCATTACCCCTTTCATCTCTCGCATGAAAACCCTGGCCAAGATACCGGATGGCAAGAGCATCGACCTGTTTCACACCACGGCCGTTTACGATCCACACGCAATTGGTCTGATGGAGCAGGATGCAAAAGGGGCAGGTGTTCGCCTGCACGTGCTGTGGGACGAACGTGACGGCCGGCTGGACGCAGCGCGCATTGCAGAGCGAATACCGGACTGGAAGGATGCGGACATCTGGTTTTGCGGGCCAGCCAAGTTTGGGCAGGCGTTAAAGAAAGACTTCCTGGCCATGGGACTGCCTGAATCATTTTTCCACCAAGAGCTGTTTGAGATGCGGTAACAGCAAGCGTCTCTATGTTCAGCGCTTCCTGGGCCTACTGACTCCAAACCCCTGAACCTGCTCGCCGCGAACATCAATTGTTTTGTATTGAATGTCGGTTTTCCTGCCTGCAGAAGCTGGCTGTCAAAGACTGGGTGGGTCGAGAGCCGCCCGTTGAGTCGGATACCTTACAGGCTGGAGTGCGTCTTCACCGAACTTCCGAACTGCGGCGCATGCAGTCAGTTGACTCGTCAAGCTGCAGGCCTGCAATCAGTCTCAAGCGGATACAAAACGATACAGCGATACAGATGACACAGATTCGATAGCCAAATATCAGCCGACGAATGGTTTTTCAGGAAAATTGGATACCAAACAGGCCTTTAGCCCTAGTCGATTATGCGTAACAAGCTATCGAATAGATAGCATATCAACATCAATTCTGCCGCATCACCGCCGTCAGTTGCGTCACGTTGTGGCGCCGGGCGCGGTTGTGGTGGATTGGCTTTGAATTGCGGTAATAATGCAACCAAATTGCGTTATGAAGCCATCCTATTCATCCTCTGGCCCCATCGACGTACTGCTGTCCGCACACGGTTTGCGCCGGACCAGCGCCGCGCGGCTGGTGCTGGGCTGGCTGCTGGCCCACCCTGACACCAGTTACACCCACGCGCAGTTGCAGACTGCGCTGGCGGATGACGGCGATGTGGCCCCCGGCGCAGCTTTGGACCGCGTCACGCTGTACCGGCTGATTGATCGCCTGACCCAAGTCGGCCTGCTGCTGTGTCGGGTGGACGCCAACCGCGTGCGCCGTTACCAGGCCATGCCCTCCAGCGTGCACGCCATGCCGCACTTTGAGTGCCAGAGCTGCCACCGCGACAGCCCGCTGGCGGGCGCGTTGAAAGCGAACGCGAAAAAAGACCTGGAACGCGCCGCGCAAACCGCGCTGGAGGCCTTGCAGGCGCTGGGCTACCAGGGCATGCGCATGGACTTTGCCGTGCGCGGCGTGTGCGTGGACTGCGCCACCGGCCCGTCCGACGCGCCTGGCGCATCCAGCGTGTCGGGAGCCGCTGCGTGATTCAGACCACACAACTGGCCTACTGTTACGCGGGTGGCGCAGCACTGCACTTCCCCGACGTGGATGTCCGCCAAGGCGGCGTGCTGTTGCTCAAGGGGCCATCGGGCTCGGGCAAATCAACCTGGCTGGCGCTGGCGGCGGGTTTGCTGCGCGCCAGCAGCGGGCAGATCACGGTGGCCGGACAAGACCTGAATGCTCTTAAAAATGTAGCTACCGACGCATGGCGGGCGAGGGTTATCGGATTTTTACCGCAGAAACTCCACCTGAGTGAGGCGTTAACCGTGTCGGGCAATCTGGCCATGGCGCAGTGGGCGGCGGGCGCGCCGGACGACGCGGCGGCCATCGACCGCGTGCTGGACACGCTGGACCTGGCCGACCTGCGCCACCGTAAACCCGGCCAGCTTTCCGGCGGGCAGGCGCAGCGCGTGGCACTGGCGCGGGCCGTGCTGCTGAACCCACAAGTCATTCTGGCGGACGAGCCCACCGCCAGCCTGGACGATGCCGCCGCGCAGGCCGCGCTGCAACTGCTGCAGGCCAGCGCCCAGCGCTGCCACGCCACGCTGGTGATCGCCACGCACGACGCGCGTGTGGCGGCTGCCTTGCCACAGGCCCTGAAATGTGTGCTTTTGAGTGGTCAAAATGGCACTCAGCCCTCGTCGGATATGCATTAGTAGCTATGAAAATAATAGCAATTGCGTTTCGCTACCTCACCTCCCGGCCCCTGGCTGCCGGGTTAAACCTGCTGCTGCTGACGCTGGGGCTGGCGTCCATCACCTTTGTGCTGCTGGTCAGCACGCAGCTGGACCGAGCCTTTGAGCGTGATCTGGCCGGCATTGACGTGGTGGTGGGGGCCAAGGGCAGCCCGATGCAGCTGATTCTGGCGGGGGTGTTCCACATCGACGTGCCGACCGGCAACATCCCGCTGGAGGCGGTGCGGGCGCTGGAGAAGAACCCGCAGGTGGCCCAACTCATCCCCATCAGCCTGGGCGACACGTATCAAGGCTTTCGCATCGTCGGCACCACACCGGCCTATGCTGACCACTACGGCGCCAACCTCGCGCAGGGCACGATGTGGACCCAGCCCATGCAGGTCGTGGTGGGTGCGCAGGTGGCCAGCAACACCGGACTGGCCGTGGGCAGCAGCTTCAGCGGCTCGCACGGGCTGGGCGGCAAAGGGCACGCGCATGGCGACAACCCGTATCGGGTGACCGGCGTGCTGGCACGCTGCGGCTGTGTGCTGGACCGGCTGATGCTCACGCCCACCGAATCCGTCTGGCAGGTGCATGAAAAAGCCACTGCGCTGGACGCCGAAGACCAGAAGATCATGGAGGCCGAGCGCGAAATCACGCTGGCGCTGATCACCTACAAAAGTCCGCTGGCGGCAGTGACATTCCCGCGCTTTATCAACACCACTACCGAGATGCAGGCCGCCGCGCCCGCCGTGGAGGTGACGCGCCTGCTGCGCATGGTGGGCGTGGGCACCGACGTGCTGCGCGGCTTTGGCGCGGTGCTGCTGCTCACGGCGGGCTTGAGCGTGTTCATCGCGCTGTGGAACGCCGTGCGCGAGCGCCAGGCCGATCTGGCCATGCTGCGCATGCTGGGTGCCAGCCCGGCCAAGGTGGCAGGGCTGGTGTTGTGTGAGGCCTTGCTGCTCGCGCTGGTGGCGATTGCAGTGGGCCTGTCGCTGGGGCACGTGCTGACGCAGGTGGCGGGTTACTGGATGCAGACCGAGCGCTCGTTGCCCCTCACTGGCTGGATCTGGCTGTCTGCTGAGGGGTGGTTACCTGCCATGGGTGTGGGCGTGGCCCTGCTGGCTGCGCTGTTGCCCGCGCTGGGTGCTTACCGGCTGGATGTGACGACCCTGCTCAATTCGCGTGGGTGAGTCTTTAACTTTTTTTGGAGAAACTGCATGAACAAACTGACTGCCATTCTGATGTCTGCCAGTGCTCTGACCCTGTTTGCTGTTGCTGCCCTGGCGGCTACGGCGCACGGCGACAAGGAAACCAAGGAAGACATCACACGCCATCGCGCCATGGCGGCGGCTCACGAGGGGGCGGCCAAATGCCTGGAATCGGGCAAAACAGAAGATGTCTGCAATAAGGAACTTCAGGCTGCCTGCAAGGGTCTGGCAATAGGCAGGTACTGTGGCATGAAGCACGAGCACTAGATCGTCAGAGCACCGGGATGGAAAATGGACACGTTGGAGGGCACATCATGAAGCGTTCACTTTGGGTTTTGTTAATGAGCACTTTGCCACTGCTGGCAAGTGCGCAACTGAGTTCGCCTGTTGCAGGAGGCATCCCCAGCGGCACCGGGGCCGGTGTTCACGGCGCCAATAGTCCGTTCGCGCCGCTGACGGAGCGTGGTGACGTGGTGCCCTGGTCGCTGCTGACCGACGTCAAAACGCGTACCGAGAGAAACCGCATCCTGCCGGTTTTCGGCATGAGTCAGATGGCGCTGGACCAAAAGACACAGCGCATTCAGGGCTTCATGATGCCGCTGGAGCCGGGCGAAAAGCAGAAGCACTTTTTGCTCAGTTCGGTGCCGTTGACCTGCTCGTTCTGTCTGCCTGGTGGCCCGGAGAGCATGGTGGAAGTGAAGACCAAAACGCCGGTGAAATATTCGCTGGAGCCGGTGGTGGTGGAGGGTCGGTTTCTGGTGCTGCTGGATGACCCGTATGGCCTGTATTACCGCGTGACGGATGCGGTGAGTGTGAAGTAATTTTCCTGCTCTAATGGGGGCGATGAATCATCCCGTCCTGTCTTCCCTGATCCCCGTGATGCTGCTGATTGCTATAGGTTTCATAGCTGGCCGCGCACAGTACATCAGGGCTGAGGCCTCAAAAGACCTCTCAAATCTGGTTTTCATGGTGCTCACGCCGGCGCTGCTGTTTCGCACCATGAGCACGGTGCATGTGGAGCAACTGGATTTCAAACCGGTGGCCATGTACTTTGTGGCGGCCTTTATCCTGTTTGGTGTCATGCTCGTCTGGCAGGGCGTCAATCGGCGCGCGACTGTGGTGGCACTGGCAGCTACCTTCAGCAACACCGTAGCCATCGGCATTCCGCTGATCGGCCTGGCCTATGGTGAGGTCGGTCTGGTGACACTGTTCACGCTGATTTCCATGCACGCGCTGGTGCTGCTGACGTTTGCAACCGTGGTGCTGGAACTGGCTGTGGCACGTGAAGAAGCGGCGGCGGGCCGGGGCACGGATCGCCACATGGCCGTGACGGTGCTGAAAGCCATGCGCAATGGCATCTTTCACCCGGTGCCGGCGCCCATTGTTGTCGGATTGTTGTTTGCGCAAACCGGCTGGGTGATTCCGTCGGTGGTAGACCGGCCCTTGCAATTGCTGGGCAATGCGTTTGGCCCACTGGCGCTGGTGCTGGTGGGCGTGACGCTTTCCGGTACGCGCGTGGGCGATCACCTCAAAGGCGCGCTGGGGCTGACGCTGATCAAAAACCTGGCGTTTCCCGCGCTGGTGGCGGGCTTGAGCTGGTCGCTAGGCTTGAGCGGGCTGCCGCTGACCGTGATGATTGTGGCTGCCTCGCTGCCCATCGGTGCCAACGTGTTCCTGTTTTCGCAGCGCTACAACGTGGCCGAAGATCTGGTGACAGCCAGCGTGGCGGTATCCACCGGCATGGCGCTGATCACCGTGTCGCTGGTGATGGCGCTGGTGAACCGGATTTGACAGCGCCTGAAGACCTCTCTTCGTGGCGCCAGCAGGAACGAAGCAGGCTGCTGGCGTTGCGCATGGCCGTGGCATCGGAGCGGCGGCATCGCTGGAACGACGCCATCACGCAGCACCTGTGCAATGGTTTCCCGATGCTGGGCCAGATGGTGATCGGCTTCTACTGGCCGTTCAAGGGTGAATTCGATCCCCGCTTTGCCATCCGCCACTGGCGTGAGGCGGGCGCAAGAGTCGCCTTGCCCGTCGTCATCGAGAAGAACGCGCCGTTGGTGTATCGCGAATGGTGGCCCGGCGTGGCCACCGAACCCGGTGTGTTTGATTTGCCCGTACCGCAGGGCACGGACATCCTGGTTCCTGAGGCCGTGCTGATTCCCCCCGTTGGCTTTGACGAGCAGGGTTACCGGCTGGGCTATGGCGGGGGCTACTTCGATCGCACGCTGGCAGCGATGCACCCCCAACCCCTCAAGATTGCTGTGGCGTTTGAGCTGTCCAGAATTTCAACGATCCGCCCCCAGCCGCACGACATTGGCATGGACTTCGTTGTCACGGAGTTGGGTGTCCATCAAGTCATGCCACACGGTCTGGCATCTGCTGGAAACGGGGCACTAGCCTAAGTTCCGCCCAGCCCAAAAACCAAAACAGCGGCCAGCACCAGGCCTGCAATGAAGAGCGTTTCTGCAACAAGCATGGAGACTGGCTGCCACCCTAGCTTGACCAGATCCTCAAAACTGGTCTTGATGCCAGAAGCCGCAATGGCGCATACAAGAAATCCACGAGATGTTTCACCAGCCAGTTTGGCCAATGGGGGCTGGATCATGCCGACGCTGGCCAGCAATACCAGGACGATGAAAACCAGCAGAAAGCCCGGAATCAGCGCGACTCTCTCGTTGGAGAGGGCAACGCCCGGATCATGCCGATAGGCGATGACGATGATCATGACCACGGGCATGAGCAGGATGACGCGAAACAGCTTCACGACAGTCGCCGTGTCTCCCGCCTGTGGGCCCAGCATCATGCCAGCAGCCACAACTTGTGCAACATCGTGAATAGTGCCACCGAGAAAGATCCCCGCGGACTGCGGGGCCAGTGCCATCAGCAATGCCGTGAATGGGTAGATCACCATTGCCATGGTCGACATGACAGTGACGCCCACCACCACCAGCAACGTGAACCGCTCGTTTTCGCGGCTTTGCGGCAACACGCTTGAAATGGCCAGTGCGGCCGAGGCGCCGCAAATCGCAACCGCGCCCCCGCTGAGGAGTCCTTCTGCCGCAGGGCGTTTCAGCCAGTGCGCCATCAGCATGCCAAAGCCGATCGTGGCAGCCAGGGCCATGGTGACGACGATGGCAGTTTGAATACCCAGGCCGCTGATTTGATCGACTGTGATTCGGGCGCCAAGAAGGGCGACGCCACACCGCAGCACGGTGCGACCACAGAATTCGACCCCGTTGCGAATGCCGGGATGGGTAATGAGAAAGTGGAAAGAGAGCCCGATCAAAAGCGCGTACAGCAGCTGTGGGCCACCGTAGTGCTCGGACAGGAAAGTGGCGGCCAAGGCAATCACAACACAAACCATGATGCCGGGTAGAAGGGTGATCAGTTCATCTCGCCGGTGTTTCAACATGAAATGATTCTAAAAATCAAAGGCTCTTTGCAAGAGCTGGTCATGTAGATGACATGGGCGACGGGACATTGCTGACCCATACACTTGGCTGCGAAAAGTTTGTCTATTCCATCATTCACTGCAGCGGTGCTCTGCGGGCACGTCTGTGACATAAGGGGAAATCCATGAAACGTCGTGAACTGGTTCTCGCTGCTGTCGCGGCCGGGTTTGGCGCAGGCGTGAACGCGCAAGGCAGCTTTCCACCTGCCGGGATGACGATCAAATACGTCGTACCCTTTCCACCGGGTGGCCTTACTGATGTAATGGCGCGAATCGTGGGCCGCAAGCTCAGCGAAACCTGGAAAGCGCCCGTTGTGGTGGAGAACAAAGCCGGTGGCAATGCGCAGATCGGGGCAGAGCAGGTTGCCAAAGGGGCGGCTGACGGGTCCCAGTTGCTGGCCATCACACTCACCCATGCTGCGAATGTGTCGCTGTTTCCCGATGCGCCTTACAGCTTCATGAAAGACCTGCGTCCGGTAGCGTTGCTGGCCGGCTCACCGATGCTCGTCGTTGTACCGGCTACCAGTCCGATCAAGGACTACAAGGATCTGGTTGCTGCATCGAAAACGCGTGAACTGAATGCTGGGTCGAGCGGAAATGGAACGCCCCCTCACCTGACAATGGCGCTGTTCAACGACATCAACAAATCGAAAATGACGCACGTGCCGTACAAGGGCGGCGCACCGTCGATGACTGACCTGATCGGTGGACAAATCGACGTCATCTTCTCCAATTTTCCCGAATCCAT
>Ga0116177_10001840_pt1 | contig 15788 bp, 14 predicted proteins | sample AD_STIC10_MetaG_FD_89750 | JGI IMG/M metagenome (GOLD analysis project Ga0116177, IMG submission 89750) | Active sludge microbial communities of municipal wastewater-treating anaerobic digesters from USA - AD_STIC10_MetaG | ecosystem: Engineered > Bioreactor > Anaerobic > Digestate | place: USA... | reverse complement strand
CAAGTACTTGATTGGAAAGAAGAGTATTATAGTAATGGAAAAAGAAAATATTACGGAGCATTTAAAAATGGGATAAAAGTCGGAATGCATAAAGAATACGATCCTGAAGGAAAAATCATCGTAGCAAAAGAATACGATGATGTAGGAAATTTAATAGGCGAAGGTATTGTAGATTCATTAGACAAAAAACAAAGCGATTGGAAATTATACTATGAAACAGGCGAATTAAAAGCCAAAGGAAAATATATAAATAATATTCAAAGTGGCGAATGGATTTATTATTATCAAAACGGTACAATAGAACAAAAAGGCAAGTATAAAAAAGGCAAAATTGACGGAAAATGGACATGGTTTTATCCTAATCAAAAAGTTTGGCGTGAAGAATATTATGAATTGGGAAAAGAAGAAGGGTCGTTTATTGAGTACAACGATACGGGTAAGGTTATTTTAAAAGGACAATATACCGAAGGAGAGCGAACAGGTTTGTGGATTTATGAAGTAGGTGATATAACTGAAATTGGCAAATATACAGAAGGACAAAAAGACAGTATTTGGAAATCCATTTATTCAAATGGAAAAATAGCTGAAATAGGTACATATGTTCAAGGATACCCTAATGGAGTTTATAAGTGGTATTATCCAAACGGTAAACTAAAATGTCAAGGATTTTATGTAATGGGACGAAAGGAAAAGAAATGGTATAATTTTGATGAAAATGGAATGCTTTACTTAACTGTTACATATAAAAACGACAAAGAATACAAACTTAATGGAGTAAAAGTAAAACTACCAAAGGGCTCATTTGAATGAAATATATATTATTTATAATTATTTTATTATATAATACAATTTGCTTTTCCAACAATTCAGATTCCAGTAAATTTATCACCTCCATCAATTTTAATTTTAACAATCGGTTTTCTTACTCAGATAAAAATTTATACAATATATTTGGTTTTAAATTAGGGTTTACAATGCTCAAAAGACATAAAGTTGGATTAGGGTTAAATTATTTATATACAAATATATATGATTATAAAAACATAAATATAGACAACATATTTTACGAAATTAAATCACCATTAAAATATTATTTTGCATCAGCTTTTTACGAACCTATATTATATCAAGACAAGCATTGGGAGTTATCTATCCCTTTTCAATTGGGCATTGGTAATTCTTATTTTTCAAATTGGATGAACAAAGAAAAAATTATCTACGACCAATCAACTATTATAAATATCGAATCTGTTATAAGTGGTCATTATAAAATATTTTGGTGGGCAGGCATAGGAACGGGTGTTGGCTATAATTATAACATAAAAACAAACAAGTGGATTGATAAAAACTTTAATGGATTTGTATTTTATACAAAAATAAAAATATTTTTAGGTGATATATATAGAAATTGGTCTTCACTTAAATCGAATGGAAAAAGTTCCAAATAATTTTAGCTTTATGTAATCCAATTAAGGGCTTTAGCGTCTCAACCGAAGCATTGGATATCTCATCTATTGAAGTAAAATTCTTTAGTAATTTTGTTTTTGTTGACTCTCCAATGCCTATTATTTCGTCTAAAATTGACGAATGTGAATGATTGGTTTTTAAGTTACGATGAAATGAAATAGCAAAACGATGCGCTTCGTTTCGTATTCGTTGAATTAACTTTAACGTTTCAGAACGTTTATTAATATATAATGGCAAACTAATGTTCGGTTTATATATTTCTTCCAATTTTTTTGCAATTGAAATTATTTCAATTTTATTTATTAAATCCAATTTATTAAGTGACTCTAATGCAGATGATAATTGACCTTTTCCACCATCTATAACTATTAAATGCGGTAAAGGCAGATTTTCTTCTAAAAGCCGTTTGTATCTTCGGTAAATTACTTCACGCATCGAAGCAAAATCGTCCGGAATATCCACCGTTTTAATTTTAAAATAACGGTATTCATTTTTTGCAGGCTTACCATTAACAAAAACAACACACGAAGCCACTAAATCATCTCCTTGATGATGAGAATTATCGAAACACTCCATACGAACCGGTAAATTATCGAGCTGCAAATCTTTTTTTACCTGATTTAGTAAACGAACATTTACATTGCCATAATTTGCCTTAAGTTTATTTAATGTGTATTGATGAATAAAATAATTTAAGTTAGAAAACGAAAGTTGTAATAACTTATATTTATCACCCGATTTTGGAATGGTGATTTTGATTTGTTCAAAATTAGCATCAATGTCAAATGGTATAATTATCTCTTTTGAGCTCGAATTAAACAAATTTCGTATATGCATTATTCCTTCATAAAGTATTTCTTCTTTTGTTTCATTTAATTGTGGCGAAAGTATCAAATTATGCGATTGCACAACCGAACCATGCATAATTTTTACATAATTGATAAAATAATGTTTATCTTTAAAATCAAAACTAAAAACATCGATGTTATGAATGTTTTGATTAACAATAATTGATTTTGACTGGTACTGGTCCAATAATTCCAATTTTTTCTTATATTCATGAGCAAGTTCAAACTTTAATTGTTCAGAATACTCATTCATTTTAGATAAAAGATATTCTTTTACAGGTTTTAGCTCCCCTTTTAATACTTTTATAGCTAAACCAATTTTTTCATTATAATCTTCAATATGTTGTTTCGCTATACATGGAGCTTTGCAATTACCAATATGATATTCTAAACAAACTTTAAACTTGTTTTTTTGAATGGTATTGTAAGTTAAAGGTAGTTTACACGTTCTGAATTGAAACAATTTTTGCAAAAGTTCAAGCAACAAATACATCATAGTTACAGAAGGGTAAGGACCAAAATAATGTGAACCATCAGGACTATAGTTACGAGTTTTAAAAATACGTGGAAATTCTTCATTTGTAACTTTTATCCAGGGATAGGTCTTGTCGTCCTTAAGTAGAATATTGTATCGAGGATGTAACGTTTTAATTAAGTTATTTTCTAATAGTAATGCATCACCTTCAGAATTAGTAATTATGTATTCAATTTTATAAATCTTACTAAGTAAAACTTTTATTTTACCGGATGCATTATTCTGATTATTCCAATAAGAACTTACGCGTTTTTTTAAGTCCTTTGCTTTACCGACATATAAAATTGTTCCTTTTTTGTCATAGTATTTATAAACGCCGGGTTTATGTGGAATATTTTCGAGTTGTTTTGCTATAGGTAAAAATTGTTCCACGTGAAACAATTATTTATTTTCGAAAGGAACAAAGTCGAATTTTGTAATATTAAACATGCCTTTATCACCAATTTTCAATTCGGGTATTACCAGTAAAGCCATAAATGAAAGTGTCATAAACGGAGCTTTAAGTGTAGAACCCAAAATTTCTTTTGCAAACGATTGTAATTGATTGTATTTTGCTGCAACGGTTAGTGCATCTTCGCTCGTCATTAAACCACCAATGGGCAAAGGTAAGCCCATAGAATTGTCGTTCAATGAAATGGCTATTCCTCCTTTATATTCATTAAGCAGATTAAAAACGTTAATAATGTCTTCGTCGTTATGTCCGCAAATAATTATATTGTGGCTATCATGAGCAATGGTTCCTCCAAATGCACCTTGATTCAAATTAACCCCTTTAATTATACCCACAACAGGTGTTGCCGAAATATACCGATTAACAACAACTATTTTGTCAAATCCATTTTTTAAACTACCGTCACTGTTAAAAATATCCTCATATTTAAAAGTTAAATGTTCGGTTAAAAGTTCTCCATCAATACAACCAATAATATTTAATGTATTTTCGGTTGATGGAATTACTAAATGTTCTTTATTTAAAATGGTTGGATTCCACTGATTAATGTTTTTAATTTCATCGTTAGAGAAATGAGAATGAAGAGCTTCTTTGCCATTAATAAAGACATTGAGAATAGTTTTAAGATACTTAGAATCTGAAACTATAAAATCTGCAGCATCGCCTTGTTGAAGTAAACCTACTTGCAGATTATAATGCTTAATTGGGTTATAGGTGGCTGCTCTAAGAACGTCAAAATAGTTATAATTCAAATGCCATGCTTTTTTAACAATTAAATTAATATGACCTTCGAGCAAATCATCGGGGTGTGAATCGTCTGTACAAAACATTATTTTATCAGGATGACTATCAATTAATCCTTTTAATGTATCAAAATTTTTAGCTGCACTACCTTCTCTAATTTGAATTTTCATCCCATACTTAATTTTTTCTAACGCTTCTTCGTATGTACTGCATTCATGGTCGGTTGAAATACCGGCTTCGACAATATATTTTTTCAACGGTTCACCAGTAAGTTGTGGTGCATGTCCATCGATGGGTTTATTTAATAAATTTGCTGCATTTATTTTAGCCCACACTTCTTTATCATCATAAATTACACCCGGAAAATTCATCATTTCGCTAAGCATAATAAAATTTTCAGAAGCCAATAATTTGCTAACGGATGCGCTATCCAATACTGCTCCTGAAGTTTCAAAAGTTGTTGCCGGGACACACGAAGGAACACCAAAATAAATTTTAAGTGGTGAATTATTTGCATTTTCAATCATATAATTTAATCCATCTTCGCCACAAACATTTGCAATTTCGTGTGGATCTGTTACAACAGCTACTGTACCATGCTTAATGGCATATTTTGAAAATGCAAGCGGAGATAGCATCGAGCTTTCTATATGAACGTGTGCATTTACCAAACCCGGAAGGATGTATATATTTTCTTCTACTTCCTTTTCAATAATTTTTTCTATGATATTAGAAAAATGTATTTCTCCTTTATAGATACGTTTATTTACTACGTCAACAATATTACCTTTAATAATATTCATAATTCGATTAATTTAATTATTTGTTTCACGTGAAACAAAATTACCTTCCCAAATATACTAATAATATGTGAATATCCGATGGAGATACTCCCGGTATTCTTGAGGCTTGGCCAATAGAAGAGGGTTTTATTTTCGATAATTTTTCACGAGCTTCAGTTGATAAGCTATTAAGCTTATGATAATCAAATTGTTCCGGTATTTTTAGGTCTTCAAATTTCCTGATTTTATCAGCCATAAGTTGCTCACGTTCAATATATCCGGCATATTTTATTTCTATTTCTGCTTGCTCCAGCACATGGAAACGAATTTCTTCCGGAATATCAGAAACCAATTTATTCATTGTAGGAATAGTGGGGTAAAGGGCATTTATTTTAATTTGCGGCCGACTAAGAACATCACGAAGTTTAACTTTTTGTTTGAGTGGAGTAGAATCGTTTTCTTCCAGAAGGTTTTTTACAAGTTCCGGTTCAACAGAGTAATCTTTAATAAATTCTGTTAATTGCTTAGTATAAGCCAGTTTATTTTCTAATAAGTCCATCCTTTCTTTTGATGCCAAACCTAATTCATACCCGATAGGTGTTAAACGCTGGTCAGCATTGTCCTGACGAAGCAAAATTCGATATTCAGCCCGTGAGGTAAACATTCTGTAAGGCTCATCCACTCCTTTGGTAACAAGGTCGTCGATAAGAACGCCAATGTAAGCTTCATCACGTTTCAGAATCAATGGATTTTTGCCTTTAATATTTTGTACAGCGTTTATACCAGCCATTAATCCTTGAGCTGCAGCTTCTTCGTAACCGGTGGTACCGTTAATCTGGCCAGCGAAAAAGAGATTTTTAATATGCTTGGTCTCAAGGCTGGGATAAAGCTGAGTGGGATCGAAGTAATCGTATTCAATAGCATAACCGGGGCGGAACAGCTTAACGTTTTCCAATCCGGGAATTTGTTGCAATGCTTTGTATTGTATTTCCCACGGCAAACTGCTCGAAAAACCGTTGATATAATACTCATGAGTGTTTATGCCTTCGGGTTCGATAAACAAATGATGGCTATCTTTATCTTTAAATGTTACCAGTTTGGTTTCGATGCTCGGACAATATCGAGGACCAATACTTTGAATCGTTCCGTTGAAGAGTGGGGCAAATTCAAATCCGCTTTCCAGAATAGCATGCGTTTCTTTGTTGGTATAGGTGATGTAGCAGCTGCGTTGCGGAAGTGGTGTTTTGATATAAGGCAGATAACTGAATTTATCCTGAATTTCATCACCGGGTTGCTCAATGAGTTTGGTGAAGTCGATGGTTCTTCCATCGAGACGGGCAGGAGTTCCGGTTTTCATTCTTCCAACTGCGAAACCTAGTTGTTCCAGTTGAGCAGTCAGTCCCTGTGATGCAGGTTCTGAAATGCGGCCACCTTTTGCCTGAAAAGATCCGATATGTATCAATCCGTTCAGAAATGTGCCATTGGTCAGAATTACAGCTTCGGCTTTAAATTCGACGCCCATCGCTGTCTTGACACCTTTTACAACGTTGTTTTCTATGAGCAGTTCTATGGCATCATCCTGCCAGAACGAAAGATTTTCTGTGTTTTCGAGGTATTTGCGCCATTCGAGCGAAAAAAGAGCTCTGTCGCATTGTGCACGCGGGCTCCACATAGCAGGACCTTTACTGCGGTTCAACATGCGGTATTGAATAGTTGTGAGGTCTGTAATGATTCCTGAAACACCACCTAAGGCATCAATTTCGCGTAGAATCTGGCCTTTGGCAATTCCGCCCATAGCCGGGTTGCACGACATCTGTGCAATTTTGGCCATATCGTGAGTAATGAGCAAGGTATTTGCACCCAGGTGAGCTGTGGCAGCAGCAGCTTCAGAACCTGCATGCCCGGCACCTACAACAATAATATCATAATGTAACGGAAGCATGCGACAAAGATAGTGTTTAAACCTAATATTTTCAATATCAGGAAACCTGTGTAAATAATATTTGGTTAAACACTCCGATATCGTTACTAATCGTTATCGTATCTTGACCAAGCTCGAAACGGAAAATTACGTTTGTAATGTTATTTAAATTTTGGTAGATAATATTTTAATGCGACATTAACCAAAGCAATCATTACCGGAACTTCTACTAAAGGCCCGATGACTGCAGCAAATGCTTCACCGGAGCTCATGCCGAAAATAGCAATGGCAACGGCAATAGCAAGCTCAAAATTGTTGCTGGCAGCTGTAAACGACAAAGTTGTGGATTGCTCGTAGCTTGCGCCGGCTTTTTTACTCATAAAGAACGATAACACAAACATCACGATAAAATATATCAAAAGGGGAATAGCTATGAGCACAACATCAAGAGGAATTTTAATAATAAATTCACCTTTGAGCGAAAACATTACGAAAATGGTGAAAAGCAGAGCAATCAAGGTAAGAGGACTGATTCTGGGAATAAATTTATGATGATACCATTCCTTACTTTTAACACGAATCAGAATAAAACGGGTCAGGAAACCTGCTATAAAAGGAATTCCGAGATATATGAAAACACTTTTAGCAATCTGGCTTATCGTTATTTGTTCAACAGCCGAATTCGTGGGAATACCAAAATATCCGGGCAGAATAGCAATGAAAATATAAGCATAAACCGAATAAAACAAAACCTGAAAAATGGAATTAAATGCTACCAGACCTGCAGCGTATTGTGTATCGCCCTTGGCAAGATCGTTCCATACAATAACCATAGCTATGCAACGTGCCAGACCGATCATAACGATACCATAAAAATAGGGAAGGTTTGCGTTGTTTTCGCCCGGAAAAAGTTTGAAAAACAAAACGGCAAGCAAAAACATTAAAACGGGTCCGATAATCCAGTTTTGAATTAATGAAATTCCAAGAATTTTGAAATTTTTAAAAACATCGCCCAGTTCTTCGTATTTAACTTTAGCCAGCGGTGGATACATCATTAATATTAGTCCAATTGCAATGGGAATATTGGTTGTACTTTCAGGGCTTGGTTTGAGTGAGTCCCAAAATTTTGCAATTTCCGGAAAAATAAAACCGGATAAAACCCCTACCGCCATAGCAAGGAAAATCCATAAGGTTAAATAGCGGTCTAAAAATTTTAATCTTGATTTTGATGGCATATGAATTTATTTTTTAGGTTTAACAATTATCACAACAACATGATTGAATGTTTTTTTCAGCATAAACAGTGATGCTATAAATTCCTACTCCGGAATTTTTATAATTATCAATTTCTGATTCCGAAAGGTAGTTTGACAAAATATCATCGGGAATATTTACCAATTTTTGTTTTTGTACAGTAATATTATTTAATCCGGCAGCTTTAATTAACTTTAAATATTCATCAAATTGAATTGCACCGGATACGCAACCGGCGTACATTTCTGCTGCGTGTTTTATTTTTTCAGGCAATTGGCCTTTAAGTACTACATCCGAAACAGACATATGACCTCCCGGTTTAAGAACTCTATATATTTCTTTAAAAACATTTAATTTATTAGGCACAAGATTAAGTACGCAGTTACTTATTATAACATCGGCCTTGTTTGCAGTTACAGGCATTTTTTCAATATCACCAAAACGAAATTCGACATTGTTAAAGCCTAATTTTTCTGTATTGGCTCTGGCTTTTTCTATCATGGCATCGGTAAAATCAATTCCTATTACTTTACCTGATTTTCCAACCAACGCTCGTGCTACGAAACAATCGTTTCCGGCTCCGGAGCCTAAATCGATAACAGTATCTCCTTCTTTAATTTGTGCGAATTCTGTAGGTAAGCCACAGCCTAATCCTAAATCTGCATCGGGATTATATCCTTTTAAATTATCATATTTTTCGCTAAAAATGGTATAATCTACATCTCCGCAGCAACCTGTTGCACCACAACAGGAAGTTTCGTTTTCTTTTTTTGTTTGGTTAGCTATTTCGCTGTATTTTTCTTTTACAATATTTTTTAATTCTTCATCTTTCATAGATAGTGATGTATTAAATTCATAAAATTTGTCTTTTATTTGATTTCTTACTTTACGAAATACTTCCATAATTTCACTTTCTGTGCCTTTTGCTTCGGCGGGGTCTTCAAAACCTATGTGCAATCGATTTTTAACCTTACCGATAAACATGGGGCATGTTTCCTTGGCTCCGTCGCAGACTGTTATAACATAATCGAATTCCTTATTTAAAAACAAATCAACCGATTTTGGTATATTTTGGCTAATATCAACACCAACTTCGGCCATTACTCTAATAGCCATAGGATGAACCTGTTCGGACGGTTTAGTTCCTGCTGAATAAATTTCCCAGTCGGGATGCAGCGATTTTAAAAAACCTTCGGCCATTTGGCTTCGGCAACTATTGCCTGTGCATAAAATTAAAATTTTCATAATGGATTAGTTTTACTGTTTAACAACAACAAGAACATTTTTTATCAGATGGAGGTAAAAGTTTTAAGATATCTTCAGCACAACACACTCCCTTTGGATTTAACTCTATACAAGCATTCCCTGTACATGCAGAAGTCATTTCCTGTACATCTTTTAACGTTTTAGCTCCTTTAGCTATAGCAGATAAAATTTCTGCTTTTGATATGTTTTTGCAATAACAAATAATTTCTTCGTTCATATTTTATTGTTCAATTTATTGATATAATCTGGCCGTCTTCCAAATGAATCCTCACATCACCATATTCAGCAGCAACCGGGCTATGCGTAACCATAACAACAGTAATGTTTTTTTGTTGATTGATTTCTTTCAAAATATCAAGAATTTCTAAAGATAACGAAGGGTCTAAATTTCCGGTAGGTTCATCGGCAAAAATAACAGAGGGATTGTTAACCAAAGCCCTTGCAATAGCAACCCTTTGCTGTTGCCCAGCAGACAGTTCACGGGGTAAATGATTCATCCTGTTTTCTAAACCAACATTTGCAAGAACTTCCTGAGCCATTGATTTTTGTTTCTCTTTATCAACTTTATTTAATGACAACGGCATCATTACATTTTGAATACAAGTTAAATAAGGAATTAAAGCGAAGCTCTGCATGATAAAACCAACGTTTTTTCTACGAAAATAAGCCAGTTCGCTGTCGGGAACGTGAGTTAAATTTTTTTCCAGAATACTAAATGAACCCGATGTTGGACGTATTAAACCAGCTAAAGTGAGTAACAATGTTGTTTTACCTGAACCGGAAGGTCCGGTAATAGTTACAAAACTACCTTTTTCTACTGATAATGACACGTTTTTAAGGGCATCTACAACACCGTCTTTATGCTGATAGGATTTTGATAAATTGTGTGTTTGTATAATATTCATACTATTATTCCTCCTGCATATTCGAAAAAGGTTCAAATTTCGCTGCGAAATAAGCAGGAAGTATTGAGCCTAAAATGGAAATACCTATTGAAATTAAAACGGACCATAAAATAAATATCGGGATTGGCGAAACTTGAATTTGTGCAAAAACAGGTCCCATGTAATAAGCTGCAATTGTGCCAAATAAATAACCAAGCAGTCCGCCAAGCAGCCCTAATATTGTTGCTTTTACTAATAGTATTTTATAAATTTCGTTTTTCAATGTTCCCATCATTCGTAAAATTCCTATTTCTTTTCTTCGCTCATTGACATTTGCCCACATGTAATTGCCAATTGAAATACTACCAACAAAAAGAATTATTATGAGAAAAATAATAGATGTTTTGTTCATCATTTTATTTGTTTCAATTTGTGTAGATACAATTTGATTAATGGTAGTAATGCGTGTATCGGGCAAAATATTTCTTAACTTTCCTAATAAGCCGTCAGAAATTGCATTGCAACAACCCATGATTTCAATAGCACTGATTTGGTTAGGGATTCCAAATAGATCTTGCGCTGCTTTAAGGTTTACAAAAATTCTATCGTCGTCAACTGTTCCGGTTTCTGTTAATAGTTTTGCAACGTTAAATTTTTTATCTTGAATTTTTAGGGTATCATTTTCTTTTAGCTTTAATTCTTTAGCAACCTGAAATCCTAATAAACATTCAGAATAATCAAGAGTATCGACAGCTTTGCGTTTCAATTTTTCATCTTCATAACCATGACTTTTGTTTTCGCCAGATGAAGGAGCACAACTTGCCTCTAATTCTTTTCCGAACCCGGTTGTTTGCCAAAGTGGTTTTGAAGCTATTTCATTTTTTGGCTGAATTCCTGTTAGTACATATTTTTTGTTGTTAATAGTAATACGCCTTGTAAGCTTTGGCGACATATTATCCACTCCTTTTAAATCGGAAGTTAAAATTCGTTCGACATATTCCATCGGAATTGTTGGCGCATCTATATCAGAGGTATAATAATCGTCTATACTTGCGGCCTGTGGAAGTACCAGAATATTTGCACCGAGATTGTCTAATTTAACGGCAACAGCCTTTTCAGAATAAACATTAATGGTACGGATGCCGACAATTACGCCTATCCCGATTACAATAGCCATTAAACTTGAAACAAGTTGAGATTTTTTATTCCAAAGCTCAATCCACACTAATTTTATTAAGGTCATAGAAGAGTATTTTTACTATTTTATTTTTTACCACAACTACCACTATTACCACCCGAGCAGCAACCGCCACCTATTTTTTTGTTTACTAAAGCAATAAGGTCTTTTGATTTTGCTGATGCTTCAAGTGTACCGGTGTATTGACCCCTGCCATTAAATACTAATACCGTAGTTTTTGTAAGGTCGGGCTTTAGCAATGCTAAAAAATTTGCTTCTTCTTTACTGTTAACATCAACAAAAAACATATTAGCGTTATTTCCTAAACCTTCAATAGCCGTTTTACATTCTTTTTCTAACGATGCCTTGTCTTTATCATTTTTCTTACCGCAAACAATAAAGGCAGCTTTTCCATTTTCAAAACCCAATAAAACTTCGGCCTGTTTTTTTGTAGGAAGATATGATATTAATTTTTCAACTGTAGCATCTTTTGTTGTAAGACCTCCAGAAACAACTCCATTTGAAGCCAATACAAGTACTAACGGCAATGTAGCAAAGGACAATCTGTACTTTGTAATTAAATTTGAATTGTCCTTATCGTCACGGTATAATTTAATCTTGACTGTATTGCTTGTCTTTTTTAGAGCATCATTTACCATTTTTTCAAGAACATCGGTATCCGTCGCCGATTTATCGGTAACTATCAGATAAATGGATTTACCTGATTTTTGAGCTTTTTCCATTTCTGTTTTTGCACCTTGTGCAAAAATATTTGCAGTTGCAAATAAAAGTGAAAATAATAAAACAACTGGTTTTTTCATTGTACATTGATATTTAAAATTTAACATTGGCATATAAAATCAGAAATCACAGAATTTAGAAATTTATTTTGTTTTTCTTTGATATCGTTGAGTTTTTCCATATCAAGGCAATAGTGAATTTTTAGTCCGTCTATAGTGCCTAAAATAATCCCTGCATCTTTAAGGATTTTTAGATGTTGTGAAACAGTAGTACGGGCAATAGGCAAATAATCTGAAATATTACCGGTTTTGATTTCTTTTTTTTCGGCAAGAAGTTGAATAATAGCAATTCTTGCAGGATGCGAAAGTGCTTTTGCAAATTCAGCCAGTTCTTTTTGTTGCTTATTGAATTTATCTGCTTTGCTTTTCATTGTTCATGTGTTTAATGACGCAAACATACGTCAATGTTTTTAATAACCCAAGAAATTAACATAAATTAACACATATTATTGTTACTGATTTACGACAAGATGGAATTCTTAACGGTTTAATGATGCGATGATTTTATATCTTGTTGCTCCTAAAATACGCAAAGTAAGAAAGTTTTTCATGGGAAGAATCAGGTAGTCTATACTTTAGAACACCTATGGCAGTATAATTGAAAGCCTTATAAACATGAGTTTATAAAATATTAAACATAATATATTTGCACTTAAATTCTTTACTGATAAAAACAATTCGCTTACCAAGTGTCATCTCTCCAAAAAAAGTTGTTTGCCATCAATTAGTGGATGAAAAGAATGTCAGTTTCGGGATAAATGAATGTAGAAATGTTCAGTTATTTGTTTTTACAAAATTTTTAGGGGGAGTAGTATTAATTATTTCATTCTGGGTCTGAGTTGGCACATACAAGAACCGTCAAGTTGTTCGCTTAGATTTTTCCTAAGAGGGAAACCGTTTTGTTCCCATTCTATTATTCCACCGGCAAGATTGGCAATATTTTTAAATCCTACACTTAGTAAAAATTGCATGGATTCGCGACTTCTTAGTCCCACAGAGTCGGCTATAATTAGTGGAATGTCTTGAGGGAGCTCTTTGTATTTTAACTGTATTTGACTATTGGGTAAATATATTACACGTGGGACTAAAAATTGTTTATATCCGGTAAGAAATTCTTCTCTTACGTCCACAATAGCAGCACCATTTATGGCTAATTCGTAAGCTTCACCGGGCGATAGGTTTAAAAAACCGGAACTAATAAAACCTTTGTTTTTGAAAAGCTCGTGATTACTCATTTGTTATCTTTTCTTTATTCTATAAATGATTAATGTCGTAAACAAACGGCATTAATTTTATTCATACAATGATATTTGTCATGTAATACAACATTGGCAAGGATTTTAAGGGGATGAACACGTTTATCCGCTTTTAAAAAACAAACCGTTATTGCAGCAAAATCACGTAAGAAATATTAAACATTTTATGGTATCTGATAAATATTTGGATGACCTGTTTTGAAATATAGGTTTGCCTTTAAAAATCAGGCAAGATAACCTTGTAAAAGTAGCGAAATATTTAGAAAAAAGAGGGGTAATTAAAAAATGAAGTCATGCTTAATTATGTTTTGAGATTTAATGAAGAAAGAAAAATTGATTTAAACCATATAAAAAACAAAGAATGCATTATAAACATGAATGTTATAAAGTTGTGTAATTAATGGGAATAAAATTATTATATAAAAAAATGACCGGTTATGCCCTACCGGTCAGAGGGGTGGACGTTGGTATATACCGCCGTCCTATTTATGCAAATGTACGAATTTTTTAATTAGTTACAACTTAATGAAAAAATGGAAGGATTTGAAAATATCATTAGGTAGATTCAAGTTAGACGTGCAACTTTTTATGCTGTAAATTCATGAAATATTTCGTAAGGTGAATAATAGTTTAATTTTTTTTCGGTTCTGTCATTAATTTTTGCCTAAAAATTGTATATATTGTTCAAAAACGAGATTGAAATTTAAAGATTTAGGAGGCGAAAAAAGCATTTTTTACCATTCAGAGAAAGAAGCAGGGATTTTTCTCTGCTCTTTCCTTAAAAAATATTTAAACTACGTAAACAATATCAACCGATTAAGAAAGTTGCACTTACTCGTTGAACTTAGGATTTCACAAAAAGTCGTATTTATTTTCTGATTTTGAAATCTTTTTAATTCTGCTTTCAGTGGTTTCTAATATTAATACATCCCCCCTTATTTTAAATTTAATACTTTTAATAATGCTTTTGTAAAATTTGTTGAATTGAAATCGTTATGAAACAACATTGTTCTTTGATATTCTATCGGTTGAAAATTTGTTTTGTACTGCATATAAATTGAATCAATTTTGTCGTTAAGCATCAAACTTGCCATAAAGTTGGCTTGTGTTTCACAATTAATAAGCATTTTTGTTGTTTTTTTAAGATGACCCCAAAGAATATGTCCAACTTCATGAGCAAAGGTTAGTTTAAGTGCATTTTCGTAAGTAAAATAACCATCCAAAATGTTCACATTAAATCGATTGCTCATTTCTTTTTTGTATTCAGTTCGTTTCTTATTCTTAATCATTGAATTTCCCAATTCTTTTAATGTTTCTTCGCAAAGAAAAATTACGTTTAAATAATCATCTCCGTTATTTTTTAAATCTTTTTCAGTTATTTGATTATTATCTACATAAATCACATTATTTGATTTTAATTTTGATATTTCATTGTGTAATTTATTCAATGTCATTTTACAACTGCATCCAAGTAGAGACATTGTTTCTACCCAGGTTTTTGTACCAACAATTTTACCACCGACAACAATTTTTCCATTATTTTCATTTTCTTTTGGTTCATTAAATTGCGGTTCATTGTTATCATATTCTCTGTTTTCAACCTTTTCTTTGTTCCAAAATTCTCTATCTTTCAATTCCTCAGCCATTGGATCTATCAAGCTTGACGGATAGTTATCGCCACCATTGTCAATCCCGTGCCCACCTTTAACAATAATACGAGTTTTAATTTTTTTCATATCTTTTTTAGGAACAAAAACAACTGCATCAACCAATTGTAACTGACCAAAACAAGGTATTATGTATTTATATTCAATATATTTTCTATAACTTAACAGTTCAAAATATGATAAAGGCAAAAATAAATTTGGAAGATACGAAAATAAATTTCGCTGAAAATTGACCAAGTAATTTTCAAGAATTGGCTTTTCTGTCAGTTTATTTGTGTATCGTAAATGTTCAGAAAATAAATTTAAACAATGTACGTGGCAGTTGTGTTTGTGTTGTCGGTCTAAAGCATGTTGTAAAAACAATTCTGTATGGTAAAAAAACTTGTAACATGTTGAGCAACCATATGAGTGCAAAAAATAATCACTTAATAAATGTCTCATAATTTTATTTATTTTAAAATTTTTATTTCTATTGCTATGGTGTTGTTTTTCGATTTGTTATGACGGCTAATGGTAGAGTGTAATTGTTCCATAGGAGATGGCGGATGTTTTCTATTAAACTATACGAAAAGTTAAAGCGGACTTCTGAGGTTCGTAAAGAAATGAAACCCTTATGGCAAATATAATTTGTTAGCAACAGGGGATTCCTGTCTGTCAATGGTTTGAGATATTTTTCTAATTCCGTCATTCCTTTTTTTCTGTCTTTAAAGATTTAGTTTTTTAGTGTCGGCAAAGT
>Ga0116177_10001838_pt1 | contig 15792 bp, 14 predicted proteins | sample AD_STIC10_MetaG_FD_89750 | JGI IMG/M metagenome (GOLD analysis project Ga0116177, IMG submission 89750) | Active sludge microbial communities of municipal wastewater-treating anaerobic digesters from USA - AD_STIC10_MetaG | ecosystem: Engineered > Bioreactor > Anaerobic > Digestate | place: USA... | reverse complement strand
TCGAGCGGGCGCTGGATGCCGTCGTAGATGCGCCCGAGCATCCCCGGGCCCAGCTCGACGGAGAGCGGCGCGCCGCTCGAGACGACCTCGTCGCCCGGCCCGATGCCCGCGGTCTCCTCATAGACCTGAATGGAGGCCCTGTCGCCGCGCATCTCGATGATCTCGCCGATCAGCTTGTCGGCGCCGACCTGCACCACGTCGAACATGTTGGCGCTGCGCATCTCCTCGGCGACGACAAGCGGCCCGGAAACCTTGACCAGTTTGCCTCTGGCATTGGCCATCGTTTTCACCTACTTCCACAATATTGAGAAATCTGCCGTAAACTTACTCTTTAAAAAGAATGTCCGCGCCGACGGCGCGCTCCACGCTCCTGCGCACGTTTTGCAGGCCGATGCCTTCGCTCCCGCGGATACCGGGGATCGGGATGATGGCCGGAAGCATGGCTTCTTTGTATTCGCTCAAAATATCCCTGACCGGAAAAAGCGCCTCCTCGGTGACGAAGAGGATGCCGTAGCCCTCCTTGGCGAGGGCGTGGACGCGCTCCACGGTCTCTTGCGGCCCCGCCGTCTCAAACACGTCGAAGCCGACCGTTTTAAAGCCGAGGACGCTGTCCTTTTCGCCGATCACCGCGATCTTACTGCGCATAAGCATCCCTCAGCCTTCTCATGATGGTCTCCGGCGCGAGGCCGGATTTTTTGCCGCTGAGCACGATCCGCAGGCACTGCGCCTCGTTCTCCTTCGCGAGCAGCCACGCGAGCACCAACTCCGCGCCGAATGGGATATAGCGCGCCTCTCTGAGCACGGCCATCTCCGCCCCGTCGCAGAGCTTCTCAAAGCCCGTGAGCTCCTCGCCCTTTTTAAGCCCCTCAAACGCCGGCTCAAGGGCCTTCGCGTAGGGGGATTTGCGGATGAGCATGAAGATCTCTTCCCAATCCTTCTCCACGGCGGCGGCAAGCTCCTCCGCCCGGAATGTTCCGCCCTTTACGGCGGCCTCGCGCATCAGCCCGGCGCCCGAGCCCATCCGTTTGATCCGGACGAGCGCGCGGATGTTCGTGACATCCGACTTTACGTCCACGACGGCGCGCAGGTAGCGGTTGTCGTATTGCCCCGCCCCGTCCGCCAGCGCCTCGTAGGCGCCGCGGTCGATCAGGATGTCCGCCATGCGGGGGTCCTGCGTCTTCGCGAGCGATTCCGCGGCCTCCTCCGCCGCCCTTTTGAGCCGCGGGGAGATCCCCTCAATGGTTCCGGCCGCGTAGCGTTCCGCGAGCTTCTCGGGCGGGACGCTGCCGAGCCCGGAGAGCAGATAGGCGGCGTCTTTCCCCGCAAAGCGGCTTTTCACAAGCACTTTTAGGTTGTGGGCGTCGTAGCGCAGGCGGAACAGGCCGACCAGCTCTTTCTCTTTCAGCAGCTCCTCGGCCAGCGCGTAGGCGTTTTTTAAGGAGGCGGAAATCGCTTCCTCGTATTCCTCCGGGCCGTATCCGGAACAGATCCCGGAGTCGGCCGCGGCTTTAAAAGCCTCCTCGGGCGTGGCCGCCTCCGCCATCTTGCGGAAGGTGTCGGCCGTCAGCAGGTACTTTTCTATGGCGCGGATGCGGCCGGACGCATAAAGAAACTCGGTGTCGATCAGTTTTTTCAACGTTACGCCCCCTTATCCGAACAGCAGCGCGGCGATCTCTCCCTCGAGCTCCTCCCGGGCGGCGCCGGTCAGCGCCTCAAACGTGCCGTTGGTCTCGATCTGGCCCTCCTTGAGGATGAAGCCGCCGGCAAAGCCGCCGGTCTCGGCGGAGAGCGTGAGCGGCAGGCCGCCCTTGGCGGCTCCGACGAGCTCGGCGCCCAGCGCCTTCCGGTCCTCCGCGTTGAGGATCACCTCGGCCGCCTCTTTTTGGACGGAGCGGATCATCCCGGCCATCCAGTCGAGGTAGGTCTTTTTGTCCATGGAGCGAAGCACCGCCAGCGAGCGGTCGAACGCCTCCGCGATCGCCTCCCGCTTGGCCGCAAGGCACAGGCTCCGGGATTCGATGCCGCGCTGGGAGGCGAGGCGCAGGGCGATGCCGCCGGCTTTCCGGTCCGCGTCCGCGAGGATGTCGGCCGAAGCCTCCTCCGCTTCCCGGCGGACCGCTTCCAGCGAAGCTTCCGCCTCGGCGTTCGCGGCGGCAAGGATACCATCCGCCTTCTGCCGCGCTTCCTCCAGAATTTTTTCTTTTAACTGGGCAACCCCATTCACAGCGTCCACCCCGTCAGACCACTCTTTCGATCTGAACGTTAAAGACCATCAGCATGGAGATCAGGAAGGAGAGGATGGCGTAGGTTTCGACCATCGCCGCGGCGATCATGGCCTTGGAGACCTGATCCGGGCGCTTCGCGACGATGCCGACGCCCGCCACGGAGACTCTGGCCTGATGGATGGCGGAGATCATCCCGACAAAGGCGATCGGGAGGGAGGCGGCAAGGATGGAGGCGCCGGAGATCTGCGTAAGGGCGCCCATCGTGCCGCTCAGCATGCCGGTCTGGAGCATGACGATAAAGCCGATCAGGAAGCCGTAGATGCCCTGCGTGCCCGGGATGGCCTGCAAAACCAGAAGCTGGCCGAACTTGTTCGGGTCCTCGGTGATGACGCCGCCGGCCGCTTGGCCGACCATGCCGACGCCCTTGGCGGAGCCGATGCCGGGCAGGATCACGGCGAGGCCCGCCCCGAGATAGGCAAGAAAGTTGCCGCTCCCAAAAAATGCGATGATTTCCGGAAATGTCATAGTTCTACTCCCTTTCAGTCTGAAGGCAGGTCACTGCCTCGGTATATTTCGTCTCGGCGGCCAAGGGGCGGAACGGGGTTCCCCCGCCCTCGTAGAACCTGCCGAAAAATTCAACGTAATGGAGCCTGCTGGTGTGCACATAGGCCCCAAGCGCGTTGATGGCAAAATTGAGCAGGTGGCCGCCCGTGCCGACGACCAAGATCATCAGGACGCTGAGGATATTCGGGCCCGGCAACGTCCCGAAGATGTTGATGACGCTCGAGATGACGCCGGTCGCGAGCCCGAGGGCCAAAATCCTCGAATAGGAAAGCACGTCGGAGAAATAGCCGGAGATGTCGTAGAGCCCCACGAGGCCGCTGCCGACCCGCAGGATGATGTTTTTCTTCTCCCTGCCGCGGAAGCAGACGACCGTCAGCGCGCCCACCGCGGCCATGGCCATCCCGACTTTCTGCCAGACGCCGCCGAGCAGCAGCATCAGCAGGCCGATCAGGATCAGATACCAGACGCCGACGTCGACGATCGCGCCGAAGACGTCGTGCCGCTTGCACATCAGGTAGATGGAGAGCGCCATGCCCACGAAGGTGTGCAGGAGGCCGAGCGCCATCGACAGCGCCAGCACGACCATCGGCTCGCCCAGCGGGTCGATCAGCATCGGCAGCGCGAAGTCGGATTGGAAGAACGTCGACGCGATCTTCGCCGGCAGGTCGCCGAAGAAGCTGCCGTAGATGAGGCCCCAGATGACGGTCGACACGCCGCAGATCGTGAGCGTCTGGACGAGCTTCCTGCCGTTTGAGCCGAGATGGGCCTTTTTGAGCAGGAACAGCCCGCCCAGCAGCAGAATCAGGCCGTAGCCCGCGTCCGAAAGCATCATGCCGAAAAACACGAAGTAGAACGGCGCAATGAACGGGTCCGGGTCGACGCTGCCCGGCATCGGCAGGGCGTACATCTCGGTGATGGACTCGAACGGCCGCGCCCATTTGGGGTTTTTGAGAAGCACCGGCATCTCCGGGTCGTCCTGTGCCGCCTCGGTGAATTCATAATAACACGGGTACTCCGAAAAGAGCGCCCGGATCGTCTCCTCCTCCTCCCGCGGCACCCAGCCGCAGAGCAAGAAGGTCCGTTCCGTGTGGAAGAGCTGGCCGCCGGCCTTTGTGCGCTCCATCGAGAGGAGCAGGCCATCGCCCGCGAGATAGAGGGCGTCCATGCCCCGCGCGATCTCGGGCCAGAGGGCCTCCAAATCGGAGAGCTCCGTTTGGATCTCCCCCATCCGGCGGTCGGCCTCCGCGATCCGCTCCAAGGGCGTGCCATGTTTCCCTCCGAGCGTGATTTTGCCGATCTCCAGCGGCCGAAGCGCCTCTAAAACCGCGTCGCGGTCGTTTTTATGAAAGATTAAAATGAAATATCCGCCGGCCGTGTCCGCGCCGAGCGGGAAGACGGCCGCGCCGGCCTGTCCCGCCGCCTCCGCGAGCATGTCCGCCGAAACCGTATTCTTCGCGAAGACATACAGGATCTCGCAGCGGGCGGTGGAGGCGATCTCCACGGGCAAATCGGATTCCTTCCACGGCAGCAGGGACGCTTTCTCGGCCTCAAGGGAGGTGAGCTCCGCCTTCAAGGAGGCGGTCTTTTTCTGGTTTTCTTCCACCCGCCGGCAGATCTGCTCCGCGGCTTCGGCGACCCCCTGCCGGCCGTAGCGGTCGTAGGCGACCCGCATCCTCGGCTGGAACATCGCCATGCCCTTTTTCTGCACATAGGGGTTTAAAAACTCCATCACCGAGCGAAGCCTCGCGGACCGCTGCTCCTGATCGTAGAGGGCGGCGCTGTCCTGTCTGACGGAGCCAAGGAGCCCCGAAAGCTCCTCCACCGTCTCCGGGCTTCGCAGCTGCACACAGCCGCGCCGCATCAGCTCCCGCAGGAGCCTCTCCTTATCTTCAGAGAGGCCGCAGACCGCGAGCTTCTCCATTCTCACAATCATTCGGCCACGATCCTCTCCGCAATCCGTCCGGCCGCCGCGTCGAGCTTTTGCCGCGCCTGCAAAGAGAGCCGCCCCGCCTCGGCCTTGGCCGTTTCTCTGGCCGCGGCGAGGTCCGCGTCCGCCTGTCTTTCCGCGTCGGCGACCCGTTTTTCCGCCTCGGCCTTGGCCTCTGTTTTTTTCTCCTCAAAGAGCCGCCTGCCCCGCTCCTCCGCCTCCGCTTGGATGCGCTTCGCCTCGGAGAGCGCGTCCAGACGGATCTGTTCGGCCTCGGCCTCCGCCTCTTTGATCCCGTTTACCACGTCAAGCATCTATTCACCGCCTTACTGCTGCAGATCCGGCCGCGCGTCGTCGTAGGGATGGCGGCCCGTGCAGTGATAATAGTGTGTCCTTAAATAATAAAGCTGATCGAGCTTCTCCCGCGGAATCGGCTTCGCGCCGCCTAAGAGCTTCGCGTTGAGCGAGATCTGCGCCCAGTGCTCGAGCGTCTCCATCGCGAAATATGCGTGCATCAGATCGACGCCGACGGTCAGCGCGCCGTGGTTCGCAAGCAGGACCGCGTCGTGATTTTTGAGCAGCGGCGCGATCGAATCCGGCACCTCCTCCGTGGAGGGCGCCGCGTAGGGCGCGACCGGCACCTCGCCCAGATTGACGAAGGCCTCGATCAGCGCGTTGTCCGCGAGCGGGACCCCGGCCGCCGCGTAGGCGGTGGCCGCCGGCGGGTGGGAATGCACCACCGCGCCGATGTCCGGGCGCTCCATGTAGCAGCGCAGGTGCATCTTGATCTCGCTCGAGGGGCGGTACTCCCCGGAGGCCTCGACGAGATTCCCTTTTTCGTCTATGACGACCAGCATGTCCGGCTCCATCAGCTTCTTGCTGACCCCGGTGGGCGTCGCGAGGAACCTGCCCCCGCCGAGCTTCACGCTGACGTTTCCGTCGTTGGAGGCGCCCCAGCCGTTTTCGCCCATCATGTGGCAGACTTTGCAGAGCTGTTCCCTCATTTCGCCGATTTCCATAACGTCCTCCATTTGATCCGACCCGGACCGTATCCCCATGTCATATCCGGGCGGTTTCGGTCGCCGCCGCCCGATGGTCCAAAAGCGGCGGGCCCGCGCGGGTCCGCGCGGAAACCCCCGTTTTTTATAATTTAACGCTATTTGATTATTGTATAATATTTTTTAAGGTTTGGCAATCGAAGGCTGGCAGAAAAGTGTAAAAATTATGTTAAAATTCCGGTCCCGCCGCCGCAAAAGGCGTTGCCGGAAGGCGTCGTTTGTGTTATATTCCCTTTGTATTCTCTTTGGAAGGAGGCGGGATCATGGAACTGCCGGAGCGGTGCGCGCTCTGCCCGCGCAGGTGCGGGGTCAACCGAAAAAACGGCGAGACGGGTTTCTGCGGGGCCGGGGTCCTGCCGAAAGTCTGCCGGGCGGCGCTCCATTTTTGGGAGGAGCCGTTTCTCAGCGGCGAAACCGGCTCGGGCGCCGTCTTCTTTTCCGGGTGCACGCTGCGCTGCGTCTTTTGCCAAAACCGGGAGATCAGCCGCGGGAAAGCCGGCGCGGAGATCCCCGTCGAGCGCCTCGCGGAGATTTTCCTTGAGCTTCAGGAGAAAGGCGCGAACAACGTCAACCTCGTCACGCCGATGCACTACGCGCCGCAGATCGCGGCGGCGCTGGACCTCGCGCGGGCGGGCGGCCTCGCCCTGCCTGTCGTCTGGAACACCGGCGGCTGGGAGCTCCCGGAATCCGTCGCCGCGGTCCGGGATTACGCGGACATCTGGCTCACGGATTTCAAATATTTCGACGACGAGACGGCGCGGGAGTTCTCCGCGGCGGACGCCTATTTTGAGACCGCGGCGGCCGCGCTCGAGCAGATGGTCCGCCAGACCGGGGACCCGTTATTTGATGAGCATGGCATCATGCGGCGCGGCGTCGTGGTCCGGCACCTGATGCTGCCCGGCCACTACAACGACACGAAGCGCGTGCTCGAATATCTCTCCGAGACCTACGGGAACCGGATCTGGGTGAGCCTGATGAACCAATACACGCCGTTTTACGACGGCGGCCGCTATCCGGAGCTGCGGGAGACCGTCTCGGATGACGAATACGCCCGCGCCGTCGCCTGCGCCGAAAAGATGGGGATCGAAAACTGCCTGATCCAAGAGGGCGGCGCGGTCGGCGAGAGCTTTGTCCCGCCGTTCGATCTCGAGGGCGTCTTCCGCAAAGGATAAAGGCATCGCCCGCCTCGGGCATTCGTCCTCCTGCGCCGCGCTCCCCGGCTTTCCCCGGAAAAAAGCGGCATGGCCGGCGGAGGCGTCCCCCGCCGCTTTGCCCCGAAACAATTTTAAAGAAAAAACGCGCCGCAGCCGCGTCAAACCCGGCCGCGGCGCGTTTTTTGAAATATTTTTGAAAACCGCTTGCAAAATAAAATTTGGGGTGTTATATTGTTTTCATGTCAAAAACAGATGTTTTCAGGAGGTGGACTTTATGGCGGACAGCGGCAGGCGCATCCTCGTCAGCGCCGAACTTCTCCCCGAAGTTTTGTTAAAAGTGCTGGAAGCGAAGCGTCTCCTTGCCCAAGGCAAGGCACATAACGCCTCCGAAGCCGCGCGGGTGGCCGGGATCTCCCGGAGCGCGTTTTACAAATACAAAGACGGCGTGGCCTTTTACAGCGACGAGCGGGCCGTGAAGATCGTCACCTATTCGCTGACGCTGATGGACGAGCCGGGCGTCCTCTCCGCGGTGCTCGACCAGATCTCGGGCAGCGGAGCCAACATCCTGACCATCAACCAGAACATCCCGGTGGACGGCGTCGCGCCGGTGACGATCTCCTTCAGCGCGGGCGCGCTCAAGGTCCCCGAGGCGGAGCTCCTCGACGCGCTCTCCTCCCTGAGAGGCGTCGTCGGGTGCCGCTCCCTCCGGGACAATCCGTGATTTTTCTCACGGCCCCGCGCCGGAATCCCGGCTTTGCGGGTTTCTTTCCCTATCATTTACAAAGAAAGGACGGTTGATCTATGAAAGTCGCGCTGATCGGCCATGGCATCGTCGGCGCCGGGGTCGCGGAGCTGCTGCTCAAACAGGCGGACGTGATCAGAAACCGGACCGGCGGCGAGCCCGTCGACCTGAAATATATTTTAGAGATCCGGGATTTCCCCAACGCGCCCTATTCGGACCGGTTCATCCGGGATTTTTCCGTGATCGAAAACGACCCGGAGATCCAAACCGTCGTGGAGGCGGTCGGCGGCGTCGGCGCGGCCTATCGCTTCGACAAAGCGGCGCTGCTCGCCGGAAAAAACGTCGTGACCTCCAATAAGGAGCTCGTGGCCGAAAAAGGCGCCGAGCTGCTTGCCATCGCGAAGGAGAAAAACGTCAATTTCCTGTTCGAGGCCTCCGTCTGCGGCGGCATCCCGGTCATCCGGCCGATCTACCGCTCGCTCGGCGCGGCGGAGATCGGGCTCGTCGGCGGTATCCTCAACGGGACAACCAACTATATTCTGACCCAAATGCTGCGGGAGCATGCGGAATTTCAGGACGCCCTGCGAAACGCGCAGGCGCTCGGCTACGCGGAGACGGATCCCACCGCCGACATCATGGGCGACGACACCTGCCGGAAAATCTGCATCCTCGCCTCCCTGATCTTCGGAAAGAGCGTCCGGCCGGCGCAGGTGCCGACCGAGGGCATCATGAACATCCATTTTGAGGACCTCGCCTACGCCGAATCCGTGGGCGGCGCGGTCAAGCTGATCGGCTGCGCCGAGAAGCTCGCGGACGGAAGCCTCTCCGTCTGGGTGGCGCCGGCTTTCCTGAAAAAAGGTTGTCCGCTGCGGACGGCCGACGGCGTCTTCAACGCGCTGCTGCTGCGCTCCGGCGTGGCCGGGGATCTGATGTTTTACGGCATGGGCGCGGGCAAGCTCCCGACCGCGGCCTCCATCGTCGCGGACCTGCTCGAATGCGCGGGAGCGAAAGGCCATCTCCGCGGCGTCTTCTGGGAGGATTCCGCGAAGCCGGTGACCGCGGACGGCGGAAGCGTCCCGGGAAAACATTATGTCCGGCTGGCCGGGATCGACGAAGCCGCGATCGAAAAACTGTTCGGCCCGGCGGAGTATCTGCCGCCGGAGGGCGCCTTGCCCGGGGAGCGCGCGTTTCTCACAATCCCGATTTCCCCGAAAACGCTCAAAATGCTGCTCGACCTCGCCCGCGCGGAGGGCGCGGAAATCCGGTCAAATCTGCGCGTCTTTGAATAAGATAACACGGGAAGTGGAATAAAGGAGACGTCTATGATCAAAGTAAGAATCCCCGCCACCAGCGCGAATCTCGGCTCCGGCTTCGATTCTCTGGGCTTGGCGGTCACTTTATACAATTACGTATTTATGGAGGAAGCGGACGGCTGCCGGATTACGGCCATCGACGGCGCGGACATCCCGACCGACGAGAACAATCTGGTCTACGTCGCCGCCAAGCACCTCTACGCCCTCTGCGGCCGGCCCTTCCCCGGGCTGCGCATTTTGCAAGAGAACAACATCCCCCTTGCAAGGGGGCTCGGGTCCAGCTCGGCCTGCATCGTCGGCGGGCTCTTCGGCGCCAACGCGCTGCTCGGCGAGCCGATCGGCCGGGACGAGATCATCAACGTCGCCGCCACCATCGAGGGCCACCCGGACAACGTGACGCCCGCGATTTTGGGCGGCCTCGTCACGACCGCGCTCGACAACGGAAAGGTGTTTTACGTCAAGCAGGAGATCGCGACGGACCTGCGCTTCGTGACCTTCGTGCCGGATTTTGAACTCCAGACCTCGGTCGCGAGGGCTGCGCTGCCCAAGGAGATCAGCCATAAGGACGCGGTATTCAACCTCTCCCGCGCCGCGCTGATGAGCGTGTCGCTCTATTCCGGGAAATACGAGAACCTCCGGATCGGCGCGGACGATCGGCTTCAGCAGCCGTACCGCCTCTCCCTGATCCCCGGGGCGGAGCGGGCGTTTTCCATCGCCTACGACCTCGGCGCCTACGCCTCCTACATCAGCGGGGCCGGCTCCACCGTCATGGCGATCATCGACGCCCGGGACGAGGGCTTCGTCTCGCGGGCAAGAAAGGCGCTCGACGGCCTCGGCCTGAAATCATGGGGCTGCACGGACTACTCCATCGACAATACCGGCACGCAGATATTCTAATTTACATTAAGAGGTACGCATATATGTCAATTATCGTACAGAAATTTGGCGGCAGCTCCGTCGCCGACGCGGCGAAGCTCGACCATGTGGCCGGGATCGTCACCAGAACCTACGCGGCGGGCAGCAGCGTCGCGGTGGTCGTCTCCGCGCAGGGCGATACCACCGACGACCTGATCGGCCGGGCGAGGGAGGTCAATTCCTCCGCGTCGAAGCGCGAGATGGATGTGCTCCTCTCCGCCGGGGAACAGATCTCGATGTCGCTGCTCGCGATGGCGATCGAAAAACGCGGCTACCCGGTCGTCTCCCTGACCGGCTGGCAGATCGGCATGGTGACGGATTCCAACCATGGCATCGCGCGGATCCGCCGCGTCGACAAGGAGCGGCTGGAGAGCGAGCTCGGCAAAAAAAATATCGTGATTGTCGCGGGCTTTCAGGGCATCAACCGCTACGACGACATCACGACGCTGGGCAGGGGCGGCTCCGACACCTCGGCCGTGGCGCTCGCGGCGGCCCTGCACGCGGATCTCTGCCAGATCTACACCGACGTGGACGGGATCTACACGGCCGACCCGCGCGTCGTGCCGAACGCGCGAAAACTGGAGGAGATCTCCTACGACGAGATGCTCGAGCTCTCGAGCCTCGGCGCGCAGGTGCTCAACAGCCGCTCGGTGGAGATGGCCAAGAAATACTGCGTGCCGCTGGAGGTGCGCTCCAGCATGGAGGACGAAAAACCCGGAACGATACTGAAAGAGGTAGTGAAAGTGGAAAAGACGCTGATCAGCGGAGTCACCTATGACAACAACATTGCCAGGCTTTCTTTGATTGAAGTGCCGGATATGCCGGGGATCGCTTTCCGGATCTTCAGCCTTCTGGCCGCCAAAAACATCAACGTGGACATCATTTTGCAGTCCATCGGCCGCGGCAATACAAAGGATATCAGCTTCACGGTCTCCAAGGCCCAAATCCGGGAGACGCTGGATCTCATGCCGGAGTTCGTTGAGCTTCTCCACGCGCAGCGCTTCGTCTGCGACGAAAACATCTGCAAGATCTCCGTCGTCGGCGCGGGCATGGAGAGCCACCCCGGCGTCGCGGCGAAGATGTTCGGCGCGCTCGCCGATTCCAACATCAACATCCAGATGATCGCCACCTCGGAGATCAAGATCTCCGTCCTGATCGATCAGGCGGAGTCGGTCCGGGCCGTCAACGCCATCCACGACGCCTTCGAGCCGTAACGCAATAAGATAAACAAAAAAAGCGGAGAGGACCCCCTGCCGGGATTCTCTCCGCTTTTTGTCGCCGACCTCGCGCCTGTCGGGGATGCCGCGCGAAACGTGCCCCGGCCGGCGCTCCCTCGAAAAACGGGTACGGAAGGTTTCTATCTTCGCGGCATGGATGGATACGGTCCCGGCCCCATCGACGCCCGGCTCACGAAAACGGGGCGGGCCGCATCGGCCCCGTGCCTGTCGGGGATGCCGCGCGAAACGTGCCCCGGCCGGCGCTCCCTCGAAAAAGGGGTACGGAATGTTTCTACCTTCGCGGCATGGATGGATATGGTCCCGGCCCCATCGGCGCCCGGCTCACGAAAACGGGGCGGGCCGCATCGGCCCGCCCCGCGTTATGTTCTGAGTTTTGCCGGCAGATGCGCTGCCGGCCTCCCGTTATCCCCCGATCCGCCCGAGCAGAAAGCGCATATAGCTTGCGTAATGCGCGAACACGATGCCCGGCTCCTCAAGATCCGGACACCAGCGCTTCACCCACTCCAGCGAGACGAAGCCGTCGTACCCCTCTTTTTGCAGCAGGGACAGCGCGTCGTAAACCGGGACGTCGCCGTAGCCCATCATGCGGTATTCGGCGCCGTTTGGGCCCATCACGGAGTCCTTGACATGGATATAGCGGACATGGCCCCCGACATTGGCGTAGGTCTTCGCCGGGCTCTCGCCGAAATAGCGGAACGGGTGGTGGATGTCCCAGAGCACGCCGGAGCCCTCCTCCGGCACCCCTTCCAAAAACTCTTTGAGCACGGCGGAATCCGCGAGCACGCCGTTTGTTTCGATGAGCACGCGCACGCCGGTCCCTCCGGCGTACTCGGCGAGCTCCCCGTAGAGGCGTTTCGCCTGCGGGAGGTCCGTCTCGACCGGCTGCGGCGTCGCGGTGCACATCACGCGAACATATTGCGAGCCCAAGCGCGCGGCGAGGTCCACATAGGCCTTCGCCTCCGCGACAAAGGCGGCGGTGTCCCCAGCGCCGAGGCAGCAGGCGGAGGTCAGCATCGGCACCTCAAGCCCCGCTTCGGCGAGCCTCTCCTTGGTGGCCTCGAGATTCTCCGGGCACAGCGGGCGTGTCGCCGGGGCAAACATCTCGTCCTCGATGCCGCGGATTTCGATCCCGTCCATGCCGAGATCCTTCGCGACGGCAAAAATCTCGTCCCAGCTCCAGCCCGGGCAGCCGAGCGTCGAAAAAGAAAGCTTCATCGTCTCATCCTTTCTTTGCCGGAACTCCCGGCGTCCTCGGATTTACCAGTTTCTCACGACAATTACGCGCGAAGAGTTCTCCTCCTCGGAGCTCTCCTCCGTCTCCCCGCCGGCCCTCTCGTTGGCCCCGTAATAGAGGTAGACGCGGACGGTGGTGCCGCCGACGACGACGCTGTCGCCCTCCAAAAGCTCCGTGTGGTTCTCATTTGTCTGGGAATAGACCACCTGATAGTCGTATTCCATGCTGTAATTCGGCACGAGCTGATAGGTGATCTTCCGCTCCTGCATCGCCTTTTCCGCGTCCTCGACCGTCCGGCCGACCAAGCTCGGCATCCCGGTCGTCTCCGGGCCCTTGCTGACCTTCAGCGTGACGGCCATGCCCGGCTGGACGTTCGCTTTCGCGTTGACGGACTGCTCAAAAATCATCCCGGCCGGATACTCGGAGTTGTATTCCTCCTCGAAAACGAGGCCGAAATCCTCGTAGAGCGCGTTGCCCTCGACGTCCTTCCGCATCCTGCCGATGAAATTCGGCACGATCACGGTCTCCTCCCCACTCATCTCCGTCTCGGAGACGAGCGGGTTCCGGGAGGACTCCTCCTTCCCGTCGCCGAGGGTGTTTTCATATTCATTCAAAATCAGCATGACCACGACGGTCAGCACCGACAGGAACACGATGCCCGTGATGAGCCCCCAGCGCGCCCCGGCGTGGGCGCGGGTGCGGACTTTTTGGGGGGCGGCGGCCTGCGCGTGGGGCCGCGAAGGTTGGGCCGAGGCGGGCTTTTTGTGCTCCGGGAGCTTTTCCGGAAAGATGCCCGTGTCCCCCAAGCCGATGGAGACGCTTTTTTCGTCCTTTTTGGGATGCGTCTCATAGATCGCCGTGTTGGAATCCGGGGATTCCAGCAGCTCGGCGGTAAATTTATCCACGCTCTGCGTGCGGAAATCGATCGGCACCTGCATGGCGTGATGGATGGCCTTCGCCACGTTGACGGGAATGTAAGGGTTGAGCTGTTCCGGCGGGCAGAGGCGGTCGATCTCCATGCGGGAGCGGGCGTCCGCCGGAAGCGTGCCGCTCAGCGACTTATACAGCACGGCCGCGATGGAATAGACGTCGGTCCACGGGCCCTGCCACGCCTTCTCGGAGTACTGTTCCGGCGCGGCGTACCCGGCGCAGAGGTCGGAATCGAGCTCCGTCCCCTCGGTGCGGACCGCGCCGATGCCAAACCCGCACAGCAGGAGTTGGCCCCTCGAATTCACGCGGATGGTCTTGGGATTGATGCCGCGGTGAAGGACGCCGGCCGCGTTGAGATTGGAAATGCTGGTAAACAGCGGCATAAAAAGTTTTTTTACCTGCGCCCAAGTAAATTCGCCGCCGTTATGGAGAAGATAATCCCCATAGGAAATCGTTTTCACATACTTATACACGGCGTAGGCGGTGTTGCGCTCGGTAAATACGCTCAGTACCGGCAAAATGGACGAGCAGCGGCGCAGGTTTTGCAGCGCGACCGAGAGATCCCGGTAATCGGAGAGCAGCGTCTTATACTGGGGCTCCGTGCCCGGGACCGGCAGCACGATGCCGGTGAGCTCGTTGCGGGCGGCGATCCTCTGCGGCATGAATTCCCGCACGAAGACGCGCTCCTCTTTTTCTTTATCAAAACCGATGTAGGTGATGCCTTCTCCGTTCATCTCGAGCGTCCGGCCGACCAGATAGCGCCCGCCGACCGTGGTTCCCGGAGCGAGGCAAGCCGGGTCGACGGGTACCTCCGCGTCGTATCCGCAGCGGCATTTCCCGTTTTCGTCGAGCTTGGACATGCAGCCCATGCAGAGATTCAATTCCTCAGTCACCATAGATTACTCCCCTGATCAGATCCCCTCCTGTTCCTTTTTCCGCAGGTTCAGATAATCCGCGGCCCACTCTCTGAGCTTGAATTTCTGAATTTTGCCGCTGGCGGTCATCGGGAAGGAATCCACAAATACCACATAGCTCGGCACCTTATGCCGCGCCAGTTTTTCGGACATAAAATCTTTAATTTCCTGCTCGGTCAGCTCGGCGTCCGCCTTTTTGATGACGCAGGCCATGATCTCCTCGCCGTAGCGCTCGCTGGGCACGCCGATCACCTGAACATCCGACACCGCAGGATGGAGATACAGGAACTCCTCGAGCTCCTTCGGGTAGATATTTTCGCCTCCGCGGATGATCATATCCTTGATTCTGCCCGTTATTTTATAATAACCCATTTCGTCCACAGTTGCAAGATCCCCGGAGTGGAGCCAGCCGTCTTTATCGATGGCTTGTTTTGTCGCTTCCTCCATTTTATAGTAGCCCTTCATCGTGTTGTAGCCGCGGGAGCAGAATTCGCCGATCTCGCCCGGGCCGAGCGTCCTGCCGGTCTCGGGATCCACGATCTTGGTCTCGACAAAAGGCATGTGCCTGCCGATCGTCGCCACGCGCAGCTCGAGCGTGTCGTCCGTCGTCGTCATCGTCGTGGCGGGGGACGCCTCCGTCAGGCCGTAGGTGATCGTGATGTCCCGCGCGCCCATCTCGCTCACGACCTGCCGCATGACTTTGATCGGGCAGGGCGAGCCCGCCATGATCCCGGTGCGCAGGTGCGAGAAGCTGAATTCGTGGAACTGCGGGTGCTGCAAAAGGCCGATGAACATGGTCGGCACGCCGTGGAAGGCGGTGCAGTTCTCCTCGGAGATGGCCTTCATGACCTTCGGCGGCGAATAAAACTCCACCGGCACGAGCGAGGCGCAGTGCGTCACGCAGGCCATGATCGCGAGCACAAGTCCGAAACAGTGGAAGAACGGCACCACCACGCAGAGCTTGTCGTCCTCGGTGAATTTCATGCAGTCGCCGATCGCGAGGCCGTTGTTGACGATGTTATAATGCGTGAGCATGACGCCTTTGGGGAAGCCGGTGGTGCCGCTCGTGTACTGCATATTGACGACGTCCTGCGGGTCGAGCGAATCCGAGAGCTCCCGGAGCTCCTCCTCGGAAACGGCGTCCGCCATCGAATAGAGCTCGTTCCAGCCGAACATGCCCGCGGGCGTCTCCCCGTCCCCGGCGTAAATGACGTCCTTCAAAAACGGGAGCATGGGATTCTCATACATGCCGGGGGCGCTGTCCTTCAGCGTCGGGCACAGCTCGTTAAGGATGCCGGTGTAGCTCGTGTCCTTGAAGCCGTCGATCAGCACCAGCGCCTTGGCGTCGGACTGCCGCAGCAGGTATTCCAGCTCGAATACTTTATATGCCGTGTTGACGGTCACAAGAACCGCGCCGATCTTCGCGCTCGCGAACAGCGTCATGATCCAAGCCGGGACGTTGGTCGCCCAGATGGCGACGTGATCCCCCTTGTGAAGGCCCATCGCCATGAAACCGCGGGCGATGCGGTCCGTCTCCTCGTCGAATTCCTTCCACGTCCTGCGGTAATCCCTGTCGTT
>Ga0116177_10001837_pt1 | contig 15798 bp, 21 predicted proteins | sample AD_STIC10_MetaG_FD_89750 | JGI IMG/M metagenome (GOLD analysis project Ga0116177, IMG submission 89750) | Active sludge microbial communities of municipal wastewater-treating anaerobic digesters from USA - AD_STIC10_MetaG | ecosystem: Engineered > Bioreactor > Anaerobic > Digestate | place: USA... | reverse complement strand
GTGATTATATCATACCTATTAAATTTGATGATTTAACTGAAAAACAGTTGAAATTTTTAAAATTATTATGTTTAACATCTTCTAAAATTAATTGGGATGATTTACCAACAAAACGAAAAATTTTAGATTATGATATGTTGGATAGAGAATACAATAAATGGTTTTATTAATTTTAATATATAAAAAAAATAATATGTTTAACACATTGAAAACAAAATACTTTAATTTTTTAAAATATTTGGTAGAAAAACATAATAATATACCATTTAAAGAAGGTGATTATATCATACCTATTAAATTTGATGATTTAACTGAAAAACAGTTGAAATTTTTAAAATCTAGAGAACATTTTATCGCTGGTGATATCATTCAAAAAGGTGATGAATTATATGTAGATGTAGGTTATAATATTCCTTTTAAAGCAATTCGATTTCAAAAATTAGATATTACTTCTAAAAATAGAGTATTATTTTTACAATTTAATATTAAAATTGATACACATGGTGAACCAGATCCAACCAATATTTTTAGAAATTGTTATACGATGAGTGAATTATTTCCAAAAATAATTAATGAAACATTACCTGATACATTAGTTGATTTTTACGATTATTCCAATATTTATAGATTGAAAGATGGTTATTATATAAATAATACCAATTTAAAAGATTATGATTTTGTATTTTTTGGTTTTATGTCAAAACAATCTACAATATCAATGTTAATTGTAAATTATCTAAAAAAACATAATGTTCCATTTTTAAGATATGAAAATTTTCATATGTTTGATACAAAATCATATGGAATGGATTTAACAGAATCATTAGGATATACATATATTCCTACCATATCAACATATAAATTAAATAACAAAATTTTAAGCATGATTAATGATAATTTCGGTTATCCTGTTATTGTTAAAAAAATAGATGCTGATAGAGGAACAGGTGTTTGGAAAGTTAATAGTTCAGAAGAATTAATTGAATTTTTTAAGAATAATAATGAATTATTAATGATTCAAAAATTAATACCAAATGATGGTGATTTTAGAATAATTGTCGTTAAAAATAATGTTGAATTAGTTATTAAAAGAAAATTAATAAAAGATGGTGAATTTAGAAGTAATGTTGCATTGGGTAATAAAGCAGTAAAAGCAGATGTACCAGATAGTATTAAAAATATGTGTGTTGATATATCTAAACATATAGAATGTGATATATTAGGATTTGATATTATCCAAGATTTAAATGATGGAAGATATTACGTAATGGAAATAAATATATCACCCCATATGGCAACTTTTTGTGTGGTTTCTGGTATAAATCTTCCTCAAATTATAACTAACTACATTGTTGATAAAATAAAAGTAAAAAATGGTGTTTAAAACCCCTTTTTTATTTTAATAGAATATCCATTTAATTGTTTATTTTTAATTAATTTATCACAATTTATTCTATTTTTAAATTTAAAATCCTTATTTATATTTTTTAAATATTTTTTCAATTCATTTCTACCATAAAATGATATCTTTTCATTAGTTGGAACAATTAATTCATATATTTTTAAATATTTTGGTCTATTTACATTTTCACTATATTTTTTTACTCTTATATCAGTATCTTTTGTTAATCCTTTATTCCATGTTACAATACCTTTATGTGATTCACTATTTATTTTAATTCTGTCTTCATTGTGTTTTTTACCTAACAATGATTGTTTTCTTTTTTCTTTTTCTTTTTCGGCATTATCTCCATATATTTCTTCATAGGTTTTACCTTTACGTTTTTCAATTGTTGTTTTAATTGATTTTTTATTTCCTTCTTTATGTTTTTTTATAGATTCATCATTAATTAACATATTTCCACCTTTTCCACCTATCGACATATTATAAAAATCTTTTGAATTAACTGCATCATAATAGTTAATCCAATACTTTTCTTTTTCAAATAAATATTGTATATCATCACTACTTTCAATGATTTCTTTTATGAAATTTTCTGTTCCATATTTTTTAAGTGCATGTTTTATTGCAGTACCAGAACCAAAATAATATTTATTATTTTTTGTATCCACTCCAATATATTTTTTACCATTTATTTTATTTGTTGTTAGATAAATTATCCCCATAGTATTTAAAATTATTTTTTAATAGATTATTATCAGATAAATCTTTAAATATTAAATATTCAATATATTTTGATTTATTATCAAAATTTTCATTAATGTAATTAAATACATCTTCGTCAATCGTAATTGATAACTTTATTTTAGTTTTTATTTTTTTCATAGTTTCAATAGTATTTTAATAGTATATATTAAATTATAAAACTCAACTTTTTCCATTTTTACATATATATTTTAATAAAATAAAATTATATATGGCTAGACCAAAAAAGAAAAACAAGAAAAAAACATTATCTATTACAATAAATAAAGAATTAGATGATATTATTAATGATATGATTGAAACAAAAAAATTATCAAAATCAGAATACATTGAATATTTATTGAAGAAGGATAAATTAAAAAATAATAAATAAATTATGGAAAATTTAACAATTGAAACTTTCAAAACAAAAATATTTGATTTCGAAAATAATCAAGAATGGAAATATAATGGTGATTTACCTAGTATATTGGTTTTTAGTGCACTGGGGTGGTGTATTCCATGTCAAAAATTACATCCCGTTTTGGAAGATTTAAGTAAAGAATATGAAGGTAAAATGAATATTTATGAAATTGATGTTGAAGAACAACAAGAATTGTCCACTATTTTTAATGTAAAAAGTGTTCCAACTCTTCTATTCATCCCATTAAATGAATATCCAAAAGTATTAGTAGGTGGAATAGGTAAAGAAAAATTTAAATCTTTAATTTCTGATGTATTAAAAGTTCAATAATTTTTTGGTATTTTAATTTTTATTTATTAACTTTGAATAAATAAAAAATTATGCGAAAATTGAAAATTAATGATGATATAATTAATATTTATAAAAAATATTAGTATTAAAACTACAAGATCGTAAAAATTGGAATAAAGACAATCATTATAATTCTATTATTATTAATAGTAATTTTATAGATGATGAAAATAAATTATATTTCAATATTAGTTTTAATACTGATTTTTTTATGCATGCAATTATTAAAGTTAAATCAAATAGTGTGACAACATTATGTACATTTAAAATACATTGGTATAATAAACATTATCATGATGTATCAGAAATGTATAAATATTTTTTACATAAAAATGAAATAGATGATTTAGATAATAAAGAAAATATATTAATGAATAGTTTATCAAGTAGTACTAAGAGATCTTTAAAATTAGAAAAATTATTGAATAAAATGGGTAAACAATAAAAATTATACATATGAAAATAAATAAGAATATTATTGATGTTTACGAAAAATTATTATTATCAATTTTAAAAGATGCATCTAAATGGAAAGAAGGTTATTATTCATATTATAGTGAATTCTTTAATGATGATAAAGATACTAGATTTGAAATAATGATTAATAAATTTAATATTAAAATAATTATAGGTAATGCAAATTACAATACTGAACATTATTCATATAATGTTAATTTAATAAAAAAACAAAAATATATTTAGCTATTTTAGCTATGATATCTGATTTACGTAGTTTAGAAGAACATAAAAAAATAAATATCAAAGAAAATATTCTCTTAAATAAATTAAATGATGATTTTAAAAGAAGTATTAAAATACAAAAAATATTAAATAAAAATATTAAATAAAAATTAATATAATGAATAAACCAAAAGTAAATAATGAAATTATAAATATTTATAAAAATATTTTATTATCAATGTTATTAGATAGTACCAAATGGTCAGATGGATATGAACTTATATCTAAAATAGATGATAGTAATGATTTATATTTTTTTATAAGATATGATGAAGGTAAATATAATATACGCATACAACAAAAAGAAAAATATAATACTTTTGAAATATATTCTTTTGTATTAAAAAAATTTATGGATAGAAAAATTATATCTAGAATAAAGAAATGTAAAGAAATGATTAAATATAATGAAGAACTTAAATCCATAAAAAAGATAGAAAATCATTTAATAAATAATTTAGGTGATAATACTAAAAGATCAATTAAAATATCTAAATTAAAAAAGAAAATGTAAATAAAAAAGGGGTGTTTACCCCTTTTTTATTGATTTTTTGTGTACCATTATTTGTTTTCTCATTTGTTTAATTAATTTATCAACTGTTTGAACTTTTTTTCTCAATCGAGTTGATGCTGCTTTAACACCTTTATCATAAAATTTATTATAATCTTTTTTAGCATCTTCTAAAATTTGTATTAATTGTTCAATTGTAATTTGTTCTTCCATAATTATAAAAATTTATTTTTTATTATTATATATAGATACAAATCAGTCCAAAATGTAGAAATAACAAAAGATTTAAAAAATAAAACCTGTTATAAAAATAACAGGTTTTATTTTTTTATTCACATTTTGAATAACTACATTCTGAGCAAGATTTACAACCTTCCTTAAATATCATCTTACTACCACACACAGGACAAGCTTCACCTTTAATAGATGTACCATCTTTGATATATTTTTTAATCATTCGTTTAACACCATTTTTCCAACTAGATATATCATCAGTTTCAAAATATAATTTATCTATGATTTGAAGTACGTTTGGTAGTGGCATACCGTGTCTAAGAATTGCTGAAATTAATCTTCCCGTATTCCAATATTCTCTATTGAAAGCTCTAGATAAACCTCTAAATTCTTGAACATAACCATCTTTATCAATATATCTGAAATCATATCTAGAATGTCCATCTATTTTAGTATTAACATCACTTATTTTTACAATTTCACCTTTTTCAATATATTGTGGAATATTTGCTGCTTCTTGTAATCCAGTAAATATTTCATATGGTCTATTGTCTAATAATCCTAAAAATCCAATCCATTTTTCACCTTTATTAGTAAAACGAATAATATCACAAGGTAAAACAGTTGGTCTTTTTGGTGCATCATTTTCGATAAAAATATTTGTTTTTTTAGAATCTTTAGAATCTTTAGAAACTAAAACACCATCTCTTGAACCATCTCTGTAAACAGTACAACCTTTACATCCACTTTCCCATGCTGTTTGATATACTTTAGCAACTAAATCTTCTGTAACATCACTAGGTAAATTAATTGTAACACTAATTGAATGATCTACCCATTTTTGAATTCTGCCTTGCATTTTAACTTTTTCTACCCAATCAACATCATTTGAAGATGCTCCGTTATATGGTGATTTCTTAACAATTTCATTTAATTCGGTAGTTTTCATTTTTTCTAATTCAGAAAAATTATAACCATTTATTTCAGCCCATATTTTAAATTTAGGATGATATACATTATATTCTTCCCACGAATCACCTACTTCATCTACTCTTGCTACAGTAACATTTTTATCATTTGGATTTATTTTTCTTCTACGTTTATATACTGGAAGAAAAACAGGTTCAATGCCCGAAGTAGTTTGAGTCATAATACTTACTGAACCAGTTGGTGCAATTGTTAACAATGATATATTTCTTCTACCTGTTTTTTGATATTTTTTAATTATATCATGCTCATTATTTTCTTCTAATGATTTGATTATTCTATTAACAAATGGATTATTTTTCTCATTTTCTATATTCCAAACTTGAAAACATCCTCTTTCTTCTGCCATTATAATAGATGATTTATAAGCATTAGTTGCTAATGTTTTATGTACCAATTCCGCAAAATCAGTAGCTTCTGATGTTCCATATTGTAATCCTAATGCAGCTAACATATCACCTTCGGATGTTATACCTAAACCAGTTCTTCTACCTTGATGTGCTTTTTCTTTAATTTTATTCCATAAATTAATTTCCACTGATTTTATTTCATCTGGTTCTGGATCACTTTTAATTTTTTGTAATATTTGATCTATTTTTTCAATTTCTAAATCAACGATATCATCCATAAATCTTTCAGCATACATTACATGTTCTTTAAATAATTCAAAATTAAATCTAGCTTCAGTAGTAAATGGATTTTCTACATAAGAATATAAATTTAATGCTACTAAACGACAAGAATCATAAGGATTTAAAGGTATTTCACCACAATTATGAACTAATAATTTATTAGCGAAAAAATTATGATTATTATTAACTTTTAAATCATAAACATCTTCATTTTGCTTAATGTTTATTTTTTTAATTTTTGTTTTTACAATATTCATTTATTTTATTTTTATTTTTTTAATTTTCTTATTATTTTCCATTCAGATAATTCATATTTAACATTTTTATCTGTATATGGTTTTATTTTATCAATAAGTATTAATTCTATATTATTAATTTTATTTTTTAGTAAATTAAATTTAAAAAGTTTATCTTTCCAATATCCTTTTATTTCTACAATTTTTATTATATTATTATATTCATCAAATATAAAAAAATCAGGTCTATATTTTTTATAATCAACTAAATATGTTTGATATTCAACATCCCATTTATAATTATTTTTATCTAACCATTTTGCATAAATATATTCCCATGAACTACGTAACCAAACATATTTATTTAATGATTTATTATAATAATAACCTTGAACTCCTCTTTTATTGGTTGTTTTTATTTTAATATTTTCTTGAATTCCTTTACTAAAAAATCCAATATTATTATTTTTTTCATTTAATGCTTTATCTTTTCTACGTTGTCTTAAAAAAGGTGTTATTGTTTTATTATCTCTTAGTTTAATATTAAATATATTTATTATATAAAATCTTAAAATAGAATACGTTATAGGTAAATTATAATCTTTTATTATTGATTTTATACCTTGTCCATCTATAACATATTTTTGATTTATAAAATTTTTTACATGAATAAATCTATTATCATTATATAATAACTCTTTATCACTAAATAATTTTTTACCATTTCTTGTTTTAAATTTACATTTACTAACATCATCAAAGAACGATATAATATTTTCCATAAATCCGTGTGATTATTTTAATAATATATATTGAATATTACACACGGATTTTTACTAATTTTCAATTTTTATTAAAATATCATTTTCATTTAACTGTGAAGCTTCTACCCATCCTCTATTTTCAGTATATACTTTATGATCTGGTGTTAATTTTAATAATGTACCATCTTCTAATTCTAATTCTATAATATTAGCATTTCTTTTAGATAAAAGTGCATCATTAACTTGATTATATTCTAATTGTTTAGATTTTTCATTATATGTTAATACATTATATTTAGTATCATCAAAATTATCAACAATTTGTTTTATTGTAATTTCACCATTATCAGTCATAATCAAAGAATCTGATGTTAAACATGGATTTGTACTGACTGTTTTAAATCCATATTCTGAATAACAATCAGGTATAGATTCATTAATAATATTATCCCAAAATAATATACCTGGTTCAGCAGATTTCCACGCATTATGAACAATCTTTTTCCATAATTTTTTTGGATCAATTTCTTTTTTAATTTTTGGTTCATTTGAAAAAACAGGATATTGTTGAAAATATGGTTTATCTTCAACTACACATCTCATAAAATCATCATCTATTTTAACAGATATATTAGCACCTGTTATTTTACCAGATTCGAGTTTAGCATCCATAAAATCTTCAGAATCAACATGCTTAATATGACAACTTAGCATTAATGCTCCTCTTCTACCATCTTGTGCAACTTCTCTAGTTGAATTAGAATATCTTTCCATAAAAGGAACAATACCTGTTGATGTTAATGCTGAATTTTTAACAGATGTTCCCTTTGGTCTAATATGTGATAAATCGTGACCAACACCACCTCGTCTTTTCATTAATTGTACTTGTTCTTGATCAGTAAAACAAATTCCACCATAACTATCAGATTCATTTCCAATAACAAAACAATTACTTAAACTAACAATTTGTAAATTATTACCAATACCAGACATAGGACCTCCTTGTGGAACAATATATTTAAAATCTTTTATAAGTTCAAATATTTTATCTTCTGATAATGGATTTGGATAATTACTTTCAATTCGATGAAGTTCTTTTGCTAATCTTCGATGCATATCATCTGGTGTTAATTCATAAATATTACCTTCTGAATCTTTAAGAGAATATTTATTAATCCACACATTAGATGCCATTTTATCACCTTTAAAATATTTAAGTGATTCTTTTTCTACTTCATCTCTACTATATTTTTTCATTAATTAAAAAAATTATTTTTTAAAATCTATATTTTATTTTTTATTATAAAAAATTAATACCGCTTATATTTTTTAAATATCCTTTTTGTATTAATTCTTTAATTATTGCATTAGCTGGTTTTTTATCTAATAATTTAAACATATTAAATATATTATCGGTAAAATAATATGATAATTCTACAAAAATTTCAGATTTAGTATATTTATATCCTAATTCTTTAATTAGTAAATTATAATAACCATTAAATACTTCTTTATTTGGTTTTCTTCTATTTTGTTTAAAATCTAATTTTGTTTTATCGTTTAATATATTAAAAACATCTTTAGTTAAATTATTTTGATTAAGATAATCATCACCTTCATTATATTGAATATCAAATATATTTGATGAATCATAACTATTATCGATTTTTTGATCATCCTTATCATCAGATTTATCATCTAATTTTCCTTTAAATATAGTATCTCTTGGTAGTTGATGTTTACCTTGTTCTCTATGTTTATTAGTATTCATTTTATAAAGAAGATCGAAATTTTCACTTTCTTCAATTTCTTCAACTTCATCTGAATTAATAAAATCCATTTCATCAATATATACATCTTCTTCCACTATAATAATATCTTCTTCATCATTAGATGATAAATTTAATGATACATCTTTAGTAGTTATTGTATCTTTATTATCCAAATCTAAATTATTTTTTGGATTACAATCTGACATTTTAAAAATTATTATTTTTTACTTGCTACCTACAAGTATATCATTATCCATTGTTAAATACTTTGGATTAAAATCAAACTTAATTTGTTCTTCATGATGTTCACCATCACGAAGTTTTAATATTTTAAGTCTATAAGTATTTTCTTTTTTCATTTGTGGATTACGAATGATTGCCCATACACAGTCAGCTGCTTCCGCAATTGCTTTACTTTCTGGTATATCATCTAAATTAATATCATTTGCACCCCAAACTGATTTATCAACTTGTGTTGCTGTGATAACTGCTACATCAAATTTATCAGCTAATCTTCTTAATCCTTCTGCTAAGTGTTTACCTTTTAAATATAACATAGTATCTAGATTGTAACCCTTTTCAATAGCCATAATATTGATATAATCAACTACAACCGCATCTATTTTCAAACGTTTTATTTCTTGAAATTTTTTAATAAAATTTTCTAAATCAGTTACAGTACAATCACTAGTAGGATACTTTTTAATAAACAATTTACCAACTTTACCACCATCAAAAAGTGAATTAGATGATGCCATTGTTTTTAATTCATTAATTTTATTTTTAATGAACATTGTATCTTTACTTAATGTATCATAATCATTTATATCAATTTTTAATCTCATAGCACCCATTCTTTTCATACATTTATATTGTGCCATTTCTAATGTAACATAAAGAACATTATAACCATTATCTACTAATTTAGATGATATATTTTGTAACCACATCGATTTTCCGACATTTGTTTCTCCCATTACTAAGGAAAAAGTAGCATGATCCCAACCACCTCCTAAAATTTTATCAACATTTGACCAACCAGTTGGCATTTTTCTCATTGAAATTTGTTGTTTATGCTCTTCTGGATTATCGAAGTCACCACCTAAATCTTCATCATCATTAGATATTAAATCAATTTCACTGAAATTATTTTTTAATCTTCCGACAATATCCATTACATTATCATAATCAACTTCCTCCATATTTTTTATGATATCAATTGATTCGTAGATTTTTTCACGGGTATATTTAGATGATTTCCACGCTTTAAATTTCTTATCTAACCATTCATCATTAATATCTTGTGTATTTTCTGTATATAATGATTTTAAAATTTCTTTTGTGATCATTTTTTTGGTATCATTTAATCCAACCATAGACCACACTTGTTTAACACTAGGTACGATTTTATCAGTGCTTTTTATATAATATTCTCTAATAATACCATACACAAATCTTATATGTTCATTTTCAAAGTATTTTGGTTCTACTTTAAAAAATTGATTTGGTTCTTCTAGTATTTTTGCAAAAAACAATTTCTCTAAATTCGTATTAACGCTTTCAGCCATTAATAATAGTAGTTATTTTTTAATCGTTATCTGAAAATAAATCTTCATTATCGATTTCATCAAAATCTGGATCTAGATTTTCACCATCTTCATCCATTTTATCTAAGTAAACTTGTTGTTCATCAAAAGATGAATAATCAAAATATTTATAAATAATAGGTTCTAGAACATTTAAAATTTCTTTTGTAAAAACTTCACTAGTAAATAATTGTTTTTCAAAAACTGATTTATTTAAATGTTTTATGTACCAACGAGTTCCACCTGGTTCAAATGCACCTGTTTTTTCATTTATTTTACCTTTTGCAATACCAATTTTTTCAAAATTTTCTGGAGTACAAAAGAAATCTAATCCTTTATATGGGTTTGTTCCAAAACTATGATCAATTTCAAATTTTACTTTTTTGGGTTTAGCTAAACGATTTTTCTTAGCTTGAGCAGTTACTATTACACCAGTTGCATTTAAGTCCATATCATCTTCACGACCGGTTTTTAATTTAGCAGTACTTAAAAAAACAATAGTAGATGCTGAATATTCTGAACCTTTACCACCACTCATTACAGGTACAGGGAAGAATGAACTAGTATCTTGATATGTGTGGTTTGTTGCAACCATAGGGATACCTAGATAACCTAAATCAGAATTAATAATTCTGAACATTTGTTTAATAGCTTTTGCTCTTGTCATATCAGCCTTATTTTTACCTTCTTTAGCATCTTCAATTTCTTTTTCTGATGCAAGTTGACCGATACTATCTAATAAAATTAAAATTTTTGGAATTTCGACACCTTGTTTCTTTTCTTGTTTCAATCCATCTAAAAATTTAGTTAAAAAGATTTTTAAATCTTCTACTTTATTCGATATAACTAAATTTAATTTATCATCAGATGTATTTATACCAAAAGATGCCAATGACTTTTTACTAATTGAATGTTCTGTATCAATGAATATAATAAAATATCCATCTTTTTGTGCGTTTCTAGCGATGTTATATAGAACATAAGATTTACCAGTATTTGGTTCACCTGCAAAAATTGTAATTCTGTCATCTGCTACACCGCCTGTAAGAATACTTTTTGATAGAAGAGCATCAAGAATATGAATACCTGTACTGATGAAACTACCACCGTCTGTTTTTTCAATAATAATTTCTGTTTCATCAGATATTTTACTTATTAAATTTGATAATTGCGAAATTGAAAATTTCTTAGTTGAATCTTTCTTTTCTTTTTCTTTTTTAGACATTTCATATTGGTTATTTTTTTAAAAGATTTGTTAACTTTTTTGTATTATATTTTTATAGAAAATATCGGTAAAAGTTTAATAATTATAATAATATTTTTTAATTATTTATTTAAAATACAAAAAATGATTTTTAATATTTAATATATAATTCTATAAAAACTAAATGTTTTCTGTAAAATGTTAAAATCATATAAATATAGAATATATCCTAATAGTGAACAAAAAGATTTAATGACTAAAATTTTCGGTCAAGTAAGATTTGTATATAATCTTGGGTTAGAAACTAAAATAACTAATTACATAGGAAATAAAAAGCAAATAACATGTATTGACTTATCTGATCAAATTAAAGAACTTAAAGATACTATTTGTCCTTGGTTAAAAGAATCACCCGCACAATCTTTACAAATGTCAGTTCGTAATCTTGATAATGCATATACCAATTTTTTTAGAGGTAAAGGATTTCCAAAATTTAAATCAAAACATGGAAAACAAACATTTCAACTTCCACAAAGTGTTTATTTAAAAGAAAATAGTAAACAAATATTTATACCAAAATTAAAATATGTTGATATTGATTTACACCGAAAATTTATAGGTATTATTAAAACATGTACAGTATCAAAAACAATCACGAATAAATATTATATATCAATTTTAGTTGAAACACAACAAACTAAACCTATTAAAAAAATTATAACTGAATCGACATCAGTTGGATTAGATTTAGGAATTAAAGATTTTTGTATAACATCAGATGGTAAAAAATTCGAGAATAAAGATTTTTTTAAAAAGATGTTACAAAAATTAAGAATAGAACAAAGATCATTATCAAGAAAGAAAAGGGGATCAAAACATTATTTAAAACAAAAAATGGTTGTTTCATTGTTACATGAACATATTAAAAATCAACGATTAGACTATCTACATAAAATATCTAAATATTTAGTGAATAACTATGATACGATTTGTATGGAGGATTTGAATGTAAGTGGAATGATAAAAAATCATAACCTTGCACGTGCAATATCGGACATGGGATGGTCGGAATTTAAAATAATGATTGAATATAAATCTGATTGGTATGGAAAAAATTTATCTATTATTGGTAGATTTGATCCTAGTTCAAAAATGTGTAGTTGTTGTGGATTCATTAAAAAAAAATTACAATTATCTGTTCGTGAATGGATTTGTCCTAAATGTGGTATAAATCATGATAGGGATATTAATGCAGCAAAAAATATAAAGAATTTTGGGTTGAGGAACCAACCTAGCATTACACAAAGTGAAGGGATACCTTGTGCTTGTAATGTGGAAATTAATTATTAATTAATAGTTCACATAGTATTTACTAAAAATATTTATAAATGAACCATCTATATATAATATATAATTAAAAATAAATTGATGATAATGAATTTTTATATAGTGTTCACAAAAAACAGAAAAAAGTTTGATAAATATGTAAAAGTAAACAAAGTTAAAAACAAAACAATTATAGATATAAAACAACAATTGGAAGAATATAATATTATAAATTATAATGAATATAAAGAATATTTTAACCTTCTTATTTATACTAAAATTAATCAAACATTAATGAAAAAAAAGGATGTTTATTATTTACCAAATTTTTCTAATAAACAAATGGTCGTAGAAGATATTTTTAAAATTAAAAAAATTTTAGAAAATAATGTAAATTTTAATATTCTTTTATTTTTTGATGAATTTAAAGATGATGATGTAGTTTATCAATCTATTTTAGAAAATATGAGCATTTTTAATGCATCTCAAATTTTAAAAAGTTATTAATTTTTATAATAAAAATATTTAAAAACATTTGATATTAATTCACTCAAAATATTTGTTAATTTAATATTATTTTTTAATATGAATTTTTTTTCATCCATATAAAGTTTTCTATTTATTTCAATTTGAATATTATTCACATTAAAATTGTCATTTATATATTTAGTTAAATAACCACCAAAATAAGGATTATTTATTTTAGAATCAAAACCAATTTTTAATAATTCATTATTAAAAATTTGAATAAATTTATTTTCACATGAAATACCATTTAAATCTGATAAACAAAAATCTGGTCTATTAATAGGTTGATTTTTATTTAATCTTAAATGATAATCTGTTGCAATACTAGGCATGCTATGTAAATCAATAACACACATTTTATTACTTATTATTTGATTTATTTTATCATAATATGGCTTATAATATAAATTTATTAATTTATATTTTGTTATTAAATTTGGTTCATCTATAACTAACACATCACCTTGTGTATTTTTTTTCCAAAATAGTATAGATTCATTTTTATATCTATTTAAATCAACACATACTCTATTGATATTATATATTAATACATCTATTCCATTGTTATTTAAATAAGATATATCTATTAATTCTTGTACTTTATAATCATTGTCTATTAATAATTTATTATTATCCACTATTATATAATTTTTAAAAATATCAGGAATATGTGTCCCTGAATGTGGAATTGATATTAAACCAATTGTTTTTTTATTAGATTTATAATAATCAAACATATTAAAATGCTCTATTTGTTGTTAAATTACAATATTTTAACATTTTATTAAATATGCTAGAATTTAACATATTTATATATAATATATCATCATTTAATATACTTTTTGACATAGGATAAAAATCATCATTTATTTTATCGAAAGAATAAAAATAATCAATATTATTTATATGTTTAATATTTTTTAAATCATTATAATATGATCCATTTAAACTAAATAAAAAATTAGAATCAAAAACTAATTTCATTTTTTCTTTCGAAATTAGTTTAAAAACATTATCAGTAATATAATTATTTTTACCAATGGTATTATTAATTGGTATTTGAATATATAAAAAATTTCTAGGTTCTGTTAATTTAATTAAATTATTTATATTTAGTTTATAATTACCTAACCATGGATCAGAAATAAAATATGAATCATCATCCACATCATAATCATATACAACTACCCAATGTTTATATCCATTTCCATATATAATATCATTATCATAATCTATTAATACCGATAATATTATTAAATTATTTTTTAATTTATTTTTTAATTCATTTAAATTATTATCAATAAATGTTTTAAATTTTATATTATTATTATATAATATTTGTTCCATTCTAAAATATGGAGCACCTGCTAAATTTTTAACATCAAAATTTAAATCACCTATTATATCATATATATTAGGTGATTTAATATTTAAATGATTTAATATCATTTTTATACAAGTTGGTCCGCAGGTGTGACCATCTGGTTGTTCTATATTTAAAAATTTTTTATATCTATACATATTTTTATTATTAGAAAATAAATCCTCTTGATGGATCAAAATTTAATTCTGTATGTTCTGATTTATATTTTAATCCAAAATTGGTGATTTTTAATTTTATATTTTTTGTTTCTAATGTCATATAATAACCATAATCATAGTTTTCATCAGTATTAAAATTTTCTTTATCTAATATTAGATATCTTCTCTTCATCCATTGTTTAATATTTCCTAATGTATGATATGCATAACCTAACATATAATCAATATTCACATCTTGCATAGTTCCATCTATTAACAATTGACCCAATCCAAGTGATTGATATTTTTTATCAACAAACAATGATACACCTTCTATACCACTTTTATTATAAAGTGGTCTGACATCAAAAAATAAATTATTATTTATCCATTGTTCATCATTTAGTTCTTTCATTGATATATTTTCGAATAATTCTAATAATTCTTTTTCAATTGAAGTTTTTCTTAAAAAGTAACCCCCTATTATTTCACCATCACTATTAATTAATTTTTTAGAAATTGACCAATCTGTATTTCCTAAACTATAATTATCGTGTTTTTTTTTATTATAATTATATGATTTTGCAAAAAAATCATATTTAATTTCCAATAATTTCGGTATATCAGATTCATCTATAGATGTTATTTTAAATCCATTTGTCTTTGATTCATTAACAAATGAATCATAATTTTTGATAATTTTCATAATTTTTATGTTTATTTTTTAATTTTCTTACAAAATTATATATTATTTTTTAATTTTCTTACAAAATTATATATTATTTTTTAATTTTCTTACAAAATTATATATTATTTTTTAATTTTCTTACAAAAT
>Ga0116177_10001834_pt1 | contig 15803 bp, 13 predicted proteins | sample AD_STIC10_MetaG_FD_89750 | JGI IMG/M metagenome (GOLD analysis project Ga0116177, IMG submission 89750) | Active sludge microbial communities of municipal wastewater-treating anaerobic digesters from USA - AD_STIC10_MetaG | ecosystem: Engineered > Bioreactor > Anaerobic > Digestate | place: USA... | reverse complement strand
GCTGATGCACCCGTCCCCGAGGGGGTACTCCCGGTTCATAACCACCTCAAGCCCGGCAGCCCGGACCTCGCCGAGAACCGTCTCCCGGATCGCCCGGTTATACGCCACGCCGCCCGAGAGCGCCACCCGGGGGATCCCCCGCTCCTCCGCTACGCGGGCAGCCATCGTGGCGATCCCCCGGGCCAGATTATACTGGACCGACGCGGCGATATCCCCGACCCGCTCGCCGGCCAACAACCGCCGGTGTGCCTCCGAAAGGAGCGCCCGCGTCGAGAGAACTTCGCACCCTCCGTCGCGCGAGAACTCGATCTCCCAGGCCGCCGGCCGCCCCGCATACGCCGCCGACTCAAGCTTCATCGCCGGCTCCCCGTCGTAGGTCCGCTCCCGGCAGATACCGAGGAGGGCTGCCGCCGCATCCAGCACCCGGCCGGTGCTCGATGTCGCGGCGACGTTTAACCCCCGCTCCACCTGCCGGGCGAGGACCGCGAGCTCCATATCGCTCCAGCCCCGCGACGAAAGGAGATCCCGGATCGAATCCGTCGGCAGGATCCCGTACAGCATCCGCTCCGGGAACCGGGTGGCAAGATCGCCGCCCGGCATCGGGACGACCTCGAGGTGGGCGACCCGGTCGAGGTGCGGAACCTTCCCGGCAAAGACCTCCCCGCCCCAGACCGTCCCGTCGTCGCCGTAGCCCACGCCGTCGATCGCTATCCCGACGCACTCATCGCGGGTCACGGCGGCTATGTGCGCCCGGTGGTGCTGGACGGGGAGCAACTCCGCCCCGGTCGCCTCGCTAACCTCCCGGGCGTAGCGGGTCGAGAGGAACTGCGGGTGGAGGTCGTGGGCGACCGTATCGTATCGTGCGCCGACGAGCCCCCCGATCTTCTCCGCCGTCTCCTGCAGGTAGGCAAGAGTCTCGGGGTTCCTGACGTTCCCCACGTGGGGCGACGTGATGCAGAACCCGTTCCGGTAGACGGATATGTTCGCGTTCAGTTCCGGGCCGACGCCGAGGATGCACGCATCGCCAAGATCGATCGCCGCCCGCTTCGGGGCAAGGCCCCGCGAGAGGCGTATGATGTAACCGTCCCTGACGACCGAGTCGTCGCACCGGTTGACGATCCGGCGGTCGTGGGTGAGTATGTAGTCCACCTCGCCCGAGAGCCGGCCGAGGGCAATCTCAAGGTCCGTGATCATCGGGTAGCCCGGCAGATTCGCGCTCGTCATGATGAGGAGCGGGTGGGCAAGGTGCGCAAAGAGGAGGTGGTGCAGACCGGTGTAGGGGAGCATGCACCCGATGGTGTGAAGGTTCGATATACCCGCGTGAGACGCGGGGTCCCGCTTCGCGAGCACCACGATCGGCCGCTCCCGCGAGCGGAGAATCCGCCGGTCCTCGTCCGAGACGACCGCGATCCGCTCCACTTCGCCCGCGGTCGCCATCACCGCGAGAGGCTGCTCCGTCCGGCCCAGGCGGCGTTTCAGTTCGCCGGCCGCCTCCTCGATGCAGGCGATGTGGAACCCCCCGATCCCCCGGACGGCGACGATAAAACCCGCATCGAGGAGGGCCGCCGCCTCGCGGATGGGATCCCCCAAAACCGGCGTCCCGTCCGCCCGGAGGAGGGAGAGGCGGGGGCCGCAGGCGGCACAGGCGATCGTCTGGGCGTGGTGGCGCCGGCACGACGGGTCGGTGTACTCACTCTCGCAGGCGGCACACATCGGGAACGCCTCCATGGCGGTGCGTTCCCGGTCGTAGGGGATGGCGGTGATGATGCTGTAGCGGGGGCCGCAGTTGACGCAGGACGTGGCCCAGTATCCCTCGTAGCGCCCGCCCGGCGTGAGGATATCGCCGACGCAGTCGTCGCAGATCGCGACGTCGGCCGGAATGAACCCCGAGAGGCTTCCCGAGGAACTCTCGAGTATGACGAACTCTTCGGGCCGGTTGCCGCGCAGATCCCTGACCTCCACCGAGTCGATGCGGGATAGCGGCGGCCCGCGGGAGACCGCCCCTAAAAATTCCTCGAAACGGTCCCCGAAGGCATGGATCTCCACCTCGCTCCCGAGGTTCTTGACGGTCCCGGTGATATCGAATTTCTGCGCCTGCGCATAGACGAAGGGGCGAAATCCGACCCCCTGGACGATGCCCCGTATGATGATGGTGCCCTGTGTACGCATCGAAAATTCAGCAAAAATTTATGGAGTTATACCACGATATAATAATAGGGTATCGCATTGACGGGACATATTAAAATTCTTAACGATCCGGTGGAACTGGTTCCTCTTCTTATAACGTTCAATAATGCAGACTATAAAAGAATCTACGAGCTCTTAAACAAGACCTGGCTGACCGAAGAAGAACTGGGGGCCCACGCCGATACCTCGACCGTGATCGCGTGCCTCTCCATCCTCAGGAAGGGCAACCTGGTCGAGGAGCAGTGGCGGATGCCGAAACCCGGAGAGAAACCGACGAAGGAATACCGGGCGACATACAGCAAATTCAGGGCCAGTTTTCAATGTTCCATGGGCGATATCGGGGACCTTCTGCACATCGCCATATCCAACGATGCAGGCCTCCGCTCGATCGTAGACTCGGTCGAACAGGAGATCGTGGCCGGGACCACATCGATCGGCGATATATCCCGAAAGTACGGGGTCAGCCCGATCTTCATCAGGGGGCTTGCAAAGAGGATCCCCGGTCTTGACGTGAAAGGGCAGGGAATGGTGCTGCTTGACCGACTACACTGACGATCCGCTCTACGTCATCCTGCGCAGCAAGCGCGAAGCCACCCGGTTCCAGATCCTCGTGGAGATCGCCGAGCACCAGCCATCCATTCGCCAGCAGGAGATCGCCGGGAAACTCGGCGTGACACCGCAGGCGGTCTCCGAATACATCAGGGAGATGGTGGACGAGGGGCTCGTCACCGCTCACGGCCGGGGGCGGTATGAGGTGACCAAGAGCGGCATCGAGTGGGTCCTGCGGCACGCCGAGGCGCTCGAGTCCTATGCCCGCCACATCAACCGCGACATCATCCAGCAGGTCGCCGTCTGGACGGCCATCGCCCGGGAGGATATACGGAAAGGGGATACGGTCGGCGTCCTGATGCAGGACGGGTGGCTCTATGCGACGAAGCAGGAGCAGAACGCCACGGGCAGGGCGACGATGGATGCAAAACCCGGGGAGGACCTCGGCGTCGCCCAGTTGAGCGGCCTCATCGAGCACGAGGAGGGGCTCATCCACGTCTGCAAGGTGCCGCGGGTGGAGCGGGGCGGGTCGCGGAAGGTCTCGCCCGATCTCCTCCGGGCCGCCGTCCGGGACGCGGAGATGGTGGCCGCCGTCGGCCTCGAGTCCTACGTGGCCCTCAGGAAGGCGGATATCGAGCCCGATATGTTCTTTGGCTCGCGGGAAGGGGTTATCGAGGCGGCATTCCACGGCCGGGAGTGCGCGATACTCATCGTCGACGAGGAGTTTACCGACTTCCTCAAACGGCTCGAGGCGACGGGGCTTGCCTACACGATCCATGACCTGCTCGCATCATGATGGTCATCGTCCAGCCCCAGAAAGGCACGTATAAGCTATTATTCGTCGAAAGCGGGCGTGTCGAAGGCTCCGGGTACGTCGACCTGACCGCGACGCCGAAAGGCCAGCGCCCCAAGAACTTCAAGATGCGCCGGCGGGGAAAACAGCTCAAGCCCACCCCGACCCGTGACCTCATAACGCTCCTGCGCCGGTCTTCGGTCCACCTTGCGGGGAGGAGCCCGGAGTTCGAGTCGTTCCTTGCCGACCTCCAGATCCATTCGTCCCGGATCGATATCTGCCGCTACTGCCAGCTTGAGGACCGGTTCGTCCCCGTCGATAAGGCGACCGGTGTCCGGTACGGCGGAGAGTGGATCTGCATGGAGTGTGCAAAACGCGAGATGCGCCGGGAACTCGGCTACATGGGTAAGTTCGGCGGGTCCGTGCTCGTCCATCTCGAGAAACTCCTTGCCCAGGTCCGCGACCTCGACCGGGTGCTCGCGTCGGTGGGGCCGGAGAAGCCCGACCGGTCGCGGACCCTCTTTGACCGGCTCGAGGCGCACGAGGTCCAGAAGACCGCCCATATCACCGACCTTGCCCTGCCCCCCGCGTTTGCAAAGGCCGCCGGCGTCGAGTACCTGATGCCCGTCCAGCAGCTCGCCGTCCAGAGCGGGCTCCTTGAGGGACAGCACCTCCTCGTCGTCTCCGCCACCGCGAGCGGCAAGACGTTCATCGGGGAGATGGCCGGCATGAAGAACTTCCTCGAAGGGCGGGGGAGGATGCTCTTCCTGGTCCCGCTGGTCGCGCTCGCAAACCAGAAGTACCAGCGGTTCCGCGACCGTTACGGCCACCTGGTGCGGGTTACCCTGCAGACCGGGGTGAGCCGCCTCAACCTCCCCGAGACTCGTCCGGCCGGGGAGCGGGACATCGGCGCCCCCGTCGTGGTGGGGACCTACGAGGGGATCGATCACGCCCTCCGCACCGGGCGGCCCATGAAAGGTATCGGAACCGTCGTCATCGACGAGGTCCAGATGCTCGAGGACCCCGACCGGGGCCACCGCCTCGACGGGCTGATCGCTCGCCTCAAGCAGATCGCCCCCGATGCCCAGTTCCTCTACCTCTCGGCCACGATCGGCATGCCGGGGCTGCTTGCGGAGAAACTCCGGGCAAACCTTGTTCGCTACGCGGACAGGCCGGTGCCGCTGGAGCGCCACCTCCTCTTCATCGAACGTGCAAAGAAGATCGGGTTCATCAAACAGATGGTCGCCGAGGAGTACAAGATCCGGTCGTCCAAAGGCTACCGGGGGCAGACGATCGTCTTCACGAATTCGCGGGCCCGGTGCCACGTCATCGCCGATACCCTCGGGAAGAATGCCGCGCCCTACCACGCGGGGCTGACCGCCCAGGAGCGCCGCGACGTGGAACGGCGGTTTGCGAACGGCGAGGTCGCCGCCGTCGTGACCACGGCGGCGCTCGCCGCCGGCGTCGACTTCCCGGCGTCGCAGGTGATATTCGACGCTCTCGCGATGGGCATCCAGTGGCTGACCGTCCAGGAGTTCCACCAGATGATGGGCCGGGCCGGCCGGCCCGACTTCCACGACCTCGGCCGGGTGGTCATACTCGCGGAGCCCGGCGGGTCGTACTCCCGGACATCCGGGAAGACCGAGGAAGAGGTCGCCGTCGGCCTCCTCCGGGGCGAGATGGAGGAGGTGGCCCCCGAGTACGACATGGAGCAGAGTTCCGAGGAGTTCGTCGCAAACGCCGTCGTCTGCGGCGGCGACGAGCAGCAGGTCATCCGCATGACCCGCTCGATGGTCGGGACGCTGGAGCCGGCGCTCCCCACCCTCCTCGATTACGGGCTGGTCCGGCGGCGGGCAGGACGCATCGAGCTCACCGATATGGCCCGGGTGATGGCCGAGCACTTCATCGGCGCCGAACGCCTGATCGAGATCAAGGATCTGGTCCGGCGGATGGACGACGCGGCCGAGATCGTCGCGGAACTCGAGTGTGCCGAGGAGAAGACGCCGTAAAAGTGCATCTTTCGTACTGCCGGGACGTTTTGGGGCTGCAAAGAGTGCCTACCCGGGCCCGGGTGTCTCTCCGGCGACTTCCCGGCGCGCGCTCCTCTGCATCATCGCGGCAAATATGACGGTCCCGATGAGGCTGATCGCGCCGCCCACGTAGAAGACGGCCTCGATACCGACGAAGTCCATGAACGCGCCTCCCATCAGCGGCGCGATGATCATGCCGATGCCGAACACGGTATTATAGGCGCCCATCGATGTCCCCATACCGATCGTCCGACCCGCATCGACCGTCAGGGCCATGATGGCCGGCTGCTGGATGGCGCCTCCGACCCCTATGAGGGAGGTGACCAGGAGCAGGGGCAGGAACGAATGGGTCAGGGGGATCACGGCAAGCGCGATCGCCGCTATGGTCGACCCCGCGACGATCAGGGCGACCTTGTTCCCGGTATCCGTGAGCCTCCCGATAGGCACCTGGAGGAGCGCCATCAGGAAGGTGTTTGCGGAGAGGACTATCCCTACCTCGAACGGGCTTATGGCGATCAGCGGGCCGAAGACCGGGACGAAGACCATCATACCCCCGCGACCGAGGGCGCTGATGAAGGCAAAGACCATGACCCCCTGCATGACCGGCGACGTGATGAGTGCGGGCATCGGGGTGCTCGGGGCATCCGGGAGAGCGAAACCCCCCGGTTTTGCCTCCGGGAGGGATATGGCGACGAGGAGCGTGGCAAACGCCGAGAGGCCGGCCATGGCGTAGAAGACCGACGGCATGCCGAACGTATCGTTTAAGAACCCTCCGAGGAGCGGCCCCACCCCCATACCGAGGAACATCGATATGGAGAAGTTCCCCATGTGGCTCCCTTCTTTTCCCTTCTCCGAGAGGTCGGCAATGTAGGCCATGGCTATCGGGACGACCATGGCCGACGCCAGGCCGTGGGCGAAGCGGACGGCCGTGAGCGAGTAAACGCTGCCGGCGATGAGGTAGGCAAGCGAGAGGACCGCGTAGGCGAACATGCCGGTGAGGATGATCCACTTCCTCCCCCGCCTATCCGATATCCGGCCGATGATGGGCATGAAGACCGACCGGGAGAGAGCGAAGGCTGAAAAGATGACGCCGAGCCAGATGCCGGTCGCTCCGAGGTTCTCCGCGTAGATCGGGAGGAGCGGGCTGACGATGCCGAGACCGAGCATCGTGGCAAAGACGGATATGAAGAGGACGTTATAGATTCTTCTGGCGGTATTCATGGGGATGGCATCCGGTTGGAGGTGAGATCCGCATGGGATCGATCGTTTGCAAATGCAGCAGAAAGAGTGGGATATAATTTACCATATATATTAGCCCGGTGGCCGGGGTTCACCCCCGCCGCGCGACGCAGCACCACCGGTCGTATATGGGGTCGCGCGGATTCTCAAAGACCCGGGTATCCCACCCCTCGCCGGCGCACCACCCCTCCACCCGGGTGGCCTCGGCCTCTGTGCCGACGGTGATCAGGGCCTCGTCCGTGAGGGCAAGGAGCTCGGCGATGATCGATCTCCAGAGGTCGGCGTTGTAGGAGTAGATCTCCCCGGCCATGAACGCAACGCCGAGGGGCACCGGCGCGATGTAGCGGAAGGCCTCCCGCGCGTCGATGTACATGGTATCCTCCGGCACGAGGCGTCCCCTGGATAGGCCGAGTGCAAGAAGCGACGAATCGTTGTCGTAGGCGAGCGCCTGCACGCCGTTCGCCCGGAGTGCCGCGGTGCCGACGCCCGACCCGCAGCAGCAGTCGAGGCAGAGGGCTCCCGCGCGATTGCCCCAGACCTCATCGAGAAGGTCGCGGATCTTCTCTTCACGGTCGGGGCGCAGGTCTTCGAGAGCAGGGGTGATGGTCTTGAGAATATCCAGGCTGTAGTACTCGCGGACCGCCGCGAGCCAGGTATCCCGGCTCTCCTGGTACATGTCGCCGCCGACGGCCTCGAAGCACTCTATGGCGGCGATGGTCGGTTCGCGGAAGAGAAACGAGGCGACCTGCCAGCTCCCATCGCCGTGGAGGGCAAGCGCGATGGGCTCCTCGCCCTCATCCACCAGGAGGCGGGCCTCGTCCGGGGCCGCTTCGAAGACCGGGGCCGTATCTCTCGTCAGTTCTGCAAACGACGGTTCAACCAGCCGGCAACCGTCGATCTCAAGAATATCTGCAACCTTCATGCTTCTCTCCTCTCGATCTTCAGGCCTCCCGGCGCCCGGATGACCCCGTCCACGCGGGCATCCTCGTGCAGGGTGAGGCCCCGGCAGGAGACGTTCCCGAGTATATGTGCCTCCTGCTCGATGACGACGTCGCCGTCGCTCTGGACGTCGCCGTGGATGACCGATCTGCGAGCGATTTTCGCGCCTTCCCGTGCGTGCAGGCTCCCAAAGATCGTCGTCTCTTCTCGTATGGCGATCGATGCCGCACGGATGTTCCCGTGCAGCCGGCACCCCGACCCGACGGCCATCCTCTCAGGCACCGAGAAGGTCTGCATGTTGAGGACGGCGCCGGCCGGGATCATCAGCGGCGCCTCCGTGCGGACCTCGTCGTCGCCGAAGAGTTTCTGGAGGACGGCATCCAGGTCCTCCTGCTTCTCGATACCGAGGACGGCCACGAGGTACATCATGATGTAGACGATGACCGGCATCGGGTTACGGATGGATATCCAGCCTTTCGCCTCGAACCCGCGCTCGATCTGGACGTTGTCTCCGATATCGAGGTCGCCTCTGACGACGAGCTTGCCCCGGATCTTCACCCCCTCGCCGAGGTAGGCGTCCTCCTCTGCGATGACGTCGCCGCCGACCTCGCACCAGTTGTCTATCCGGACGTCGCCGCCCGCGACGATGGTGCCGTTGATCTTGCTGAATTCACAGACCACGACGTCGTTTCCCGCAAGGCCGTAATCGATCCGGCACCGGTCACCGATGACGATATCCTGCGCGGTCTTGAGCGTCCTCTCCTGGAGCTCGGTGTGGTCCGGGAGGGTGCAGCCCTTGATCCAGTCGTGGTCGCCAGTCTGTTCCATTTATTCGGTATAATCTTCATGCGCCATACTTATGACTCTTATTAATTAGATCGAGGGCGATCGGCATGAGATCGCGGCCGCGGATGCGGTGAAGGCCGCCCTCTGCGCACGAGACCTCATCAAACCGGGCTACCCGATCCGTCCGGACCCCCGGACCCCTGATGACGACCGGCACCGGGTCGGCGCTGTGATCCTTGATCGAGCAGGGGGTGCTGTGGTCGGCGCAGACGACGAGCAGGGTATCCCCGAGATTGAGGAGCGGTTCGAGCGCCGCATCGATCACCTCGATGAAGTCCCGCTTCTGGATGCCCCTCCCGTCGTGGCCGGCCTCGTCCGCGCCCTTGATGTTCAAGAGAACGAAGTCTTTGCGGTCGAGCTCCGCAAGCGCCGCCTTCACCTTGGCGTCGAGGTCGGAGTCGACCGACCCGGTCGTTCCCGGCACGGGGATGTGCTCGAGCCCCACGACCTTCCCGATGCCGGCGATGAGGGTGGCCGCGGATATGACGCTCCCGGAAAGACCGTAACGACTGGAGAACTGCGGGAACGCTCCCATCTTTCCGGCGCCCCGGATCAGGAGGAGGTTTCCCGGCGCGAGCCCCTCTTCCATCCGCCGGACGTTCATCGGGTGGCGAGAGAGGATATCATGGGACTGGCGGATGAACTCGTTGCAGGCCTCCGCCGTCTTTCTATCTTCCGGATCGTCGGTGCAGGGCCGGATGGCGGGCGGCCGCACCCCATCGCGCTTCGGGTCGTTCGAGGAGACCTTATCGCCAAGCCCACTTCCTGCGAGAGCGAGGGCGGCCCGGTGGCCGGCGCCCGACTCGAACCTGAACCCGACGCCGAGAGGCGAGAGGTCGACGCCGTCCCGGATCGCCTCCGCGAGCGGTGCTGTCCCGGATATCCGCCCGGCCCTGCGGTCGGTGACGCGGCCCTCCGCGTCGGTCGCGGCGAAGTTGCACCGGAAACCGATCATACCGGCGGTCATGCGGATGCCGGTCCCTTCGGCCTCGAGCGGGCCGCGGCCGGTGTAGTACTCCTGCGGCGGGTAGCCGAGGAGGGCGAGGTGCGAGGTGTCGGAGCCCGGGCGTATGCCGGGAGCGATGGAGTCCATGATGCCGCAGACGCCCTCCGCGGCGAGCCGGTCGAGGACCGGGGTCCGTGCGGCGGCAAGAGGGGTCCGTCCATCCAGCACATCGCAGGGACGGTCGGATATACCATCCAGTACGAGGAAGAGCACCTTCTGAGCAATCATCAGAGACTGGTGCGATCCGGAACCTGATTACTCTTCCCGGTCACCGGAGCGATAGACACCTCTCCGCGTGGCGGAGGGCCTCCTTTGCGAGGGCGTCGCCCCGCCTGCAGCACTCCTCGCTGCAACCGATCATGACGAGGATGTTCGTCGTCGTGATCATGTCGGCCGAGAGGCACCGGATATCGATGACGATGTCGTCGCCGACGATCACCTGCACGTCGCAGACGACGTCGTGGAGCTGGTGCGCATACCGGTCGAGCAGCGCGTGCGCGGCGTCAAGCCAGGCGTCGTCGCTCTCTTTTTCGCGAAGAGCGGTCCACTCCCCGTGGAACTGGACGAGCATCCTCCTGATGATACCGAAGGCCATCTTCTGCTGCTCCTCCGGGGGTCCCGGGCAGAGCGCCATCTCTCTTACCTGCCGCGCATCCGTATGCTCTTCCTCGGCCGTCACCGTCCCTCCGGCTGAGGTGTACCCGGTCATAGGGTATATACCCTTCGCGGCATCTCCGTCGCCCGCGAACACTACGGATGCAGGCGGCTAAAAATAAGGGTGAGCAGCCGGCCTTATACGGCCGCGATCTGCTCGAGTTTGGATTTGGTGATCTCGACCCGGCGGACGGGGTAGATCGTCTTGACGACCTTGAAGACGTCGCGGGCCATGTCGCCGGAGACGATCTCCTTGACCAGGGTCTCAAAGTCGCTCTCCGCTGCCCTGGCGGAGAGGGCCTGCGATATCGCCTGGCGCACGGCGTGGACCTGGCTCTGTTCGGCCCTCGATATGGTGAGACAGACGACCGTCACGCGCAGGAGTTTACCGTCCTTGCTGACGATCGGGTGGATGGTGTCGATACGGGACGCCCGCCGTTTGACCATCGACCGGAGGTAGTCCCGGGTCACCTCGTGCCCGACGAACTCGGTATACGCGGCGTCGCCGGCCACGTTATTGATCTTGAATCTCATCTTGATGTGGGACTTGGAGTAGTCCTGCACCACTTCGCCGAGCGTCGCAGTCATGACCCGGCCGACCATGTTCGCGGGGTCGGCCGATATGGTATCGCCGATCTCGACTTTGCCGAAGGTCTCGGGTACGTAGACGCGGTACCACTTCTTGGCCTTCCAGCCTTCTACTCTTCTTCCAACCTGTTTCTTCCTTGCCATGGTATCACTTCACTTACTCTATGTCCTTGTTCTGAGCCGCACGTTCACTCCGGACGGGGAGGTTACAGATCTCCTCCGCGATCGCGAGGTTCATGAGGTAGTCGTCCACCGATGCTATGATCGACCGGAGCCTGGTCCCGCCGATCTCGGCCCGCACCCCTCCCCTGACCGGGTACGTCCTGATCAGGGTGAGGTTGTCGGGCTCGAGCGCCGCCGCCACGCAACCGGGAAGGCTGTGCGGCGTCTCGATGGTCCCCTCGATCCGGGTCATGCGGGCATCGCCTCGCGCAGTCCCTGCCTGAACCGGTCCACCTGGTCGGCCCCGATATGGGCGCCGGCCCTCCGGTGGTGTCCGCCGCCCCGGCCGCCGCACGCCCCTGCGAGCCTCCGCATCAGCGCATCGAGGTCGAGGTCGACGTCCGGCGGGCAGCGGGCCGATACGGAGTAGCCGTCCCCGCTTACCCCGATGACGAAGACGGGGCCGGTTGCAGGGAAATCGCGCGCGAGTGCATCCGCGACGTCGCCCGTCACCGTCCCGTCGTCCACCGTGAAGAGGGCGAGACGATCGTCGAGGCGGCTTGCCCCGCGGATGCCGGCGACGACCGCGCGCCGGTGGCGGACGGTTACATCCCAGGCCTCCTGGAGAGCGTGGGTCGAGCGGAGGCAGAGCGATGCACCGATATCCCCGCACCCGGCCTTGCCGCAGGCATCGACGACGGCGGCAAGGTTCCCCGCCTCGTCGATCACCTCGCGCCCGAGGCTGTAGGTGGTGCCCCAGATCCCGCAGAGCGCGGTATGCGACGCTTTCGGGGCGGCCGTAAGAACGACCCGGGAGAGGAGGGCCTCGATATCCACGTCGTCCTCGTCGGTGACCCCGGCAACCAGGGCCCGGGCGGCGTCGGGTTCGCCCGAGAGCCCGGTGAGGTAGGGGCTGACGGCGAGAGCGAGCTGCTCGGCGAGACCTCGCCCGGGCAGGCGAAGGCCGCGGCGGGGCGTGATGAACCCGTTTGCTATGCCTTCGTTCACGATATCCCGGTTCGGCCCCTCGATATCCTGGCCGTCGCCGAGTATGCCGAGGAGCGCGAGGCCCGCAAGGTCGCGGTTGTCCCCCATGCGCTGCGCGACGATGTAGGCCGTGCCGGCCGCGGAGAGGTTCCGGTCGCCGTCGATCCCGGCGAGGCGCGGGTTGACGTGGTGGTCGCCCTCGAAGCGGGGCAGGTGGTGGTCTACCACCATCACGTCGCCGGGGAGGTCCTGGAGTGTCGATCCGAAGTCGCAGAGGAGCACGCTGCCCTCCTCCGGCACGTCGGCCGCGGTGATGCCCGGGCGAATCCTCAGCCGGAACCGTCCGCCCTTGCGGAACATGGCGTGGCAGAGGATGGATGCGGCGGCGATACCGTCCGCATCGTGGTGCGCGAGCACTTCCACGAACTCCTGCTCGAGGAGATGGTCGGCGAGACCGGCGGCAGCAGCGTCCAGCGACATGGATCGTCTCAGCGGGAGAGCAGGATCTCTGCAGTCTCCGGTTTGTAAGTCCAGCCTTTCGGCATCCGTCCGGACCTGACGTAGTACTTTACCAGCCTGCGCACCTTGGACTCGGTGATCTGGAGCTGGCGAGTGTTGTGGATGTCCTTTTTGTTCTCAGAAAGGTGCTTTCTTATACCGAGCGCCTTCTGCATCAGGTTCCGGAGATCCTCGGGGATCTCGGAATCAAGGCCCTTCTCGCGGAGGATCTCGGTTACACGCTTGCCGGTGGCGAGCTTGACGTCAGGGACGCCGTACCGGTCCCGCAGCGCAAGACCTATCTGACTGCTCGACATGCCGTCTTTGCGGAGATTGACGATGATCTTCTCGATCTCCGCTACGTCCGTGTTGGACCACTCGGGAGCCTCCTTCCGGTAGGGCCGGACGGAACTGCTGGTTCCACGGCGCCGGGCGTACATTCTTGCCATTCATACACCTCCGATATACACTATGTTAAGTCCAGAAAAAAGTCCGTTGACTGACTAATCTCTGTAATCCCGAGCCCTTGCGGGCAGTGCTTCCGGGAGCACGTCGGACTTACCATAGCCAGCACATGAGAGTGCTGCATCATATTCTCCGGGATCCGACTTAAGTGTATCGGGGGTGCGTGATCGGTGTTCAGGCAATTCTCCACTCGTGTTTTGGTGCACCGGCGCGCCATCCGCTTCCTCAAGGTTTATCATGCCCCGTAATGACCATTATGGCATGATCGAGAGCGAACCGGACCGTATCGCGGATGGCGTTCGTTTCCCACAGGAGTTTCTTCCCCTATTCGGTATCGCCGCGTCAGCGCTGGTTGCGCTCGCCGTCACCGCGTACTGCCTCATCTCTGGAATATTCATCATCTTCCCCCATCTCTTCTACATCCCGATCATCCTTGTCTCCTACTACTACCCGAACCGGGGCGTCGGGGCCACCGTGGTGCTCTCCGCCGCGTATCTCGCGGAGATCCTCTTCCTCTCCCCGGTCAGCGAGGCGGAGATCATAAACGCCCTGGTCCGCATCGGCGTGTTCCTTCTCGTTGCCGCCGTCGTGTCGCACCTCGCCGGCCGCCTGCAGGTGCGGGAGGCCCGGTACCGGGGGATCTTCGAGACGTCGGGCGCGGGCATCTTCCTCTTCTCGCCCCGGACCGGAAAGATCGAGGAGATGAACCAGCAGTGCGCCGCGATGCTCGGGTACCGGGAAGGCGAGGCTCCCTCCTTTGATGTATCCACGATCTGGCCCGGGTATACCGGACTCACCGGACCCCTTGAGGAGGGCCGGATCGAAGGCCTGGACTGCAACCTCGTCGCCCGGGACGGGACGCCCTCCGCGGTTCTCCTCTCGGCAAGCCTCCTCCCCGACCAGCAGGAGGGCTGCGTGGTGGTCACCGGAACCGCTGAACTGAAGCAGATGGAGAATCAGCTCCGCCGTTCAAAGGAGACGCTCCGGGTCATCCTCGACACCACCGATGTCGGGATCCTCCTGACCGACCCGGGCAGGACGATCGTGGAGGCGAATGCGGCCGCGGTCCGGTTCTTCGGCGGAGCCGGACGGGAGGATCTGCTCGGGAAGGACCCATACGATCTGGTTGCCGGGAGGGACCGGGAGGCCTGGGTGGCCTGCCGGGAGCGGGCGCTGCACGGGGAGGCGCATGTCTTTGGGGAGTGCACGCTCTGCAGGCTCGACGGCACCGAGTGGCCCGCGGAGTTCACGATCACCTCCTTCGCACAGGGCGGAGCCGCCCCGGGACGTCTGGTCGTCTCGTTCCGGGACATCACCGAACGGCGCCGGGCGGAGAGGGAGATGCGGGAGGAGAACCGGCGTCTCTTCATCACGAACGAGGTCATGGCCGCGGCAACTGCGTCCCGCCGCCTTGACGACCTCCTCCCGGCCGCGCTCGAAAAATCTCTGGCGCTGCTGGACTTCGACCTGGGTGCGGCGCACCTGGTATACCCCGGGGACGATCGTGCGCACCTGCGCGCCTCGGTGGGCGATGTGGTCTTCCCGCTCGATGTGAGCCGGGATGAACCGCCCTACCGGTACGTGCTCGTCGACGGGGAGGCCCGATTCGTCGACCATTTCCAGGAGAAGTATCCGGAGCATGGCAACCCCGGCACCCGATCGTTTGCATCGGTTCCCATACCGGGCGACGACGGGCCGGTGGGGTGCATCACGGTCGCGAGCAGAGCTCGCGAGACGATCCCGGAGGGCGAGCGCCGGATCCTCGTGGCGATAGGCGAAGGGCTTGGGAGTGCCGTCGTGAAGGGGATGCTCCACGAGGACCTGGAGGCGGCGCTCGCGTCCGCCAACCACTATCTTGAGAAGGCGAACGCCGCAACCGAGGCAGCCAACCTCTACGTCGATATCCTCACGCACGACATCAACAACGCGAATACCGTAGCCATGGGCTACCTGCACATGGCCCTCGAGTCGGGCGATAAACCACCCCGTGAGTTCCTCCGGGAGCCGCTTGCAGCCATCTACCAGAGCAGTGACATCATCAGGAACGTCACGACGATCCGGAGACTGGAGGCCGGTGATGTTAAACTTCGGCCGGTACGGCTTGAATCTGTGTTCCGGGGGATGCGCAACTACTTCGCCGATGCCCGCATCACCTGTGAGGGGCCGGATGCAACGGTTCTCGCAGACGATCTCATCGACGAGATCTTCTCAAACCTGATCGGCAACGCCGTCAAGTTCGGGGGGCCGGATGCCGGGATCACCATCAGCGTCCGGGAGGAGGGGGAGGCGGTATCGGTGACGGTCGCCGATAACGGCCCCGGTATCCCTGACGACCTCAAACCGCGGATATTCGAGCGCAAGGTGCGCGGGACGACGAAGAAGAGCGGAAAAGGGCTCGGCCTCAGCATCGTCAGGATGCTTGCGGAACGCTACGGGGGAAGCGTCCGGGCGGGAGACCGCGTCCCGGGCCGGCCGGAGGAGGGGGCGGCCATAATGGTGACCCTGCGGCGTTATAAGGCCGGGGAGGAGTAAACCGAATGTTTATCACCTCCCCGGGCAACATGTAATGGTACCGGCGCGATAGTAGTCTAGCGGTAGGACAGGGGCTTCCCAAGCCTCTAGCCCGGGTTCGATTCCCGGCTATCGCATGGGTTCTGTTTTCGGGTTATTCTCTTACTGTATTCGCCACCATAGCCGCGTTGACTCTGAGCGCAGACCGGGTAAGTTCTCACCCTCACCCACTCTCCGGCACCACCTCGAACCGACAGTGATCGTACCCCATCGAGTAGCACCGGGTCTCGATGACCGCCGCCGGCCGCCCGTAGTGGCGGGAGAAGAGCGCCCGGAGGATGCCGGAGTC
>Ga0116177_10001833_pt1 | contig 15807 bp, 14 predicted proteins | sample AD_STIC10_MetaG_FD_89750 | JGI IMG/M metagenome (GOLD analysis project Ga0116177, IMG submission 89750) | Active sludge microbial communities of municipal wastewater-treating anaerobic digesters from USA - AD_STIC10_MetaG | ecosystem: Engineered > Bioreactor > Anaerobic > Digestate | place: USA... | reverse complement strand
CTACTAATGTTAGAAAAAAAGCAATAATCGCAATAGGTGAATCAGTAAAATTATCAAAAGCAAAAAACCCTGTTAGTTTTAGAAAAGAATTTTTTCATAATTGTTCACTATTATTTAATTCTCGACCAACAGAACCAGAACTAAGAACTGCTATTAGAATAGTAAAAAAAAGTATTAATGATAAAGACTTATCAATTAGTGAAATGAAAGAAAAAATACTTGATTCAATAAAAAAGTATGAACAAAATAGAGTAAAAGCGATGGAGGATATTGCAAGATTTGGAGCGAACATGATTGAATCAGGTTCTACTGTTTTAACAATTTGTCACTCAACAACAGTAGTTAAAATGTTAATAAAAGCTAAAAAGAAAATAAACCACGTGTACTGTCTTGAAACAAGACCAAGATATCAAGGAAGAATAACTGCAAAAGAATTAGCAAGTGCTAGACTTAAAGTAACTCTATTAGTTGATAATGCTGCTTCAACAGTAATGAAAAAATGTGATTACTTTTTTTCAGGAACTGATGCATTCTTAGCTGATGGGGATGTAATAAACAAAGTAGGAACAAATCACATTAGTGTATTATGTAAAAAATATGATGTAAAACACTATGCAGTAATGTCAACTCATAAATTCGAACCATCAACTTTATTAGGAAAACAACAACCAATAGAACAAAGAGATGTTAGCGAAGTTTGGTCAGAAAAAGATAAAACAAAATTTGGTGCAAAAAAAGTAGAGTTAATGAATCCCGCATTTGACAGAACAGATTCTTCAACCATAGAAGGAATTATTTGTGAACTAGGAATATTCACTCCACAAAACCTTGTAACAAAACTAATCGAAAAATAAAAAAATAGTTTTTTAATTAAATTTAAACTTTAATTTCAATAGTTTATTATTTTATTGAATCAAACTCAAACCATTTCCTGAATTAAAAAGGGCTTCTATTTCATCTTCGGTTAAAACTCTGTTCCAAATAGCAACTTCATCTATTTTTCCATTTGGCATTAATTCGGTATAGCTATCTCCAGTTAAACAACTCCCACTGCTTTGACAAGAAGCAAAAATACATAAATCGCAATTTGGTATTATATTATAACCAGAGTGGAATGCAGATACATCTTTTGTAAGAACAGATTCTCCTCCATTAATGTAAATTTTCATTTGATTTGTTGTTCTATTAATAACCATTGTTATTTGTGTCCAGCCTGACTTTGGCCAAGTAAACGTTCCAACATTTCCATTCCATGTTATTGATTCATAACCTGTTCTTGCCATTCCATAAGATATGCTACTTGTATGGTGAAAATTTGCATATCCTGGGTAACCTGCACCTCCATGTGTTCCATAAGTTAACATTCTTGCTCCACTAGTTGAACCTAAATCTTTTACCCAATAATTCCAACTCAAGCTTCCTGTTCCAATAGCGAATTTTGAGTTATTTGGAATTCTTATAAAAGATGATGAACCAACATATGCTCCATTAACTATTCCTTCAGTAGTAAAAGTTCCTCCTCGTCTTAATACTCCATTAACTGGATTATCTGAATAATCAGTAACTGTTGTTCCACTTGTTTCATCAAGTGGCCAATAACCTACTAGTCCAACTCTTAGTTCAGTTATTATTGCATCTTGCATTATAAACGTTTTTGTTTCTGATATTCCTGTGTTGTTGCTTGAATCAATACAAGAAACATAATATTCATGTGTTTCTGCTGATAAATCAACTAGGTCATAATATAAATATTGTATACCATCATCATAACCTCCATCAATTGTTAATATTGATTCATCATCAATGTATAAAGTACATTCTTCTGCGCCTCTTGAATTGTTAGATATTTCAAATTCTACTTCAAGTTCATCTCCAATTTCATATATTGCTCCATTTGAGTTGTAAACAATTATTTCTGGTGGGCTAAAACCAGTGGTGTTGGTGTCGCATTCTTCTGTGTAGTTGTTGTTATAGTCTGTTACTTTTATGCAGAATGTGTATTCTGTTTCATATCCTAATCCGTCTTTTAGTGTTGTGTAATAATTTCCATCAAGGTAATCTTCTATAAGTTCTTGTTCTATTTCTTCATAATTTTCTTGATCTTCAGTTATTTCAAATTTTTGTATTGCATTATTATCCCATGCTCTAAATGTTAATGTAATATTTTCTCCATCAACAACACTTGATAGATTTTCTAATTCTGGATCAACAATGTCTGTTGGTGTGGGTTCTGGTGTTTCTGGTTCTTCCTCTTCTTCTTGTGTTTCTTCTTTTGGGTTTACTGTGGAAATTGGGCTTTGTGTTGGAACACATTGTAGTGTTACGTTTTCTATTTTTTGTTTTTGTTCTAAACCATTTCTTGTAGTGTAAATAATTATTATGTTTTTGATTATGCTATTTTGTCCGCTAGGACAAGGTTGTTCAAGAGTATCTAGTTTAAAAGTTACTTTATTTCCTTGAGCAATATTTACTCCAAAATAATTATGATCCTTTCCATCGATCACAATTCTAACATCTCTAATAATGTCTCCAGTATTGTTTGTTAAAACAATTAATCCATTCGCGTTAGTACCAGTTCCAAGAATTGCTTCATTTAGCGCAACTGGCAAAGTTTGAGTCTGAATTTGCTGAGCAGTAGTAGTAACATCACTATTATTCTCAAAAACACCAAGCATCAAAGCAACAACAACAAGAGAAATAACAACAACAATAGCAATAATAACTAAGTACTCAATAGTACCTTGAGCGTTTGATGTCTCTCTTTGAGGCACGATTGTTTCTTGAATCCTTGAATTAGATTTCATTAAAGAATTAATACCTTTCCCATTTTTATACTTTACGTTAAACTATTTTTGTTTAGATTTTTTTCAAACACAATAAGTGTTGCATGTTATTTTCAACACAAATTTTTATAAATCGTTGATAGGATATGTTCAATTTTTGTGTATAACACGCAAGAAAACTTTTTTATTAATTTATTTGGAGTGCCTTTAAAAGCAAACTAGAATCAGTTTGTTTTTGTTAGTTATTTTCCACAACTTTGTTCACTTTCATTTTAGATTTCCTGATTTTACTTTTTTGCTGTGTGCTTTTTCGATTTTTTCTCGGTAACCTAAATTATTATAAGTACAGAATGGAATTATTTTTCCATCAGGGGTAGCAAAGTGGATTACACATTTTTTTACCCTATCTATATCAAAATTGTATGGGTCTTGGAAATGCATTACTCCAATAAAAAGAGTCTTTAAATGAAATTCTAGTAATGTATCAAAGTTTCCTGTTAATAATTCAAGCAATAATTTTTTTAGGTTAAGGTATTTTGGAGCGGTTTCTTGAGTAATATTTTCTTTCAAAATTTTCCTCAACTTGTTTACTGTAACAACCTTTTTTGTTAATCCTTTTGGATTTTCTTTAGATAATTTGTTGATTTGTTCAATTAAGTTTGTTATATTCACGAAATCAGTTATTGGAATAATTTTCTCATCATCTTTAAAGAGGTATGTGGCTGCCCCACAATGAGGGTGAGCTGAAAAGAGTACTTGTTTTTTGTTTATTAATCGTTCTGCTAATTCTGAAAGTGGCACAACAGTGGGGATTGGATAGAAAGCGTTTTTTGGAATTGTACCATTTGATTGTTTGTCTAAGGCACTAATCAAGTCAGGGATTGTAAATCTTTTTTGTTCCCTTTCTTTTGCGTCCATTCTTCCACAGAAAGATATTGGTTGAAAGTTTACTACCCTAACAATGTCCAGGTTCTTTAAAGCCAATTCAATTATAGAATATGCTTCATGATCGTTAAATCCTTTGATAATGGTTGGCACTAGACTAAGCTGCAAACCTGCTTTTCGACAGTTTTCAAAAATTTGGGGAATAAAATTGTAGTTTTCCGTGTTTGTTATGGGAGTGATTCCATTAAATTTTAAGTAAAGCGTTGTAACTCCTGCCTCCCGCAATTGTTTTGCTAGTTCTAAATTTTTTGTAATCTGAATTCCGTTAGTGGCGATAAATATTTGTGCAAAACCTTTTTCTTTTGCTTTTTTTACTAAATCTACAATATCGTTTCTAAGTAAAGGCTCGCCTCCACTAAATTGGATTGCTAAAGCAGGGAATGGTTTTTCAGCTCTAAGTAAGTCCATCATTTTTTCTATTTCTTCAAAGCTTGGCTCATAAAGGTAACCACTTGCCGCGGAATTTGCAAAACAATAACTGCATTTTAGATTGCATCTGTTGGTTACATCAATAATTGCAAGTAGAGTTTGAGATTCATGTGCCTCACATAAACCACAATCAAAAGGGCACTCATTTTTAATTTTTGTATTTGGGTTTTCTGGAGTAACACCCATTCTTGCAAATTCATCAAATTTCTTAAATAATTTTGCATCAGACCAATAAAGTTCCTTAAAAAAGCCGTGAGCCGAGCAAGTTTTTTCTAAAAAAACCTTGTTGTTTTCTTCAACTATTTTTGCCGGTAAGGGTTTTAGACAAACAGGGCAAACTGATTGAGTTTCTTTAATCAAACCTACAGTTTCTCTTTTCTTTTTTTTATGTTGACTAATAGACATACATTTATCACCCAAAGTTTATTTTGTTGAATAGGTAATTGGAAAGCTTTGCTACAACAACCTCATTGTTTTTGCACCTGTCCCAATTTAAGTTACTATTTTCTGTACCACTCCTTCAATGTTTAATAATATAAAATTTGATTTTGGATCTAACTTACTAGCCGTGTAAAATTTACTAATTATGTAAGTAAATATATTTAGTTTATTATATAGTGTATATTTATAAAGTATTCAGTTTTCCTTAATTTTTGATTATTACAAACAAAGAATTCAAAACAATTTTTGGTGAGTTGATTTATTTAACTAGTCGCGCAAGAGATTCACATCTTTCAAGATGCGGATGAGAGTAAGCAATTTTTTTTACTGTTTATTTTTCACGGGGTTGATATGTGTACCACTTTGGAGTCACGCAGAAGTTCGTTTGAGCATGAAAAAGTTAGTTAGCGAAAACTCATACAATTTTTCTTTTCAAAAAATAAGGTAGCAAAGAAGACACTGGGGGAACTAATTTTATTTAAAGGGCATAGTGGTTCACAAAAAGCAAAAAGAATATTTGAATAACACCCAGAATTCAAAAAAGGGTATCCGCGAGGATCATTTTGGGGTTCACATTATCCTTTTTTCTTAGATATTATTTAAATACGCAGGAATAAAAAACTTCCTTGCTTTAAATATTCTATTAAGTGGTTTAGAATTTGGTTTATTTTGGTTGAATTTTATGGTTTTATCAGTTCAAGAAAAAATGTCTCTTGTTACAAGAAATCTTCAAGAAATAGTTACTACTGAAGAGTTACAAAAACTTGTTGAATCAAAAGAACAACCAGTAGTTTACTTAGGTACTGCTGTTACTGGAAGACCACATGTTGGTTACTTTGTTTGGGGAGTAAAAGCAGCTGATTTTTTAAAAGCAGGATTTAAAGTAAAAATACTTTTAGCAGATGTTCATGGGGCGCTAGATAATTGTCCTTGGCCACTCCTTGAAAAAAGATATGAGTATTACAAAATAGTTATTAGTGGGATGCTAAAAAGTGCAGGCGCAGATATTAGTAATTTAGAATTCATTAAAGGATCAGAATTTCAACTTGGAAAAGAATACTTACTTGATGTACTAAAATTATCAACCTTCACTTCAGTTCATGATGCGACTAAAGCTGCAAGTGATGTTGTAAAGTTTGGAGATAATCCAAAACTTTCAGGACTAATTTATCCACTAATGCAAGCACTTGATGAACAATACTTGGGAGTAGATATTCAATTCGGTGGAGTAGATCAAAGAAAAATAATGATGTTCGCAAGAGAAAATTTGAATAGACTTGGGTACAAAACAAGAGTAGAATTAATGTTCCCTCTAATGCCAGGATTAACTGCTTCTGGAAAAATGTCTTCTTCAGACCCAAACTCAAAAATAGATTTAATTGATTCAATAGATTCAATTAAGACAAAATTCAATAAAGCATTTTGCCCAGAAAAACAATCAGAAAACAACGGAGTATTAGCATTTTGTAAATACGTAATATTCCCCGTAATTACTGATAAAGGTAAAACATTTGATGTTATAAGACCAGAAAAATTTGGCGGAAATATTTCTTTCAAAACTTATGAAGAACTAGAAAAATACTACGTCGAAGGAAAACTACACCCAATGGATCTAAAAACCACAGTAACAAAAGAAACAGATTTATTGTGTGAACCAATAAGAAAAGCATTCATTGGAAAAGAAAAACTAATTGCTGAAGCTTATCCTCAAAAATAATTTCTTTTTTATTAATAATTGATTTTCTCTATTTCTTTTTTTAGTTATTTTTTTCATTTTTTTTAAAACCCCTTAACATTTATATACTCTAATTGTGTTATTTTTTCACTAAGAATTTTAACTAAAATTCTATTGAATTAAATAATTTGGAAGGGTGTTTTTTTTGGAGAATTATTCACAAAATTTAACTGCTAAGATATTTCCAATAATGGCTGGAAAAATGGTTTGTGTGTTAAATGAAGTTGATGCTAAAGAGTTTGGTTTATTTGTTGGGGATAGAGTTGAACTAAAGTACAAGAGAAAAAGTTGTGTTGCTGTTACTGATTTTACAAAAGACTCTGTTAGAGAAAATCATATTGGACTCTACAAGGATGTTTCTGAAGTGCTTGGAATTAAAGGAAACGAACAAGTGAATGTTTCTCCTACTGGAACAATAAAGAGTGTGGAACTTATTAGAAAAAAAATGACTGGAGAAAAACTCTCTTTTGAAGAAATAAAAACAATAGTAAAAGATATTGCTGATGAGAGATTGAGTGAAATCGAAGCAACAGCATTTGTTAGTTCAGTATTCATGCGAGGACTTGATCTTGATGAAACAATTTCTATGACAAAAGCGCTAATAGATAATGGAAATAGAATAACTTTCGCTTCAGACAAACCCATAGTGGATAAACACAGTGTGGGCGGAGTTAACGGTCGAGCTACAATGATTGTAGTACCAATAGTTGCAGCAGCAGGGTTATTGATGCCAAAAACTTCTTCAAGAAGTATAACTAGTGCTGCCGGGACAGCTGATTCAATGGAAGTAATAGCACCAGTAAATTTATCAATGAGTGAAGTGAAATCAATTACAGAAAAAGTTGGAGGGGTACTTTCATGGGGTGGAGCAGTGGATTTAGCTCCTGCGGATGATAAAATAATAAAAATAGAACACCCTCTTTCACTTGATCCAGAAGGACAAGTAATTGCATCAGTGTTAGCAAAAAAAGCAAGTGTTGGAAGTAAATTTGTGGTAATAGATTTACCAGTAGGAAAATATGTAAAAATAAAAGACAAAGAAGTAGCAATGAGAATGGCCAAAAAATTCGTTCAAGTTGGAAAAGAAGTAGGAATGGAAGTAGAAGCAGTAATTACTGATGGGGAAGAACCATCCGGTTTAGCATTTGGTCCAGCACTTGAAACAAAATACGCTCTTGAAGTACTAGAAGGAAAAAGATTTGATAATTTAGCACAAAAAAGTTGCGAACTAGCAGGAGTACTATTTGAAATGGTGGGACTAGCAAAAACAAATTGTGGATATGAAATGGCTGTTGATATTTTAAAATCAGGAAAAGCTAATCAAAAAATGAAAGAAATAATAAAAGCACAAAAAGGAAAAATATTTTCAAGCGAACAAATACCAATGCCAAAACTAAAAATTGACATAATCTCAAAAGAAGAAGGAGTAGTTGAAGAAATCAACACAAAAGAATTAACAAAGATAGCAAGAATAGCAGGATGCCCAGCAAACAAATACGCAGGAATAATGATGAACAAAATTGTTGGAGACAAAATCAATAAAGGAGAATTATTATACACAATTTATGCAGAACAAAAAAATCGTTTAGAACTAGCAGAAGAATATGCAAAAGAAAACAACCCATACAAATTGAAAAAAATTATTTTACACACAATAAGATTCAAGTGAAATTATTTATTTAAACTTTTGATTAAAAATTGGTGAAAGAGAATGGAAAACTCAGTGAAATTAATTTTAGCAATAGTGTTGTTATTTTTTGGAGTAATTGCTTTAATTGTAGGTATGTCTATATTATTTGTAATGCTTCCAATAATGTTAAATGTGTCAAATGATTCAGTTGATAATTATTCATTTGATACAATTTCAAATTCTTTATCTATTTACAAGAATGGTGGAAGTGGAGTTTCTCCTAGTTTTTCAATGAATAAAGGAGAAATTATTTCAAGTTATGATTTTGTTAAAAAAGGATTTGATTCTCATTCAATAATTTTCGCTGTTCACCCTGCATTAGAGAGTGACTTTTTTGTTGATTCTACAATTGACCAATCCTCAATAAGAGTTCTAAATTCAGCTCCAATTAGAGTAAAGGCAGAAATTTTTTGTGCTTTTAATGGAAGTTCATTAAAAACAATGGTTGATTCACAAAATGTTGAATATTATTCTAGTGAAGAATTACCATCAATATGTGGTGAAAATGAGTACAATCCTTGTTGCTTAGTTGTAATAAAAAGAGGTTAAAATTATTTTTTTGTTAAGGGGTTTTTTCCTCTAACAAATTTATTTTTTTTAAATTTTTTGTTTATTTTATTTCTTCAAATACTTTTAGTAGTTCTTTTGGAGTGTGTAAGTAAACTTTCTTCTGTAGGGTTTTGATTTTTTCTGTTTTCTTTTTGAAGTTTTTTATTTTTAGGGTTTTTGTTAGTTCTCCTTCTGATTGTTTTAATGCTTTTGAGAGGTCCTTGTTTTTGTGTCTGAATAGTTCTTTTAGGAACAAAAAGTATTCTTTTGAAGTGTTTTTTTCATCAAGATCTATTTTGATTAATGCACTTAAACAATTTGGGCTTGGAAAAAACGATGTCGCACTAATGTTTTCTTCAAGTATCTCTATTTTTGAATTAAGATTAACAAAAGCACTTAATGCATTGTACTCTGTGAGTCCTTCAAATGCAGTAACTTTCATTGCAAATCCTCTATCAATAACCATGATGGATTTTTCAATATTTGATAAGATTATTTTGTTAGTTAATGCTGTTGAAATATGGTATGGTGGGAGTGAAACTACTTTGTTTATTTTTAGTTTAACAAAATCCTCTTCTAAAGCATCACCATAAATTATTTGGAGTTTTTTGTTCTCAATTTCATTTTTGTATTCATTTTCTAAAAGCGCAGTCATGTTTCTGTCTTGTTCTATTACAATCACTTTAGTGTTTTCAATGTTTTTTGTTTTTTCTAAAAGTTTTTTTGTTAAAAATCCAGTTCCTGCTCCTACTTCAAGAATAGTGTCTCCATTTTTTATTTGGGCTTTTTGAGCCATGTATGTAAGAAGGGCTTCATTTATGCAAAAGAATTGGGATAGTTTTTTTTCCGGTCTGAAATTATACTTTAACATTAATTGTTGTAGTTCTTCAAAAAGATTCATTAGTACCAACTATAAAATTAATTTTAAAATTTTTTTAGAATCTTCTTGGAGGATAATTTGGTCTTCCACTAAATCCTCTATTGTATCCACCACCATAGAATTGTTTAGTGGTTTCTGCGGGTGCTCGAACAAATAAGTAGTGTTTGTCTTCAGGAGTTTCAAGTTCTTCAATAATTCTTTTTATTATTGCTTTTTTTGGTTCTTTAATTCCGGGCACTCTTTTTGCAACATCATCAAAACTCTCAAAAGGTTTTTTTGCTCTCTCATCAAGTGCTACAAGCATGTGTTTTTTTCCTAACCCTGGTAAAAGTTCTAATTGGTGTCTAACAAGAGAAATTGGTTTTGAAGTGTTAAAAAAACCCAGGTATTTTTCTGGTTTTGAATCAATTATTTTTTCAATAACTTCTTCAAGATCACTTAAAGCATTTGAAGTAAGGTCTTTGTATGCAATTCTTCCTTTAATTAATTCAACTTTGTCACGAACTTCTTTTCCAACATAAATTTCGTCCCCAACATTGAGGAATACTCCAGCTTTAGGAGTAACTTCTAAAAGTGTAAAAAAGTCTTTTCCAATAACTTGAGCAATTGGTTCGCTAGTAGAAGCGCTTGACTTTCCTTTTGGCATAAAATCTAATACTAATGCGTGTTCTTCTGCTGTCATAATCATCAAATCCTTTTTCCTTTACCTTACATATTAATTATTCAATTTATTTAAATAACAATTCGTTTCTTCAATAAAACAAAAAGTTTTATTGGATTTTGTCCTCGAACTTTTTTGTGAGTTCGATGACTTGTTTTAATTCATCTTCACTAGGAGTCACTGACTTTGGTAGTATTAGTTGTAGTTGTTCAACTCTAGTTGGGATAACATTAATTATTTGGTATTTTAGTTCTTCATTATCTTTTAAGAAAGCGATTTCGCTTAAAGAAGAGTAAAGGTCTTTTGATTGTTTTTCTGTTAATTTAGCAAATTTTTCTATATACTTAAATGTAGTTTCTTGTTCGTAATTAAGTTCTTTATCAGTTGCTGCTTTTCTTTCTTTAAGAACTTCTTTAACTTCTTGCATAAAAATTGGTTTCATTTCAATTACTTTTTGCATAAAAATTCACCTTTTCAAAATCCTTTGTTTTTTATTTTTTTTAGTTTAATTTTTTTAAATGAACAGAGTTTGTTACAATACTATTCATTTGTTTTCCTACTTTTAAATCAACTTCGTAAGCTTCTCCCCTCTTACCAACAACTTTTCCACTAAGTCCGTGAAAACTTTTGTGTGGAAAACCAGCGTGGTAACTTGCGTCAATCACAACTTGCACAGTGTCCCCGATTTCAAAAGTCTTCATAATATCACTAACACTAACCTTAGTGTCTCTTTTTGATATCTTATATCTAGTCTTTCCTCTCTTACCTGGCTTTCTTGGAGATCCTTGCACCTTCATATCAATCACTACCTAAATTTTTCTAAAAATAAAATTGGCTCACCATTAGCACAATTAAGTATACAATATTTTTCAATAAGAAACCTTTAAAAAGCCTCGCTAGGGGACAAAATAATGTCCAATAAATGATGTTTATTTTAGTTTATTTGAGGTATTTTGGTTTTTTTGGCGATTTTTTTAGTAACTTCCTAGTAGTATTACTTCTACACAATTTTTTTCTATTTCTTTTATGGCGTTTTTAATATTTGTTTCTTCTAAATTTCCTTCAAAATCAATGAAGAAGAGGTATTCCCATTTCTTTTTCTTTGATGGTCTTGACTCTATTTTTGTCATATTTATTTTGAATTTTTTAAATGCTTCAAGAGCATTAAAGAGGGAACCTGGTTCGTTTTTTACTCCAAAAATTATTGAAGATTTTTTGTTTTCTTTTTCTTGGTTTTTGTTTTTACTAATTATTACAAATCTTGTAGTGTTTTCTTTATCATCATTAATACTAGCTTGTATTATTTTTAGGTTGAATTCTTTTGCTGCGAGTGTTGAACATATTGCCGCACTGTTTTTTTCTTTTGATGAAATTTCTGCAGCTTTTGAAGTACTAGTAGTTTCTATTAGTTCTATTTCTTTTAAATTATTTTTTAACCAATTTTGGCATTGAATGAATCCTTGTGGGTGTGAATAAATTTTTTTGATTTCTTCTAATTCACAATTTCCTGCTAGGTTTTGTTTTATTTCTAAAAAAAATTCTTTGTTTATAAAAAACTCTCCACTAACTAGTTCATCAAGAGTGAATGCAACACTTCCTCCACTAGAGTTTTCAATTGGAACCACTCCAAATGTTGTTTCTTTTTTTTCAACACTTTCAAAAACTTCCATAATAGTTTTCTTTTCCACTAATTCATTATTTGGAAAAGCAATTAATGCTGCTTCGTGAGTAAAGCTTGATTTTGGCCCTAAAAAAGAAATTTTATTCATAATAATCTTTTTGATTTATTATAATTATTTTATTAAAATTTATGGTCTTTTATTTTTCAGCAATTATTTCCATGTTTTTTGAACCCATTATTGGTTTTATTAAAACATGATATCCGTTTGCTTCTGCTATTTCTTTAAATTCGTTGTGTCTGTTTTGGATTGATTTTGCAAATTCAGTATTTTTTTCTGGATTACTATCAACATATTGTATTCTTTCAACTTCTTTTTTCGCCATTCCAAATAATTCTTGTAATGCTCGCTTTCTCCACCCTCCATATCTTTTTCCCATTTCTCTTGTAACAAGCCCTAGTTCATGATGTCCGTGTTGGCTAGTTTTGTAATGTGCTTGTATATAATGTATGTTCATTATTTTTGTTTTTCCTCTTGAATAAACATCAGCTTCTATTGATCCAACAGATCCTGGAAAATTTAGTGATGGTCCATTTTTTTTAACTTTGCTTATTGCTTCACTAAATGCTTTCATGTGTTTTGGGAGTGGATAATATACTAGATTAAATCTACTTGATCCTGGAAAGGGTCTTTCATCAAAACTAATTGCGAGTAATCCTCTTGTTCTTCTTTTTCCTGTTTTTTTATCAGTGTGAATTATTGTGTGAAATTTGTTTATCATTCTTCCATTTCGGTTTATTATTGGTCCGCCCCAAATTCCAGGGCCCTTGCCTTTAAACCCGTTTGAGAGTGTTGCTTTTTTTCTTACTTGTAATGCTTTTTTTTCTGCAACATCTAAATTGAGTGGTACTTTTCTTGGTTGCATAAAAACAATTTTTTAAGGATTTATTTTTTTATTACTTTAACTTTTTTTCCAACTCTAATTCCGCTTCCAGCATATTTGTTACTTGTTCTAAAACTTGTAGTAAAAATTTCTTCAACCATTCTTGTTAGTATTCCTTTTCTTGGTGCGGGTGGTCTTTGGTGAACCATAGTCATTTTTGGTTTAGTTTCAGTATTATTTTTTCTTGGTTGGATAGTTGTTGTTGGTTTTGTTGTCATTATAGTTCTTGGTCCTCTTGGAGAAAGCATACCCATTCTGTTTACTTGCATTGGGATTCTTTTTTTCTTTTGAACAGATTGATTAACATTTTGTTTTTGTATAATTGGTTTTCTTATAATTGGTTTCATAAAATTCACTTTCCTAAAATTTTTGATAAAAATCCTTTCTTTGCTTGAGGTTTTTGTTGAACCCTTGTTGGTTTTTGATTTAATGGTCTTTGACCTACTGGTCTTTGACCTACTGGTTTTTGACTTACTGGTCTTTGACCTATTGGTCTTTGTGTTACTCCCATACTTTTTGTTACAAATCCTTTTGCGTATGCTCTTCTTCTTTCTTCAAGTTCTCTTCTAATTCTTTCGTTTTGTAGTTGTCTATTCCTTTCAGCAATGTTTCTTTGTATTGCTGCGCTTTGTCCTGCTCTATTTAAACTTCCCAAAAAAATCAACTCTTTTCTCTCAAATATTGCTGCTTTAGTTCCTTTTAAGGCTTTCTTTTTTGTGAAATTTTGGTTTTATTTTTTGTTTTTTGTGAAAAAAACCTTTAGGAATAGCTTTAAAAAGTTCCTTTCATAAAAAATCTTATAGAAGCGATTTTGGTTAAAAACCAGAACAAAAGGTCACTATTGACCCCGTAGCCCAGTGGATAGGGCGACTGCCTTCTAAGCAGTAGGTCGAGGGTTCGATTCCCCCCGGGGTCGCTTTTAATTTTAAAAAAATTAAATTTTGGGGATGCAACACCTTTCTAAAAGGGGTTGCGGTGTTAGATTCCCCCCGGGGTCGCTTAGAATTATCTAATTATAATTAGTTTCAAACTATTTTTGTAAAGTTTAACTATAATTAAGTTTAAGTTAAAATTAGGCTAATAATTTTTAAGATTATTCTCAGCCTAACTAAGTAGTTAGGCGGATATATTTAAATACACTTCTCAGCCTAACTATTATATGACATTAAGACAAAAACAAGTTAAAAATAAAAAATATTATTATCTTGATTTAAGTTATGCGGTGCTTGGTAAAACAAAAACATTTAGTAAATATATTGGTTCAAAGAAACCAAATCAAAAAGAGTTAAATACTATTAACAATAAATTTAAAGATGAAATTATTATTAAATTGTCAAAGAAATTGTATTCTCAAAAATATATTTCTAAAGATGAAGTTATAAAATCACTTCTTTTTAGAGAAGCTTTCTTAAAAAAATATAATTTTTTAACTACTGTTGGAAAGAAAAAATATGATATTGAAAGTATTGATTATTTCACTTTAACAACTTTAACAACGGAAGAAATTGAAGTTAATATTAAAGATATTATTAATGCAAGAAATAAAAAATCAGCATTAACTCAAAGAGAACAAATAAGTAAGAATATGATTAATGCGATTGAATCAATAAAAAAATCTTTGCCTTTAACAAGAATTAATTTTTTAGGATTACATAAAACAATAATGAATACTTTTAAAGAAAAAAGACCAGGGCTTATAAGAAACAAAAATGTTCATTTGTACACAAATTCAGAAAAAGAATCACTGGGAAGAGAATTAATTTATGCCCCTCCACATTACAACCAAGTTAGTGATTTATTGAATGAATTTTTGGAATGGTTTGAAAAAAATGATTTAAATCCTATTGAAAAATCTGCCATTTCGCATTACAAATTATATAAATTACACCCTTTTCTTGACGGAAACAAAAGAATGTGTCGATTAATATTAAATAAAAATCTTTTTAGTGAGCAATTTCCTCTGTTAAATATTTCAAAAAATAAAACAGAATACTTTGACGCAATAATAAAATCAGTAGAACAAAACAAACCTCAAATATTAGTTGATTTTACACTAAAAACATATTATTTACAAATAAAAGAATTTTTAAAAAAATAGAGTTTATTTAAATAAATAACTTTACATTAATTAAGTGTGATAAAAATGTCTGATTGTGTTTTTTGTAAAATAATGAAAAATGAGATTCCTTCTTTTGTTGTTTTTGAAGATGATTTAGTGAAAGTAATAATGGATATTAATCCTGTTTCAGAAGGACACTTGTTAATTATTCCAAAAAAACATTTTGAAAATATTTTTGATGCTGATAAAGAAGTTCTTGAACGAATAAATGTTGTTGCACAAAAAATGTCTATTTTGTGTAAAGAAAAATTAAATTGTACTGGAGTAAATATATTAAACGCTTCAGGAAAAGATGCACAACAAAGCGTATTTCACTTACACTATCATATAGTTCCTCGATATCAAAAAGATGGAATTGATTTATGGTTCCCAAACAACAAAGACAAGATTGATACAAAAAGTATTTTTGAGAAACTAAAAAAATAGTTTTTTGAATAGTTAATTCTTTAAAATATTTTTTTTGAGTAGTTGATTTTTCTTTATTTTTTTATTTCAACTTTTTTTATAACATAAACATTCCATGATTCTTGGATTAGTTGCGGCATAGTTAAAGCAAATCCTTTTCTTTTAAGTTTTTCATTTATAATATTTATTTGTTCTTTTGATATTTGGGTAATTGCTTTTACTACTATTACTCCGTTTGGTTTTAGTAGTTCTGCGTATTGTTCAAAAAGTCTTTTTTTTTCAAGACTATAAAGTAGTGGGCCCCCATAATCAAATATTATTTCAAATTTTCTTTTTCTCTTCATGTTTTCAACTAAACCAACTTTTACATTGTCAACAATTTTTGCGTTTTCTTTTGCAGAAAGTAATATTCTTTCATAAGATGAATCAAAATCTCTACTTTCTCTAATAGTTTTATCACTAAAAAAAGGGGATTTGAGTGTAATTCCTGTAACATGTACTTTTGAACCAAATTTTCTCTTAATGTCACTTGCGAGTTGAAAATAACCAGCACCAGAATCAAGAACACTAATTTGTTTTTTTCCTCTAAGTTGTCTTCTAATCATGTT
>Ga0116177_10001832_pt1 | contig 15823 bp, 8 predicted proteins | sample AD_STIC10_MetaG_FD_89750 | JGI IMG/M metagenome (GOLD analysis project Ga0116177, IMG submission 89750) | Active sludge microbial communities of municipal wastewater-treating anaerobic digesters from USA - AD_STIC10_MetaG | ecosystem: Engineered > Bioreactor > Anaerobic > Digestate | place: USA... | reverse complement strand
TGTCCGGAAACCCGACCTGCTCGCTAAAGCCGGATCTCGACCCGAGTTAAGCGGTCTCTCCATGCCCACCATTCTGGTTGTTGATGACGATCCCCACATCCGCGACGTGATCTGCTTTGCCCTTGAGAAGGCGGGCTTAACCGCCGTCACCGCGCAAGACGGCGCAGAGGCAATGCGTCGGTTCGATACGGACAAGCCGGATCTTGTGGTGCTCGATATCGGCATGCCGGAGATGGACGGGCTGGAGGTTTGTCGGCGCATTCGCCGCCAGGCGGAGACGCCGATCCTGTTTTTGTCCGCGCGCAGCGATGAGATCGATCGCATCGTCGGGCTCGAACTCGGCGGCGACGATTACGTGACGAAGCCTTTCAGTCCGCGCGAATTGGTTGCGCGTGTCTCGGCAATCTTGAAGCGCGCCAAAGCGGCGTGGCTGCCCAAGCTCTGCGATGCTGTGAGTGGATGTCTAGCCGCACACGGAAGCAGCGGGGCGAAACAACGTTCTGAAGACAAAAGAGCGCTCACAGAGGAGCGCTCTTCCGTTGCAGGCCCTAGGTTGGGGGGACGGGCCTACCTGCTTAGCTAGACCGGTCCACCGACCGAAATCAACGTCGACGCAAGCGTGACGGCTAACAAAACCGCGAGCGGCGGGTCTGAAGTCTCGCGATTGCCACAACGCACGTCGGCGCAAGCGCACAACGTCGCCGTTTGCTGTCAGCGTTGATTTTGATCGAATAGCTAGTCTGACGCATCTTCCCCGTCAGGAGTATCGCCGACCGCCTTTGAGCTGTCCTTGGCGACGAAGCGCACCTGATAAGCTACCCCCGGCGCAACGATCACGTCCCGCTGATACTGAAGAAAGGTCGTTCCCAGCCAAGGATCCTGGCTGGACGGCTCGAACCATACCGATACTGGTAGGCCGTCTAGATACTCATGGAAGCGGCACCGTTCCAATGATTCGACAGCGAAGACGCAGACGACGCCGGCAGGTGCATTTGCGAAGTAGACGGGCGTGCCGTTGATCGAGAACCTATAGCCCGCGATTCCAGGGTCGTCGCGTTGAATATGGATATCTGCTGGCCGTGGCGTCCGCATGGTGTCGTGCGAGTATTGCCAGTCCGCGAGCCAGGGCGGTGCATGGTCGTTTGTCGTGACGATGATCGGAGTTCTGCCTGCCTTTTTGATCTCTGCGATCGCGCCCTTCAGTGAGCTCCAAAACTGCTCTTGAGAAAAACCGTCGAGTTCTATCCAGGAAGTCTTGTTCACGACATCCCGGAAGACGATCGACGCGACCTGCTGTTTCATGGTGTGGCTCCACCACTCTGCTTCATTCGAAACCGGCTGAGCCATCAGTGGATTGGTGAGCGCACCCTTCTGCTGGTTTGCCAGGCTGATCTTGAAAGCTTCCAGATCTTCTGCCGTAAATTCCACATCGTTGAAGAGAGGTAGCGGAAAGGCGCCAGTCTTAGCGAATGCGACATCGCTTGCAGCCCGACCGATCTCCAGTATGCGGTCGGGGTCAATCTCTGCCTGTTGCACTTGTGCGGAGCGGAGTTGTTCGATCTCCGCGGCAAGCTGATCCACCAACCGCTTCACCCAGTTCCGCCTGTGCTCAAACGAAAGGTCCGCGCCGGTATCCGCGGTTAGCGCTGCCAGGGCGGGGCCGTGGGATTCGGGCTTGGTGTGCTCGAACTCGGACTGAAGGCCACGCAGGAAATCCAGTCGACGTTTGCGAATGGCATCCGATACATGGACAAACATGCGTTTGAGGCCCTCGGAAATCGTAGGCTCACCCGGCGTGACACACGCCATCATCGTGAGGATATGCGCCCCGTACAGTCGTGAGAATCCCAGCCCTCCACTGCCCATGTAGCCACGTTGAGATACCCATGGCGCGTCGCCAAATTCACCCAATCGCTCTGCGAATTCCTCAAACTGCGACGCGTACCCTTCGTCAAACAGCTCACTTGAGCCGACGATCCGCCAGATGGACAGAAGCACGCCGCTTGCGGACAGAGGCGCCCATTCGCTGTATCCGATCCGGCCCCGATCAAAAGGTTGTTGGCGAAGCAGCATCTTGGCCGCGGCGCCAGCTGCGCCCTCTGCCCCGAACTCCACTGACCAGTGAACGAGGATTGTCGTAAGAACGACCGTATAGTCTTCCGTGGTGTTCATTAACGCGACCGAAAAAACATCGCGCGGATTTGGTTCCCCTTCATCGACGACCGAGACTTGCGTGAGCACGCGACTCCACGTCTCGCCCAGCAGCGCCGCTGTCGGATTGTCACGGCGCAGCGCCCACCACCGATGTCCATGATTGTAGTCAGAAGCTCCCGCCGAACCGGTCCATTTTAGCAGGATGTCCGCGGACCATCGCGTTGCGATCGCATCGCCAATCCAAACTGACTTTCCAACCATCTCTGCGGTCAGCCGGAGGTGATGAAGGAGGAATTCGCGGCGCTTCGTGAGCTCGCTCCAGACATTCTCATCGTGTCCGCGTATCGCTGCTTCGGCGAAAACAAGGCCTTCCCAGCCGGCGACAAATTCTCGCCAGGCATCCGCGTAGGTTTCGTCCGCTCCCGCCGCCAAAGTGTTCAGCACGGCAGGGCTGCCGGTCTTGCCGCCGGAAGCGCGATACCGAGAGGCGGCCCAATTTGTCAGATGGTAGTAGGCATTGTAGCCGAGGAGATTGAGGCTCTTCATCTCGCTCGGAGCGATATTCCGATCTAGGCGCCACATGAGTCTGCTACCGAGATCGCTGCAGTGCCTGAAGAACACGGGATCGCGAGCTATTACGTCAACCGCTCGCTTCTGGAGATCACGATACTCACTTACCCATTGGGTCGCTAAAGTGCGGCCTCGTACATTCTCCATCGCCGCATAGCTGAAATCTCCCTCCGGCGACTGGGCAATTTCAAACAGAAAGGCGTGCAGATCGAGAATGGCGCCCATCTGCGTCGCGAACTCATCTGCCCGGCCATTCTCCAGGAGCGTTGTCGCATCCGAAACCAATTCCGACAGGAGCGAACTTGACGTCGCTTCACCGTCAACCTCTCGGGTTTGGGTGAAAATGAAGCTGCGCTTTGCGTGATGTCGGAACGCCCAGCCTTCGTCATGACTTGAACGCCAGAGAACCACGTCTCCTCGATATGTGGACCACGGAGTCAGCGGAAAGTAGAGACTGCGACGATCGCCTGGTTCGCCGCGCGCGGACTGCCAGCGCGTAACCAGCCGCCGGAGCAGACCAAAGCGGACGTCCGAGACAACGTGGTCACGGGTCAGATTTCGCTGGGCTAATGGAGGCTCACCATCCGTTAGCGACATGCCGTAGTGGACGCTGTCCCGCGTTTGGGCGAGATCAAGTTCGTCGTCCTCATCCTCCGGGTTGCCCGGCAAGTGCCCGTACTTGGCAGCGTGAATCCACTGATTCATGAAGACGATGCGGGTCAACTCTGCCGGCCACGCGACGTTGGCGAGGTATTCCTTTTGGAGACGGGTTCGCGCCTTTGGGCGGAGGTATTCAATCGTTCGAAACAGAAAGTGCGCGAGAAGAACAAGGTTGAATGCCAACCAGATCAAGTTCAGCACCGTGGAGGCTGCGATCACGCGGACCTCGAACAACGCTGCAAACGGTAGTTGCGCAAGAATGGCAAAGCAGAGCGCCAAAGAGCTTCCGCCCGTCAGCACAGTAGAGGTCTCTTGAAAGTAGATTCCAAGACGTTCGCTTGAGGACGTGTTCCCTTGCGCCAGCAGCCCAACAAAAGCGATGACGAGAGGAAAGACGAGACCGACGAAACTCGCCTGTGCTCCAAGCAGGCCGAGATTGATATCCTGAAAATCTCGGAAGTAGTCCGGAAGGTTCTCCGGCACTGCAGGACCGGGCAAAGGCGATATCCACGTCACCAGCAGGACCACCGCGTAGGTGATCAGTATGCCGAGGACTGTGCGTACTGCGTATTTCCGGAAGGCTTCAAAGGCGCGCCGCAAGGATGGATAGCGATAGTTCTTGAGCGCCTGGTTTCCTTTGACGTGTTTTCCGACGATCGACTTGGTCACCTGTGACAGCCGAGGCCGGAACGACGGTGCGTAATCGCCGATCCCTCTCCAGACTTCCTTCAGTCCGCCGATAAAACGCTTGGTGGCTTCGACCATCCCCTACCCCAACCTCAGGCGCTCTCCTGCAAGCGATCGCAGGATTGAAATATCGCACGGTCGGGAGATTCGGACGATATGAATCGCTGACGCTGGACTCGGGGAAAACCCCCGCGCGAGCTGCAGAACTCGCGCGGGGACAAACGAACTACTCGGCGGCTACTGCAGGAGCTTCAATAGCGGCGAGCCCCTCGGTAGTGATTTCGAGATGGCCTGAGGCAACGGGCGTCAAAAGTATTTCCGGCAGATAACCACTTCCCTCGAACGCGGTCGCAACCTTGGTGGCAAGATCGTCCTTGCGAAGCTTGGCATGCGCCTTGAGAAGATCGTCTCGCGTCCGCGCGCTCTTTTTTGCCATGGCGGGCGCATGAGCCAGCGCCGCCAATATAGTTGATTTTGGCAGGCGTGCCCAAAAATTGAGATCGGCCTGCCAAAACTGCCTCATATCGATATCGAGCTGCTGTGCGAGGACGTCGGAGATGCCCTGCTTCACAAGATCGTTCGGCGACGAATCTTCGTGCGCAAGATCAACGGCGCCTGCCACCAGCACGGCCAGGGCATCCAGTAGCCGCTCTCGTGACAAGTCGAGCGCCCAGTTTAGAAGGTCAAGCTCGCTTGTCGGCAGGCAAGCTTCGAGTGCTGACCGCGCCGCGTCAATTTCGGGATGGTCCTCGAGGTGTCGCGATTGCGCGCTGATTGCCACGCCGGTCATCTCTCTATTGCGCATGGTACGCTGCGCAAGCGCCGAAACACAAACTGCCAACGCGATATCCGGATTTCCCGAAAGACGGAGCCGAATGGCGCGGGTGCGCACCAGCGTGAGGTCGTGATTGACGGATCTGGGCAACGCGCTGACGCGCGGCTCAATGTTTGATGCGCTATCATCTGCGTCACGATCATCTTCGCCGGCCAGCTCCGCCCTACGGCTTTTCAGCAGTGCTTCGACGGATTTCTTGTCCGCTTTCGCAACGAGGCCCTCCGTCGCCGCCAGCTCACCATCGTGGCTGATAGACAACATGACACCGCCAAGCTGCTTCAACTCGACGGGCCAGAACCTCCCCTTCTGGCGAGTGGTCTCGTAAGCGGCCTCGAGGTCGTCACGTTGTGTCCAGCGAGGATCATCGTCTACGGAACTTGCTTCGAGTTCAGCGTCCAGTGCTTCGATCTCGACCGACAAACGGTCCAGTTCAGTCTGCTCGTCAGGCGTGGGTTCTCGCCATTCAGGGTAGACACGCATCGAAGAGATGTCATCGGCATCTCCGTCGCCCAGCTTGATCCTCACCCAGCTCCAACCTTGTCCGATCCACTGCGAGCCAGCAGCTTCCAACTTCTCCTCAGCCAGCTTGGTGAGAAGCGCCGGGTCCTCTATGAAGACTGCGTCCGGATCAAAGAGGTCACGAACGAGCTTGCCGCCTGCGGCCTCGTATCCCGGCAAACCAACGAAGTTGGCGAGACGGTCCTTGGCGCGCACCCGACCGTCCATTAGCCGGGAACGTACAGATGTGGCGCTGGTGACCGGCCGCCCCATGCTCCGGAACACAGCATCCTGTTGGCCATGATCGGCAACGAGGCAGAAAGCCTTGGCAGCATCGAGTGTAACGTCCCCCCGCTTCCAAGCCGCCTTGATCCGTGGCGAGAGACCGGAAAGCGCCAGACGCTGATCAACGTGGCGTTGCGTCACGCCAAAGCGTTGAGCGACCTCGGCTGGCGTGGAGCCATCGGCTATCAGCGCAGAAAACGCATCAACCTCGTCCATAGCGTCCATGGCGATACGATGGACATTCTCGATGAGAGACACCTCCCTGCCCGCCTCTCGAGCGATGATGTTGCAGGCGACCGGATGATCCTTGGGAATGAAACCCGTCTTGGCCAGCAGCTTGAGCGCCTGGCGTCGCCGGTCGCCGGCGTCGACTTCGTACCTTCCTGCGTCTGTGGCCACGACGCATAGATTTTGCAGCAACCCCCGGGCGGCGATGGAGGCAGCCAAGGCTTCGATGTCTGCCTTGCGATCCTTGCGGCGTACGTTGCGCGGCGAAGCGATCAGCTTGCTGAGAGGAATCAACTCGATCGTTTGCGATTGGATAGTCATGGGATGCTCCTTGAGCATTCCCGGCGGCAGAACGCGAAGCCGGGGCCGCATGCGCGACCCAACTTCGCAGCGCCTGGCGTATGAGCTCACCGCTCAAGGGCAAAGAGCGCAGCGTCCCTTGAACGGCGAGCGCGACAGGCGATCGGGAAAGGAAGCGCGTGCGGCCCCGAGCACAAGGAGGCCATTGGCCAAGGGCCAATGCTATAGACCGCAGCCGCACAAGCCCGCTCTATTCGACGTCTCGACGGGCCAAAACCGCTGCGAGGCGGTCAACGGCATCAGGTCCTTCAAGACGCCTCGGTGGGATCTGGTCCGGGAATACGGCAGCCGCGCGTACGCCATTGAAAGTCAGATTCTGCAAGCCACCCTCGACCACTCTCTCAAGGAGTGCGCGATCATCACCAACGACCTGCTCGTCAAAAATCTTTGCGCTGAACCCGGCGATGACATCACAGAGCTGAATGGCGCTCGAGTCACGGGAGTTTGTCGCGGTCGTCGAGGTCACGCCCATCGGGAATTGCACGCGCGCGCCATCTCCAGCCCGGTGCACGCCTTCCGGCGCATCCGCACGCGTCAGAAGATTCCACATCTCTCGCTGCCGGAAGAAATGAGCAGAGTCATCGTGGAAGATGGCAAACTCGTCTTCCGTGCGGTTACGCCAATGCGCAACGATCGCCATCATCGTTGAGACGTAGAGCTCGTCAGTGCCGGTAAAGGTATCGAGGCTGCTGAAGCGTTCAAAGTTCTCGGCGCCAAGCGCCATCTGCTCCAAGAACATCTGCAGCGGCTCGTCGAGGCTGTCCGCCATTGTGCGATACTGCCGCTGCATCGCCTCCAAATTTTCACGCGTCGGCTCGCGGCTGAACTGCTGATAGGTCGTGATGATCGTTTCGTAGAGACCCGGCTCTCCGAATTCCTTCAAGGCATAGTAGATGTAGTTCGCATACTTCCAGCAGAAGCCATCGGCGTAGAAATCGAAGCCGGCGGCGTGGATGACAGGTTCGATCAGGAAATCGACAATCTTCGTGAAAACAGCGAACGGCTTGTCGGTGCGCCAGACAAGCGCTCGTTCCGCATGGGGCTCCATCAAGCGCGCAAAAGTCTCGAGACCGCGGCGATGCCGGTTGGATCCCCAGATGTTCTGGAACTTGTACTCCTGTCCCTGATAGCGAGGAAACGACTCGCGAAGGATCGCTTGGGCTTCGTCGGGGCCGATGTCGGTGCTCGCGATGCAGAACACCGGCTGCTGGGGATCGAGGAGATTGTAGCCGGTGAACCCGGACTCATCGAAGTAGAGGTTTCGTGTCGGCACGGCTCTTTTCCTCGATGTTGAATTGGAAACCGAAGACTCGACTTTTATTGATTAGAGCGATTCCCCCACACGCTGGAGGGACGGCGATTTGACTCTCGCGAGCATTTGGAACAAATCAAGAACAACGGGAGGCTTAAAGTGCAAGACCAAGTGCTTCTTCAACGCCTCCGGCGGGACATCGAACGGCTGTCGACGACCATTCGGTCGGAGCGACGTGCGCTACCATTTGGCGTTGATTCAATTGATAGAATTCTTCCAGGAAACGGTCTGGCGCTGGACACGTTGCACGAGGTTGCAGGCGGCGCATCCGGCGCCATTCACGGCGCAGCTGCGATCTTGTTCGCGGCGGGACTCGCAGCTCGGACCGAGGGACGGATCCTGTGGTGCATTACCCAACCCGATCTTTTTGCTCCGGCGCTTGCTCAGGCCGGGCTTGATCCCGACCGCATCATCATCGCCGAAGCTGGGGATGAAAAGACGTTGATGTCGTGCTGGGAAGAAGGCCTGCGACATGGCGGTCTTGGCAGCGTGATCGGCGAAGTTGCCAAGCTTCCAATGACCGCCTCCCGACGGCTGAAACTGGCCGCTGAAACCACCGGAACTATGGCGATCGCAATACGACGATGGAAGCGCGATCGGGACACGTTCGATTTCGGGCAACCGACCGCAGCGACAACGCGATGGCGCGTGACCGCCCTTCCCTCCTCTCCCTTGCCAGTTCCCGGCGTCGGCCGCGCACGCTGGCTGGTGGAGCTTCTCAGAAGTCGTGCAGGCGAATGCGCCGAATTTGTCGTGGAGGCGTGTGATGAAAAGGGTCGTCTCGCTCTTCCTGCCGACCTGGCCGACCGACAGGTTCTATCGCAGCCGGGGGAATACCGCGCCGCCTCGTGACAAACCGCTCATTCTCGTTGGATCGGATGGGCGCTCCAAGCTTGTCTACGCTGCAAACGTAGCAGCGCGCCGGGTCGGCATCTCGATCGGTATGCCGGCGACGCAGGCACAGGCGCTTGTGCCTGACATGATCGTGCAGCTGGCGACACCAGATGAAGACGCGGACGCGCTCTTGCGCCTCGGGCTGTGGGCAATCCGGCGCTATGCGCCGGCTGTCGCGGTCGATGCGCCTGATGGTCTGGTCATGGATTGCACGGGTGTCGCCCATCTGTTTGGCAGCGAAGCGGCCATGCTGGAGGATGTTTCCTCGCGCCTGAGATCGTCCCGCATAGCCCCGCGATCCGCCATTGCCCCCACTTGGGGCGCAGCGTTCGGACTGGCGCGCTACAGGAAACAACCGCAAGTGATTGTCGCGCAGGACGAGCTGGCGGACGCGCTGGCGCCGCTTCCGCTCGCCGCGTTGCGGCTGGATCCCGAGACTGTTGCACAGCTCCGTCGGCTTGGATTCGAGACAATTGGGGAGCTCAACGCGACAGCGCGGGCGCCCATCGCCCACCGGTTCGGACAGTCGCTGCTTGCGCGGATCGATCAAGCCTATGGCCGGGCTGGCGAACCCTTCATTCCTTTGGAATTGCCCGAACTTCCGCGGGTGACACGCGGATATCCAGAGCCGATCTCCGCCCCGGAAACACTCAAGCGCTATGTCGGCATTCTCGCCGAGCAGATGGCTGCGTTTCTCGAGGAACGATCGCTTGGCGCAACGCAAATCGACATGCTGTTCTTCCGGATCGACAGTCGCCTTGTGAGCATTCGCTGTGGTTTCTCGCAGGCGATGCGCGACCCGGCCCGCATGATCCGCCATCTCGGTCAGCGTCTTGAGACGGTCGATCCCGGTCCGGGCGTCGAACGCATGACGCTTGTCGCATCGCGAACCGACAAGCTGACAATGCGACCCGGTTCGGCGCTTGGCGAGGCGCCCGAGCGGGACGTCAGCGAGCTTGTCGACATTCTTGCCGGACGCGTGGGCGAAGACCGGCTGTATCGTCTGGCGGCTGTCGAAAGCGACATCCCCGAACGCTCCGTGACGCGCATCCCGCCCCTGTCGGGTCCAACTGAACTCCGCTGGCCGCTTGAATGGCCCAGACCTTCCCGCCTCCTTCCCTCGCCTGAGCTCGTGGAAACGGTGGCGCTGATGCCCGATCATCCGCCCGTGCAGTTCACTTGGCGTGGCGTGCGCCGGCGTGTGAAACGCGCTGATGGCCCCGAGCGCATTTATGGCGAATGGATCCGCTCCAGCTCGGAGATGTTGGCGGTTCGCGACTACTTCGCTGTCGAAGATGAAAGCGGCGAACGGTTCTGGCTGTTTCGTTCAGGCGATGGCGAACATGAGGCGACTGGCGACCTCCGCTGGTACATTCACGGCCTCTTTGGATGAGGTACGCGGAACTCCAGGTCACATCGCATTTCTCGTTCCTTCGGGGCGCGAGCTCCGCCGAGGAGCTCTTCGCCGCGGCGGCTGTCCTTGGGATCGAGGCGTTGGCGATCTGCGACCGCAATACGCTGGCGGGAATTGTGCGTGCGCACGAGGCCGCCAAGACAACGGGCGTCCGCCTCATCGTAGGCTGCCGTCTCGACCTCGAGGATGGCGCATCGATCCTGGTCTATCCGACCGACAGGCCTGCCTATGCCCGCCTTTGCCGGCTTCTATCAGTTGGCAAGACGCGCGGCGGCAAGGCGAAATGCGTGCTGCGTTGGCAGGATCTGCCCGATTATTCTGAAGGCCTGATCGCCGCCCTTGTTCCGGACAAGGCTGACAATGTTTGCGCTGAGCAGCTTACGCGCCTGCGGAGCATCTTTGGCGTCAACGCCCATCTTGTTCTGACGCTTCGCCGTCGCCCGCGCGACCAGCTGAGGCTGCACACGCTCCAGCAGCTTGCGGATCAGAACGGCGTCGCGACGATCATCGCCAACGACGTGCTCTATCACGAGCCGACGCGCCGTATTCTTCAGGAAGTCGTCTCGTGCGTGCGCGAACGCTGCACGATCGACCAGCTGGGATTCAAACGTGAGCGCTACGCCGACCGCCATCTCAAGCCGGCGGCAGAAATGCACCGGTTGTTTCCACGCCATGCCGACGCCTTGAAGCGTTCGCTTGCGATCGCAGATCGCTGCCGCTTCTCGCTTGATGAGCTCGCGTACCAATACCCAACGGAGAACAGCTTTCCCGGACTGACGCCGCAGCAAGCCCTTGAGCGGCTTACTTGGGAGGGCGCCGCGCTGCGCTATCCTGACGGCCTGCCGGAGAAGGTTCGCGGCACCTTGCTCCATGAACTCCGGCTCATCGCGGAACTCAACTATGCGCCTTACTTCCTGACGGTGAATTCGATCGTCCGCTTTGCACGCAGCCGGGATATCCTCTGCCAAGGCCGCGGCTCGGCAGCGAACTCGGCAGTCTGCTTCGTTCTTGGCATCACCTCGATCGACCCCGATCGCAATGATCTGCTGTTCGAGCGCTTCGTCAGCCAGGAGCGCAAGGAGCCGCCTGACATCGATGTCGACTTTGAGCACGAACGCCGCGAGATCGTGATGCAGCGGGTTTATGAGACCTATGGCCGGGACCGGTCCGCGCTCTGCTCGACAGTCATCCGCTATCGGGCCCGCGGCGCGTTGCGTGACGTCGGCAAGGCGCTGGGCCTGTCCGAGGACGTGATCAGCGGCCTGTCATCGCAGGTCTGGGCGTGGAGCGATGAAGGCGTCGAAGCCAAGCATGCTGCGGAACTCAACCTCAATCTCGGCAATCGCCGCCTTCGGCTGGCGCTAGTCCTTGCCCGCCAGCTCATCGGAACGCCCCGGCATCTCTCACAGCATCCAGGCGGGTTTGTCCTGACGCAGGACCGGCTGGACGAGCTGGTCCCAATCGAGCCGGCACGCATGAAGGACCGGCAGGTCATCGAATGGGACAAGGACGACATAGATGCGCTGAAGTTCATGAAGGTCGACGTCCTGGCGCTCGGCATGCTGACCTGCATGAAGCGATCGTTCGAGCTCCTGAAGCAGCACAAGGATATCGACGTCGACCTGTCCACCATTCCTGCTGAAGACCCGCGCACCTACGCGATGATCCGCAAGGCCGACACGTTGGGCGTTTTCCAGATCGAAAGCCGGGCGCAGATGGCGATGCTGCCGCGCCTGAAACCCCGCACCTTCTATGATCTGGTGATCGAGGTCGCGATCGTCCGGCCGGGACCGATCCAGGGTGACATGGTGCATCCTTATCTGCGCCGGCGTGAAGGGAAGGAGCCTGTCATCTTCCCAACACCGGAACTCGAACGTGTCCTCGGCAAGACGCTCGGCGTTCCTCTCTTCCAGGAACAGGCGATGCGGGTCGCTATCGAATGCGCCGGCTTCACGCCGAGCGAGGCTGATCAGCTTCGCCGCTCGATGGCGACCTTCAAGTTCACCGGCGGCGTCAGCCATTTTCGAGACAAGCTGATCGGCGGCATGGTCGCGCGCGGCTACACGCTGGAGTTCGCCGATCGTACGTTCAGCCAGCTCGAAGGCTTCGGGTCTTATGGCTTCCCGGAAAGCCACGCCGCGTCCTTCGCGCTCATCGCCTACGCCTCGTCCTGGATGAAATGCCACCATCCGGAAGTCTTTTGCGCGGCCCTTCTCAATGCTCAGCCCATGGGGTTCTATGCACCGGCGCAGATTGTGCGTGATGCGCGCGAGCATGGCGTAGAAGTAAGGCCGGTCTGCATCAATGCCTCGCATTGGGACTGCACACTTGAGCCGGCCGACGACAACGCGCTCGCGGTCCGGCTCGGCATGCGCGTGGTTCGCGGCCTGCCAAACGAAGACGGCGCCCGTATCGTTCTCAACCGCGCAGAGACGCCGTTCGACACGATCGACGATGTCTGGCGGCGGTCACGCGTTCCCGCCGCAAGCTTGCGTAAGCTGGCGGAGGCTGACGCATTCCGTCCCGCGCTCAACCTAGCCCGTCGCGACGCTTTCTGGGCCATCAAGGCGCTGCGCGACGATCCCCTGCCCCTGTTCGCAGCCGCTGACGCGCGCGGGGATGCGCATCTGCCCGAAATCGTCGAAGCCGCCGTTTCCCTGAAACCGATGACCGATGGGCGGGAAGTGGTGGAGGACTATGGCCACACCGGTCTCACGCTGCGACAGCATCCCGTCGCTTTTCTGCGGAAAGATCTCGCAAAGCGCCGCCATGTGACTTGCGCGGACGCCAACGCGGCTAAGGGCGGACGCTGGGTACGAACGGCTGGACTGGTGCTGGTGCGGCAGATGCCGGGCTCGGCCAAGGGCGTTATGTTCATCACGCTCGAAGATGAGAGTGGGGTTGTCAACCTCGTCGTCTGGCCGAAGATGTTCGAGAAGTTTCGTCGGACTGTCCTTGGCGCACGCATGCTCGGCGTTGAGGGCTATATCCAGCGCGAAGGCGACGTCGTCCACCTCATCGCGCGAAAACTCCACGATCTCTCCGGCGAGCTGGCGAGTGTTGGGGATCGCGACGCGCCCTTCCCGCTTCCGCATGGCCGGGGCGACGAGGGCCATCATGGCGGGACGGCGGTAGACAGCCGGGCGCCGACCCCGAAGCCGCGGGACATCTACATCCCCGATCTTTCGCTCGATGCGCTACGTCTCCGATCGCGCAACTTTCGATGATGTCGACCGGTTCCCTGCCCTGCTAGCGCACGCCGCCGAAGAAATCGTGTCCGCCGTGACGAAATACGAGGTCGCCCGACGCCGCCCAGTACGGCGGCGAGACCAGCTTGGGCGCAAAGTAGTGACAGGCATCTGGGGGCAGCAGAAAGACGTATTCTGACGCCAGAAGCTGTCCGGCAATTTTCAGGGCGCGCTCGAAGCTACGGTTCAGACCTGCATCTGCAACGGCACGACCTTCCGCAAGCTGACGCAGCTCCAGCGCGTGCGGCGCGTCAACGTTGAATGCGGAGAACTGATACGGCGCAAGGACGACTTCACGGATCGAGCCCCCGAAGCGGCCCGAGCAGAAGCGGTTGATGATCGTTTCCCCGACCAGCTTCTGCCCCGTCTCATCTTCGCCCGCGGCCTCGCCGACGATTGCGGCCGCAATGTAGCGCGCCTGAGCAGGATTGATCTTCGCGAGGATACAGGGCGCCGAGGCGCCCTGAGCAAGCGCTTCTTGCGACGCGCCCAACGTCACGGAGGCTGCGAACAGCGCCAGCGCCGCCAAGCGACTCATTACGGATTTGAACGGCATGCGTCGTCCCCTGTGGGTTTGTGCAACCGTCCAGGAGATGCCGGAGGCGGCCGGCCCGCGAAATCGCCACAAGTTGTGCCGTCAAAAGCTTCCGTCGATCTGTTCCGTCGGATCGTTCCAACATTTTGTTGGGCTTCTAAGACAGGCTCATCCCTGCTCTATTGACCAGTCACCCGCCGGCAGGAGGGCCCATGCCCCCAAATCCAGAGACCGTCGTCGCTCTTAGAGTGGCGAATGCGCAGCACGAAGCTCTGGCCGCGTACCGAAAATGCCTGCGCGCGCGAGTCTTCCCTCAAGCGTCCGGCACATCTCGGAAGGCAATACTCGCTGCCCAACGTAGCTTGCTCGAAGTCGGAAGCATCGAGTTACTCGCGTATCCTTGGCGTAGTTCGCGCCTGGTGACTGAGGAGAATGTCAGCGCTGCCGGCCTTGTCACCCTCCCCAGCACATCGCCGTTTCTCACGCGGCGGCAAATCGCCAAAGCCCTTAGCGAGCAGTTCGGTGGTGGCGACCTCGATGCATTCGAGCGCCGGGCATCGCGTGCTGTCGATGCCTGGCTGATTCACGGGCTGGCTCAGGAAAGGCAGCATCGCCCCAACCTCAAGGAAATCATCGGAACGCCGCTTCTCGACGAACTCATGCGTACCTACCTTGTGACACTCGCGCGCGCTATTTCGCAGAAGGTTTCAGTTCCCGCAGAACTGGCGAAGCCCAATGAGTGATGTGTTTCTTGCTTACACTGTTTCTGATCGCTCCTCAGCCCAGGAACTCGCTGGGTTGCTTGAAGAGAGCAACCTTAACGTCTTCGATCTTGCAGTTGATGACACGCACTGGATCAAGCCCATCTCGAAGGCGCTGACAGACACACAGATCGTTGTTGTGCTGTGGTCTTCGGAACTCGCAGATTGGTCGCGTGACATCTGCCTTCGTGCTGAGAACAATCAGAAGCCGTTGTTCATCGCCTATAAGGCGGATGCTCTGAATAACGTGGAACCCTTCGTGGCCAAACGTCAAAGCGTCCCTTATAACGCGCTCGCAGACAAACCCTTCAGCCTCCTGGTCGAGGCTATCGAGGACGCGTTTCTCCAATTGCCGACACTCGATGAAGTCGAGGCTCCTTCTTCAAGCGAGCCCTTGTGGTTGGACCATAGCGTTGACGCCGACTGGGACCTCTCTTCGTGGCTTGAGATGTTGCCAGACCCAAAGACAACCGTGGCCGATGATACTCCTGAAGTGAAAGCGGACACATCACTTCTGTTGACCGTTCGGGATCTCGACATCTCGACCGTCAGCACGGAGCAATCAAACTCCGGTGTTTTGAGCCTTTGGATTGATGCTGAGTTCGGTAGTCACAAGGAAGAGCCGACCCTGTCGAACTTCCATGGGGCGTATACCTGGCTTCATACTTGGGTGTCGCGTGGTGTCGACGATCCCGGGAACCGGACAAGTATTGCAAAGATACTGAGCTCAAACACGGAGGCGGCAGAACCTCTCTATTACGCGCTGGCGTCAGCCATCGGCAGAGTAGAGCGAGACCTGTTCCCCAGCCTACGCCTGCGCTATCCAAATTTCGTGCATCGAAGCGAATGGACACTTGAGGTATCCGTGGTGTTCCCGAGCCTAGGCTTTCGGGTCAAAGTGGATCTTCCCGGAAACTCTCAGTCCGACCTTCAGAGCCTACATGATCTCTCGCAAGCTCTGCGTGCTGCTGTGAGCAAGGAAAGAAAGGCGATCGAATGAGTGTCCTGCGCCAGGTCCAAAGCGGGGCAGGTTGAATTCGCGATGGGTGACTTTCCGCTGGCTGAAGATCCGAACCGCCTGGCGCGATTGCACGAGCTAAAGCATGAGGCACTGAATCGGCGTGCCGCACTTTTGGCGGAAGTTGGTCCGGACGGAAAAAGTCCGCTCGTTTCGATACGCGTCGTCATCCAAGATGGCGGGCCACGAACCCATTCCTCGTCTGAAGGAACAACGACTTGGGATGAACCAAATAGGCTTTATCTTGCATTCCACCGCACCCACCCCTCCACGACCGTCTCCTGCTTCACCGCGCTTCAGACCTCACGCAACAGAGACTGCTCGTCGAACGTCATCGCACCTGCGGATCACGGAGATCGAATGA
>Ga0116177_10001826_pt1 | contig 15858 bp, 13 predicted proteins | sample AD_STIC10_MetaG_FD_89750 | JGI IMG/M metagenome (GOLD analysis project Ga0116177, IMG submission 89750) | Active sludge microbial communities of municipal wastewater-treating anaerobic digesters from USA - AD_STIC10_MetaG | ecosystem: Engineered > Bioreactor > Anaerobic > Digestate | place: USA... | reverse complement strand
CGCAGCAGCACGGCGTTGCCCGATTTAAAGCAGAGCGCGGCGGCGTCCACCGTCACGTTGGGCCTCGCCTCATAGATGATGCCGCAGACGCCGAGCGGGACGCGGATCTTAGAGATCTGGAGGCCGTTCGCGGTCACAATGCCGCGGATCACCTCGCCGATCGGGTCCTCGAGCGCCGCCACCTGCAAAACGGAGGCGGCCATCTCGTCGATGCGGACTTCCGAGAGAGCAAGCCGGTCCAGCAGGCTCTCCGAGAGCCCCGCGGCCCTGCCCTCCTGAAGATCCAAGCCGTTGGCCGCGAGGATCTCCGGCTTCTCCCGCAAAAGCGCCTCCGCCATGGCCGCGAGCGCCGCGTCTTTTTGCGCCCGCGTCAGGACGGCGGCCTGACGGGAGGCCTGTTTTACCGCTTGCGCAAGCTCCAATACCGTTTTCATCCGATAAGACCTCCCTTAAAAAGAATTAAGAAGTTAGGTTCCCTCCGGGAAAAAGCGCGTCCCGGCCGGCTCCCCGCCCAATGGACGGCAAAGACTCGGGCGCGGTCCCTTTGTACAAAGAACTTATTTCCCCTCCGGGAAAAAGCGCGTTCCGGCCGGCTCCCCGCCAAATGGACGGCAAAGACTCGGGCGCGGTCTCCTTGTGCAAAGACATCATTTCCCCTCCGGGAAAAAGTGCGTCCCGGCCGGTTCTCCGTCGAACAGTTTATAAAGATTCCGGGGATCCGACCCGTTCATGATCACCATGTGGATGCCCGCCCCGCAGGCGATCTGCGCGGCGTGGATCTTGGTGATCATGCCGCCGGTCCCGCGGGAAGAACCGGCCCCCCCGGCGAGGGCCAGAATGTTGTCGTCAATAGTATGGACCTCTTCGATCAATTTTGCGGTCGGATTCTGTTTGGGGTCGCTGTCGTAAAGCCCGTCGATGTCCGACAGGATGACCAGTGCGTCGGCCCCGCACAGGATCGCCACGATGGCCGAGAGGGTGTCGTTGTCGCCGAACTCAATCTCCTCCACGGCGGTGGTGTCATTTTCGTTGACGATGGGGATCGAGCTGAATTCCAGCAGCTTATGGAAGGTGTTGACCACGTTGCGCTTGCGCCCCTCCTCCTCGAGGATATCGCGGGTCAGCAGCACTTGGGAGACCACATGGTTGTATTCCCCGAAGAGCTTGTCGTAGAGGTACATCAGCTCGCACTGCCCGATGGCCGCGGCCGCCTGCTTGGATGGGGTGTCCGCGGGCTTCTGCTGCAAGTGCAGCTTGCCCACCCCTACGGCGATGGCCCCGGAGGACACAAGAATGACCTCCCGGCCGGAGTTTTTGATGTCCGCCAGCACCTGCACGAGTTTTTCGATCCGGCGGATGTTGATCTGGCCCGAGTCATGGGTGAGCGTGGAGGTGCCCACCTTTACAACGATCCTTTTGGCGTTGAGAAAAGCCTCCAAATAAAAACACCTCTCCATTTTGCCTATCAAATTCCGTTGGGAAGCGTCCCCGCCCGGCAAGGGAAGGCCCTTGCCCGGCGGAAAAAGGCCCGCCGCCCGGCCCGGAACAGGCGGGCCATGGGCGGGCGGGGCACAGAAGCCGCGTCCCCACGCTTTTGTGCTGATTATATCATAAAAAAAGAAGTTTCGCCAATAGCGGAGAGCCGTTTTTTCGTCTTTTTTCGGCGCGGGTCCTCCGGCATGGCGGCCGGAGAAACCCCGGCCATATTTTTTTCTCCCAAAACGGGAAAATAACTTTAAAAAGGGTAAAGAAATCCCGCCGTTTTCGTTTGATCTTGAAGTTCGCGGGAAATATTTCTATAATGATAGAAAGAACGGCCGCGGCAAACAGGGAAGCCGGGCCGGAATCAAGGAAATGGAGCGGATCGGATGCGGAAATGGAAGTTTGCCGGGGCTGCCCGAAAAAGGATGGCGGCTCTTTTCTTGGCCCTTGCGGTGCTTTTCTCCCTGCCGGCGACGGCGGCGGCCGAGGGAGAGGGGACGGCTTCGGGCGGCGCCTCCCAAGCGGAGGAGACGAGCGGCGGGGCGGTTGTCGACACCCGGACGGCGTTTCAAAACGCCTTTGAGGAATGGAAGCTCGCGCTCTATATCGTCGGCTTTACCGCGCTGAGCGGGGTGACCTTTTGGAGCGTCTTCCTGCTGATCGAAAACCGGAAGGAAAAAAGGTGCGCCCAAAGGAACGCTTTGGAGCAGCCGGACGCCTGCGCGGCGGAGCCGGGCGTGCTCAAGGAGGGCGGCGCCGAAGACGGCGACGCTCAAACGGAGGACCCGGGCCGGGCCGCAAAATAAAGCGCGCGGCCCATTGCCACGCCGGGGGCAAAGAATCCGGGAGAAGGGCGGCGGCGCGAAAAGAGAACCCCCGCGGCCGCGGGAATGATCTGGGAATATCAAAAGGCCGTCCGGAATTCTACCGGGCGGCTTTTTTCTTACAAATGAAACGAAAAGTTGATACGATTTTGCCACGGTGGATATGCTCAAAAGCGCTCCGACAAGCTGGGCAATGCCTCCCGCGCTTCCGGGGATCCGGCGGGTCAAAATCTATGGAAACCCGATAAAATCAAGGCTTTCCGGGCAAAAAAAGGCCCCCTGAAACCGCGACGGTTTCAGGGGGCTTGGCGCGCCACGGGGGACTCGAACCCTCGGCCTACTGGTTCGTAGCCAGTCACTCTATCCAACTGAGCTAGTGGCGCATCTGCGGTCTTTTGAAACCGCTAAAACATCATAGCACAACGATTTTTGTCTGTCAAGAAAGAATTCCCGCGGGGCGGCACTTTTTTGCCGGGGGTCAGAACAGGTTCCTGCGGAATTTTTTCCACCTTCTGCGGGCAAGGACGCAGAAGACGGAGGCCGCGAGAGAGAGCGCCGTCCAGACCGTCATGGTGACTTCCCAGCTGAATTTCTCCACAAGGATACCGGTCAGCAGGCTCATCGCGGCGGCGCTGAAATAGGCGCTCGCGTTCAAAACCCCGGTCACGCCGGCGACGCGGCCGACATTGAGGAAGTACATCGGGATGGTGCCGACCAGCATCATGTTTTGGCCAAGGGAGCAGGCGTAGGTGAGCGCGAGGCAAAACACGGCGACCCCGAGCGAATACCGCCCGGCCAATACGAGCAGCGCGAGCGCCCCGGAGGAGATGATAAACAGCCAGAAGGTGGAGGTGAATTCGTCGCTGACCTTCCGCATGATCCAGTTCGCGAGATAGGGCCCCAGCAGGCCGAAGACCGGCAGCAGCGTCCCGAAGAGGATCGACGTCACGGAATCGAGACGGTACGCGTCGGTCAGGAAAGTCGGCGCCCACGTGGTCATACAGTCCTTGAGGATCGACGTCACGCCGGAGGCGAGCGTCAGGGTCAGCAGCCCGGAGACGGCGAGCAGCGGAAACAGTTTGGCCGGGACCTCGTCGTGCGGGACCTGATCCTCCTCGTCCGCCTCCGCGCGGCAAAACGGGATCTCGTCGATGCCGGTTTTATCCGCGTGGCGTTCGATCTTCGTGGTCAGGGAGAGCCATACGACAGAGATGGCCGCCGCGATCCCGGCGGGGACATAAAACGAGGCGTGCCAGCCCAGCGTCTCGATCAGCGCGGCGCACAGGAGATAGGACATCAGGGTGCCGGCGGCCATCGTCGTCGCGAGGGCGGTGCAGGCCCGGCAGCGCCGCTCGGCCGACACGCGGTCGGAGATCAGCTTGACAAGGGGCGCCCAGAGCAGCGAAAGGGAAAGCCCGTTGAGGCTCCAGAGCGTGGCGAGCAGCCAGAGCGGCGGCTCCAAGGAGATCAAGAAGTTGCAGGCGGCGGAGAGCAGGAGCCCGATAAAAATCAAAAAACGCGGCCGAAACCGATCCCCCAGCCAGCCGCTGAAAAACTGCCCGCCGCCGTAGCAGAGAAAATATCCGGTGGTGACGGCGCCGGCCTGAGATTTTAAGAAGATACCGTCCGCGATCATTTCCGACATCGAGGCCGAGAGGTTCAGCCTGCCTATGTACGAACAGGAGTAGGTCAGCCAGCAGAGCAGGATAAAAAGGATCGTCTCTTTTTTCCCTGCGATCTTCCTTTTGATGACCGTACCCATCGGCGAACCCTCTTTCCGTCTTGCTCTTATGACATTATATTATAGCATAGCCGCCGTTTGATTACAACGCGCCTCCCCGCTAAGGAAAGATAAGAAAAACCGGAAGGGAGATCCCTTCCGGCTCAAAACGGCTCATTTCGCCTGATAGATGCTCGGGTAGGCGGGGGGCAGCGGCGTTAGGTCGGGGTAGGCCTCCGGCGCGACGGTGGCGAGCATGGCCCGGAGCACCTCCAAGGAGCGCAGCGTCCCGCGGGAGAGCAGGTCGAGATCCACGGCGTGGACCTTGTCCCCTTTTACGGCGGTTTTCTTTTTGTAGAGATCGCTCGTCTCGAGGTCGGCGATGCAGATGCCCTCGCTCACAAACAGCACGTCCGGGTTGACGGCCGCGACGCCGTCCTCGCCGATCTCCCAGCCGGCGTACTCCGCCGCGGCGTTCGTAAGGCCGGCGGCCTCTAAATACTCGTTCACCAAGGTGTCCCCGGTGGCGTAGGTGGAGTTGAGGATGCGCAGGCAGGCGACGCCCACCGTGGAGCCGTTCGCCGCAAAATATTCGGCGGCGGGGGCGGTCACCTCCCGGAGCTTCGCCTCATACGCCGCGGTGAAATCCGCGGCGGCCGAGGCGCCGCTCTCCTTGCCGAGAAAGAGCACCGAGAGCTCCTTCCTCAAGGCCTCCTGCCCGGCGAGATCCTGCGGCGCGGAAAAGACGATCACCTCCGCGTCCATCTGCTGGAGGGCCAAGAGGTCGCTCTCGGAAAACTGCGCCATGGTCAGCACATAGTCCGGCTGAATCTCCGCGATGGCGGCGAGATCCGGCAGCACGGCGGTGCCCACGTCCGGCAGGGAGGGGTCGTTTCCGGCGTCGTCCGTGCAGTAATTGCTGACCGCCGCGAGCCTGTCCCCAAGCCCCATATCATATAAAAGCTCCGTCACAATCGGCGACATGGAGATCGCCTTCCCGGGCGCCGCCTCGAGGGTGACGCCGGACACCTGCGCCGGCCAGTCCGGATCGGGCTCCGATTCGGGCTCGGAGGAGATCCCGGAGGACTCCGCGCCGCTTTCCGCGCCCCCGCCGAAGAACTCCTTGATCTTCTCCACGCCGGAGCAGCCGGAGAGCGTCAACAGCGCCGCCAACAGGAACGGCAGGATTTTTTTCATGGCCGAAGCCTCCTTCCTTTCCATAACAGGTATATCTTACTCAAAAGCACGAAAACTGTCAAATGCAATATTTTGCATTCCGCGCGTGGCGGCGCGCCGGCGGGAGGCGCGCGCGGCCGCGTCTTTGGATGATCCTCCGGGGAATGGGATTTTCCATTGATTTTTCGTGAAAAATAAGTTAAGATTAAGCTAAAATTGAATTGAAATGAAAATGAAATTCAAGTAAACTATCAAGGTATGTTGCGTATGGGGGTGCTGCCGTTGCGGGCCGGAAACAAAACGAGGCTGATCGCCGTGCAGGCGCTGATCGCGGCGGTCTACGCGGCGATGTCGCTCGCGCTGCCGATGCTGTCCTACGGCGCCGTGCAGGTGCGCGTCTCCGAGGCGCTGACGCTGCTGCCGGTTTTTTCGCCGCAGTGCGTATGGGGCGTCTCGGTGGGCTGCTTCCTCGCCAACCTGATCGGCGCGTTTCTCGGCGTCAACACGCTGGGCTTTCTTGATGTTGCGATCGGCACCGCCGCCACCGTGCTCGCCGCGTTGTTAACCGCCGCGCTGGGGAATATCCGCTTCCGGGGGCTGCCGGTGCTGGCGTCCCTGCCGCCGGTCGCCGTCAACGGGCTCGCGATCGGCGCGGAGATCATGTACGTCACCGCCGGAGGGTTCGATCTGCGTGTGTTTTTCCTGTCCGGCCTCTCGGTCGCGGCCGGGGAACTGGTCGCCTGCTGCGGCTTCGGGCTCGCGATGGTCTGGTTTCTCAAAAAGCGCGGCCTCGCGGCAAAATTCGTCGTAAAATAACGCGGGAGTTTCCGCCGCCTGCGTGGTTTTCTTTATCCGGCCTCTCGGTCGCGGCCGGGGAACCTCGCCTGCTGCGGCTTCGGGCTCGCGATGGTCCGGTTTCTCGAAAAGCGCGGCCTCGCGGCAAAATTCGTCGTAAAATAACGCGGGAGTTTCCGCCGCCTGCGCGGTTTTCTTTGTCCGGCCTCTCGGTCGCGGCCGGGGAACCTTGCCTGCTGCGGCTTCGGGCTCGCGATGGTCCGGTTTCTCAAAAAGCGCGGCCTCGCGGCAAAATTCGTTGTGAAATAACGCAAAATGAAAATAGAGGTATCAAACGGGGGCGGGAAGGCCCCCGGGAAAAAGAGGATGAAAAAACGATGTTTCCTGTGAGCATGATCGCGGGCGAGCCGATCTGGGATTCCCTACCGGCGGCCAAGATCACCCATTATCCGCTGGAACAGGCGGATTATAAGCCCTACGCGCAGGCGAAGGTCTGCTTTTCGCCGGACGATCTCCATATCCGCGTCTACTGCTTTGAAAATAACCCCTCCGAGCGCAGCCTCGCGGCGGCGGCGATCGCCCTGTTTCCGGAGGAGGACGGCGGGGGGCGCTATTTCTGGTTTTCCGCCAACCGCCGCGGGAAGGTGATCTGCAAATTCATCGACGAGACAAGCGGCACGGAGAAGGATCTCTCCCGCCGCGCCTCGCACCGGATTTTTTCCGGCGAGGATCTTCAGGGCATCTACTGGTGCGTCGACTTCACATTGCCGCTCGCCGTGGCCGAAAAGCTCTGCGGAAAGAGCTATATCGAAAAGGGCCACGTGATGAAGGGCAATTTCTATAAAATCAGCGACGACCCGGCGCGCCCGCATTACGGCAGCTATTATCCCGCGAATTTCACCGCGGAGAATCCCTACGGCAGCGCCTTTTTCGGCGGTCTGATCGCCGAGGAATACTGAATCTTGATTTGAAACGAGAGTGAAACCATGAAATTGTTCCAAGCGATCCTCGCGCTGGCGCTCGCGCTGCTTTTGCTGGCGGGCTGCGGCGGCAAGGAGGAGCCCGCTTCGGGAGAGGGGGAGCAAAGCGGCGAGATGGAGATCTCGGCGGATTCGTCGGAGGCCCCGGAGATCCCGGAGTCCTCTTCCGTCCCGGAAACATCTTCTTTACCGGAACCGTCCGGCAGCCAAGGCCAACAGAGCGCCCCGAACGCGGTTTCCGAGGCGGAGAGCGAGGACACCGTCCCGGCCTCCACGTCGGGCGATTCCGACAACCTGTTAATTTTGGTCAACCCGTGGCACCGCATTCCGGACGATTATACGCTGGATCTCGAGACCGTGCAGGGCGATTACAAGATGAATAAGCTCGCGGCCGCGGCCGCCAAGGATCTGATCGCCGCGGCCGCCAAGGACGGCTACTCGCTGCGCGTCTGCTCCGGCTACCGCACGGTGGAGAAATCCCGGGAGCTCTATCAGAGAAAGGTACAGCAGTACCTCGACGCCGGTTATAGCGAGGCGGCGGCCAAGACCGAGGCGGCCAAATGGGTCGCGCCCCCCGGCACGAGCGAGCACCACACGGGGCTCGCCATGGACATCGTCTCCGCGGACTATTTTGACTATTACGCCGACCTTGAGCACGACTTCGAGAAATTCGACGAGTTCGAGTGGCTGATCGCCCACTGCGCGGAATACGGCTTCATCCTGCGCTATCCGGAGGATAAGCAGGACGTCACCGGCATCACCTACGAGCCGTGGCACTACCGCTATGTCGGCAAAGAGGCCGCCGGGATTATCATGTCGCAGGGGCTCTGCCTCGAGGAATATCTCGAGCAGTACGGCTCCTGAGCACGGAAACCCGCCGCCGCCGCGGAGGTCATCATGTCACAGGGACTCTGCCTCGAGGAATATCTCGAGCAGTACGGCTCTTGAGCACGGAAACCCGCCGCCGCCGCGGAGGTCATCATGTCACAGGGGCTCTGCCTCGAGGAATATCTCGAGCAGTACGGCTCCTGAGCACGGAGGCTCGCGCCCGTTACTCGGCGTTCTCCGGCGTGGCTTGAGCCGGGAACGATATTTTTTCATTATGAGCACCGGGAGCACCGCGGCTCCCGGTTTGAGCACGACGTTTTATTTTTGAGCACGGGAGGAAAAAACAGCATGAAAAACCAGTTGGCACTGATCCTCGATTTCGGGGGCCAATATAAAGAACTGATCGCGCGCAAGATCCGGGAATGCGGCGTGTATTCCGAGATCTGGCCCTGCACCTCCGACATCGGGGCCATCCGCGAGGCCTCCCCGATCGGCATCATCCTGACCGGCGGGCCGAACAGCGTCTACGCGCCGGACGCCCCCGGCTGCGACAGCGCGATCTTCCAGCTCGGCATCCCGGTGCTCGGCATCTGCTATGGCGCGCAATACCTTTGCAGGGCGCTCGGCGGCGAGGTCGACGCCGGGGAGAACGGCGAATTTGGCAAAGTGGGCATCCGCCTCGACGCCGCCTCCCCGATCTTCGAGGGGGTCGAGGCCTGCGAAACCGTCCTGATGAGCCATAACGACCGCATCATGAAGCTGCCGGACGGGTTCAAAACGATCGCCTCATCTGCCGACTGCCCGCACGCCGCCGCCTCCGACGAGGCAAAAAAGCTCTATTGCCTGCAATTTCACCCGGAGACCGACGCCACCGATTCCGGCAGCGAGATGATCCGCAACTTTTTGTTCGGGGTCTGCGGCGCGTCCGGCGACTACTCGGTCGACGATTTTATCGAAAAACAGGTCAAGGCCATCCGCGCGCAGGTCGGGGAGGAGAAGGTCCTGCTCGCCCTCTCCGGCGGCGTCGATTCCGCCGTCGCCGCCGCCTTGTTAAGCAAGGCGATCCCGGGGCAGGTCGTCTGCATCTTTGTCGATCACGGCCTGATGCGCAAGGACGAGGGCGACGAGGTGGAGGCCGCGTTTTGCGTGCGGGACCTGATGTTTGTGCGCGTCAACGCAGAGGAGCGTTTCCTCCGCGCGCTCAAGGACGTGACCGAGCCGGAGGAGAAGCGCAAGATCATCGGCCGCCATTTCGTGGAGGTCTTCGACGAGGAGTCCGCGAAATTCGGCGACGTCAAATATCTCGCGCAGGGCACGATCTACCCGGACATCGTGGAGTCGGGCGTCGACGGCTCCGCGAAAATCAAGAGCCATCACAACGTCGGCGGCCTGCCGGAGACGATGCGCTTCATCGGGCTGGTCGAGCCGCTCAGGAGTTTATTTAAGGACGAGGTCCGCGCCGTAGGCCGGAAGCTCGGCCTTCCGCCCGCGCTGACCGAGCGCCAGCCGTTCCCGGGTCCGGGCCTCGGCGTGCGCTGCCTCGGCGAGCTGACGAAGGAGAAGCTCGAGATCCTGCGCGGCGCCGACGCGATCTGGCGCGAGGAGGTCGGGAAATGCCCGGTGAAACCGGCGCAGTATTTTGCGGTGCTGACCGACATGCGCTCCGTGGGCGTCATGGGCGACGGGCGTACTTACGACTACACGGTCGCCCTGCGCGCGGTCATGACGAGGGATTTTATGACCGCCGAGGTCGCGCCGATCCCGATGGAGACGCTTTTCTGCGCGTCCCGCCGCATCACCAACGAGATCAAAGGCGTCAACCGCGTGGTCTACGACGTCACCAGCAAGCCCCCGGCAACCATCGAGTGGGAGTGAGAATTATGGGAATCAAAATCGAAATCCCAGTTAATGTAGTCACTTTTACGAGAAACCAATATAATAATTGGCTAAGTGGAAAAAGGGAAGACTGTCCGGACCGATATTGCAAAGGTCTTCCAGGCACCAAAGGATTTGGTGAATATTTGGTCGGCAACTTTTTTGCCGAGGCGGGTTATTTATGGATTCACCATGATTTTGATGTCTTTGGTGCCTGTAAACCGGGAAAATACCCTTTGGCCGAGGAAATTCTCATAAAATATATGGGGCGTGAAAAATATGAGAGCGCCCGGACGCTTTACAAAGCAGTTAGAGGATTTGCAAAAGTTGAGCAACCGGATTTATTTATATACAAGCCGGACGGTTCGGAAATTCGCTTTGCGGAGTCAAAAAGATTAGATACGTACGATAAACTCCGAGAAAGCCAAGTACGGGGTCTTGCAATGTTTTCTCTTTTGCTGGGATGCAAAGCCGAAGTTTTTGAGGTGTTAGATATTAGCAAAAAAGGGCAATATGAACCAAAACCGGTCATATGGGAGTTTTGACGATTAAATACGATAAGATTTAACAGACTGCGATTGGAGTGCTTTCATTTTTCCTATGCACCTTTCACGGAATCTAAACAGAATTATTTAAAACAAACTTTGAACTCGGCGAGTGGGAGTAAGAGTCACGCAATAATAAGGAAAGAAAGAGGGAAAACGGATGCTTTCGTATTATGTCATAGGCGTCAGAATGGACAACAGGGTGGGCAATTCTTTAAATTTACAGCAGGCGCTCACAAGGAACGGCTGCAAGATCAAGGCGCGTCTGGGCCTGCATGAGGCGAGCGAGGACGCGTGCGCGCGGGACGGGCTGATCGTCCTGCAGCCCTGCGGGGAAAAAGAGGAGGTCGAGCGGCTGGTCCGGGAACTGAACCGCATCGACGGGATCACCGCGAAGCTCATTGATTTAAACTAAAAACCGATTCGGGAATCCGAAGGAATGCGGGGCCGGACGCCCCGCAATTCTTTTTTGGCCGGGCCGACGGCAAGCGGGAAGCTCCAAAGGCGGGCTTTCCGATTCGGCCGGTTGGGGCGGCCGGGGCGTTTTGAAACGGCTGCCGGGCCGGTGAAACGGGACCGCGGCGGGCGCTGTTCCCCACGGCCGCGCAAGAAAGCGGCGTGGGTTTCGCGGCGGCTCTTCTTTGAAGAGCGCGCGGTTTCGCGCGGGATGTTGTCCCCCGCGCCCGCCTTTTTGGGAGGCGGCCATACCGGACTGAGGAAAGGAGACATCGGGCATGTGTGGAATTATCGGCTTTACGGGCGCGAGAGAGGCCGCGCCGGTCCTGCTGGAGGGCCTCAAACGGCTCGAATACCGCGGGTATGACTCCGCGGGGATCGCGGTGCAGGCGGACGGCGGGATCCGGATGGTGAAAATCTCGGGCGTCATCAAAAATCTCTGCGAAAAGACGAACGACGGGGCGGATCTGCACGGCGCGAGCGGCATCGCGCACACCCGCTGGGCGACCCACGGCGCCCCCACGGATATAAACGCGCACCCTCATCTCTCGAAGGACGGCAGGTTCGCGGTGATCCAAAACGGCATCATCGAAAATTTTGCCGCCCTGCGCGAGGAGCTTCGGGAGAAGGGCTACGAATTCCTCAGCGACACGGACACCGAGGTCATCCCCTATCTTTTAGACCATTATTATACCGGCGACTTCAAGGCCGCCGTGATGAAGACCGCCGCGCGGCTGCAAGGCTCCTACGCGCTGGGCTTCCTCTGCGCCGACGAGCCGGGCAGGCTCTACGCGGTCAAGGAGGGCTGCCCGCTGATCCTCGGCCTCGGCGTCGGGGAGAATTTCTTCGCCTCGGACGTGACGGCGCTCGTCTCCCATACGAAAAACATGATCTATCTTGAGGAGGGCGAGTTCGCCGAGCTGACGCCGGAGACCATAACGGTTTTCGACCGCACCGGCATGCCGGTCAAGAAATCCGTCACCCGCGTGGTGTGGAACATCGAGGCCGCGGAAAAGGGCGGCTACGAGCACTTCATGCTCAAGGAGATCATGGAGCAGCCGGGCGCGGTGAAATCGACCATAGAGCCGCGGATCAAGGACGGCAGGATCGCGCTCGACGATTTCGACATGACGCCGGAGGACTTCGGGAAATTTAATAAAATTCTGATCACCGGCTGCGGCTCCGCCTATCACGCCGGCGTCGTCGGGAAATACGTCATAGAGTCCCTGTGCCGCCTGCCGGTGGAGATCGACGTCGCGAGCGAGCTGCGCTACCGCGAGCCCATCGTGGACGCGCATACGCTTCTGATCGTCATCTCCCAGTCCGGCGAGACGGCGGACACCATCGCCGCGCTGCGCCAATGCAAAGCGATGGGCGCCTACGCGCTCGCCGTGGTCAATGTGGTCGGCAGCACGATCGCGAAGCTCGCCGACCGCGTGCTCTATACCCACGCCGGGCCGGAGATCGCCGTCGCCACAACGAAGGGCTATACCACCCAGCTCGCCATGCTCTGCCTGATCGCGGTCTGGGCGGCGGAGAAGCTCGGCAAGGTCGGCCCGGAGCGCTACGACGAGCTCGTGGAGGCCATCCATGAGATCCCCTCGCAGATCCAGCGCGCGATCGACCTCAACGCCCATGTGCAGGAGCTTGCCGCGCGCTACCACGGCAGCGGCTCCCTGTTTTTCATCGGGCGCAACATCGACTACGCGGCCTGCCTTGAGGGCTCGTTAAAACTCAAGGAAATTTCTTACCTCCATTCGGAGGCCTACCCCGCCGGGGAGCTCAAACACGGCACGATCGCGCTTGTCGACAGCGGGCGGCTGGTCGTCGCGCTGTGCTGTCAGGAGCGCCTGTTCGATAAGATGATGTCGAACATCGAGGAGGTCAAGGCGCGCGGCGCGACGGTGCTCGGCGTCGCCATGGAGGACAGCCGGCGCATCTTCTCCGAGGCGGACGAGGCGCTCTTCGTCCCCCGGGCCGAACCGCTTTTCATCGCCGCCGCGGAGATCGTGCCGCTGCAGCTCTTCGCCTACTATGTGGCGAAGGAGAACGGCTGCGACATCGACAAGCCCCGCAACCTCGCGAAATCCGTCACCGTGGAGTGAGCCCGGCCCGGAAAAACCGCGTGGAGGTTTTTCCCCAGCCTGCGCGAAACCCGGACGGGCGGCCCCCCCAAAAAAATCAAATCAGACGCGGCCGCGGACAACTTCGCGCCCGCGTTTTTTTGTTTGCGGGAGCGGCATGTCCCGCCCGTTTTGATGTCGTCCGGCCCACGGTCGGCGTCGAATCCATACCCGATCGCCCTGTTTTTGTAAGATCCCACAAATTTAAAGCAAAAGGATTATGCGATTTGTACGCAAAAAGCGCTTGACTTTTTGGCTTTACCGGTTTAAACTATAACACAACAAAGCGTGAAAGAATTTGGACGAAAGGAGCCGCCGCCATGAGAACCGATTTGAGAACCCATACGATGTCCGTGGGCGCGGCATGCTCCCGCGTCGATTCCTTTGCGAAGCGGGCTCGCTCTTTTGCGGGTCTGGCTTCGCATCGCTATTATTACTATTATTATGCGTTCCTGCGGCCAAAAGACGTCTGAATCGACCGGCGCTCAACTGCTGTGGATACTGAGCGGCCCCGTCAATTTGGACGGGGCCGCTTTTGTATAGGAATTTTCAAAAATCACAAAATAAAAGGAGAAAACGAACATGAAAAAATTACTCTGCATCGCGATGGCGCTGGTCATGGCGCTGTCCTTCGCCGCCTGCGGCGAATCCCCCGAAGCCGGCGAGCCGGAGTCCACCTCCGTGGCCGGCGAGCCCGAAACCTCCGTCGTAGAGACCCCCGAAGAGACCTTTGTGGTCGGCATCTGCCAGCTCGTGCAGCATCCGGCGCTCGACGCCGCCACGCAGGGCTTTCAGGACGCCCTGACCGAGGCGCTGGGCGACCGCGTCACCTTCGACCTGCAAAACGCCTCCGGCGATTCGGCCACCTGCGGCACGATCGTCAACGGCTTTGTCTCCAGCAGCGTGGATCTGATCCTCGCCAACGCCACCTCCCCGCTTCAAGCGGCGGCCTCCGCCACCAGCGAGATCCCGATCCTCGGCACCTCGATCACCGACTACGCGACCGCGCTCGAGATCGACAACTGGACCGGCACCGTCGGCGGCAACGTCTCCGGCGCCTCCGATCTCGCCCCGCTCGACCAGCAGGCGGTCATGATTCAGGAGCTGTTCCCCGACGCGGAAAACATCGGCCTGCTCTTCTGCTCCGCCGAGGCCAACTCCCAGTACCAAGTCGACCAGATGACCGGGCTCCTTGAGGAGATGGGCTTCACCTGCACGCCGTTCGCCTTCACGGATTCCAACGACGTGGCCTCCGTGACCCAAGCGGCCTGCGACGCCTCCGACGTCATCTATATCCCGACCGACAACACGGCCGCCTCCAACACCGAGGCGATCGCCAACATCGTCCTGCCCGCCAAGATCCCGGTCGTCGCCGGAGAGGAAGGGCTGTGCAAGGGCTGCGGCGTCGTGACTCTTTCCATCGATTACTACGAGCTCGGCTTCACCACCGGCGAGATGGCCGTCCAGATCCTGACGGGCGAGGCCGATATCTCCACGATGCCGGTGCGGTTCGCGCCCAATGCCGTCAAGAAATTCAACGCGGCCAACTGCGAGGCCCTCGGCATCGCGGTCCCCGAGAACTATGTGGCGATCGAGGAATGACGCGATTTTAAAACAAACCGCAAAAAGCGAGCGAAAGAGAATTTCTTTTTCGCTCCTTTTTGCGGAGATCCCGGCGATGTCATTTCAACCTGATGGGAGAATTACGGTATGAATTTCGTTCTGTCCTTGTTCAACGCCATGCCGGGCGCCGCGGCGCAGGGCGTGGTCTGGGGCATCATGGCGATCGGCGTGTTCCTGACGTTCCGCGTGCTGGACGTGGCCGATCTGACGGTGGACGGGTCGCTCGCGGCGGGCGGCGCGGTCTGCGTCATGCTGATCCGCATGGGGTATCCCGCGTGGGCGGCGCTTTTATGCGCGTTTGCCGCCGGGCTGCTGGCGGGGCTCGCGACCGGCCTGTTTCACACGCTCTGCGGGATCCCCGCGATCCTCTCCGGCATCCTGACGCAGCTCGCGCTGTATTCCGTCAACCTGCGCATCATGGACAACAAAGCCAATCAGCCGATCGGCGTGGATAAATACGACCTGCTGGTCTCTCAGCGCTATGTGCGCGACCTGACGCTTGAGAACCCGCTGCCGCTGCTTTTGCTCTTCACGGCGGTGCTGATCGCGCTGCTCTACTGGTTTTTCGGCACCGAGCTCGGCTGCTCGATCCGCGCCACCGGCGCGAATCCCGAGATGTCCCGCGCCGAGGGCATCAACACCAATTCCAACATCGTCTTGGGCCTGATGCTCTCCAACGGCCTCGTGGCCGTGTCCGGCGGGCTGCTCGCGCAGTATCAGGGCGCCGCCGACATCAACATGGGCCGCGGCGGCATCGTGATCGGGCTCGCGGCGGTCATCATCGGGGAGGTCGTGTTCGGCAAAATCTTCCGCAATTTTTCCCTGAAGCTGCTCAGCGTCTCCATCGGCGCGGTCATCTACTATATCGTGATCCAGATCGTCCTGAAGCTGGGGCTCAACACCAACGATCTGAAGCTCATCACGGCCCTGATCGTGGCGGTCTTCCTCTCGGTCCCGTACTGGAAGGCCAAATGGGCGCAGAGATATAGAAAGAGAGGTGTCCATAGTGCTTGAGGTGAGCGGTCTTTGCAAGACCTTCAATCCCGGGACCGTCAACGAGAAAGTCGCGCTGGCCGGCCTCTCCCTGACGCTCCGCGACGGCGATTTCGTCACCGTAATCGGCGGAAACGGCGCGGGAAAGTCCACGCTTCTAAACGCGATCGCCGGCGTGTGGCCGGTGGACGCGGGCAACATCCTGATCGACGGCGTCGACGTCACCGGCCTCGCGGAGTACCGGCGCGCCCAGTATATCGGCCGCGTCTTCCAAGACCCGATGATGGGCACCGCGCCCACCATGCAGATCGAGGAAAACCTCGCCTTGGCCGCCCGGCGCGGCAACAACAGGACTCTGCGCGCCGGGATCACCGGGGCGGAGCGGGAGGAGTACCACGAGAAGCTCAAGGCGCTGGACCTCGGCTTGGAGAACCGGAT
>Ga0116177_10001824_pt1 | contig 15867 bp, 13 predicted proteins | sample AD_STIC10_MetaG_FD_89750 | JGI IMG/M metagenome (GOLD analysis project Ga0116177, IMG submission 89750) | Active sludge microbial communities of municipal wastewater-treating anaerobic digesters from USA - AD_STIC10_MetaG | ecosystem: Engineered > Bioreactor > Anaerobic > Digestate | place: USA... | reverse complement strand
TTCAAGATAATTCTTTTGATTCAATACTTTGTACTGAAGTATTAGAGCATATACCTAATCTTGACAAAATTTTAAAGGAGCTTCATCGTGTCTTAAAACAAAATGGAAAAATACTGATATCTGTTCCTTTTGTGTGGAATGAACATGAAATTCCGAATGATTATCAAAGATTTTCGCGTTTTGGTATTCGTTTGTTTTTAGAAAATAATGGTTTTAAAATTCTAAACATATATAAAACCTCAAAGACAGTTCATACAATAACTCAACTCTGGACAAATGCTATTCACCACGCTTTTTTTACTCGTTTTTTTATGCTGAATTATTTAATAAATTTTATATTTATTTTTCCGTTTAATCTGATAGGTTGGATTCTTGGTTGGATCATACCTGATAAGAAAAAGAGATTGCCTTTGAATATTGTAATATTAGCTGAGAAATTATGAAGAACATCCTTTTTTACTCACCATATATGGGTTATACGGGTTCTGAAATGATGATAAAGTACCTTGTTTCATACTCAAAGCATATAAACCCGATTATTTTGTCGGGAGAAAAAGGGGCGTTACTTTCTGAAATTTCTGAAAATGTACCGGTATATGTTTATGCTAATGCTTCCAAATGGAAGTACAGATATGGGAAGATGGCAAAAAAAATTGCACTACCCGATTTATCTGAGATTCAGTTTAAGGATATTTTTAAAAAGCATCAAATTGATTTAATTGTTGTAAATACGATAGTTGCAGACAAAATAGTCCCTTTATTAAAAAAATATACTGTACCATTTGTGTTATATTCACACGAACTGCCTCCTATGTACGATCTTGTAAAAAAAGAAGATCTGGATTTTTTAATAAATAATTCTATGGGGATTATAGGATGCTCTAAGCAGGTTTGTGAAAATCTTAAATTGATGGGAGGGAAAAATGTTTATTTATTTTATGAAGGAATTGATATTAGCTGCGTGAAAACTTCAATGGAAATAGAGAAAAAGATTAGATCGAAGAACTTTTCATATATTTTTGCAATGTCCGGCCAGAGAGCTTTTCATAAAGGATATCATTTGGTGCCAGAAATTGCGGTATATTTGAAAAAACACAATACCGCTTTGGCTTGGCTGGGATCTCCGTCTGATTATGGAATGAATTATTTTATACAAAAGACAATAGATATTCTTTCTTTAGACAATATTTTATTGCCGGGTTTGCTTAAGAAAGAAGAATATTATTCGTGGCTTAATGCCTCTGATGCATTTCTATTAACATCTTTAGTCGATCCTTATCCGCTTGTAATGTTGGAGGCTGCGTATTTGCAAAAACCTATCATTGCTTTTAACAGTGGAGGTGTATCTGAATTTGTAAAAGAAGGTATGGGTAAGGTGGTTCCTTACTACAGTCTGGGCTCTTTTCTTGATTCAATTGAAGATTTTATGGAGAATAAGATCGTCGTTGATAAAGAAATGCTTAAAAAAGAAGCCATACTTCATGATATCTCAAAGAGAACAGAAGAGTTCGAAAATATTTTACTTCAATTTTTAAGTTAAAGCAATGATTTCCATCATCATCCTCAATTACAACACATTTGAACTTACATGCCAGTGTATTCGTTCTATTTATGCACAAACAAAAGGAGTTGAATTTGAAATTGTTTTAGTTGATAATGCTTCTACTGAATGCAATCCCGATATATTTATAGAATTATTTCCAGAAATAATTTTAGTAAAAAATTCAGAGAACAGGGGTTTTTCGCGTGGCTGTAACGATGGCATTAACCATGCTAAAGGTGATTTTATACTTTTACTCAATAGCGATACGGTTCTGTTAAATGATGCCATTAGCATAGTTCATGATTTTTTGAAGAACAATTCTTCGGTAGGAATGGCAACATGCCGTTTAGAGAATAATGATGCAACGCCACAAAACAACTGTCAAAGGTTTCCGTCCAAAAAATTAGCATTACTTGAAAGCTTAAGAATTCATAAATTCATAAGCAAGAGAAAAAGAGGGAAAATCTGGTTTGGTCCTTATTTTAACTATAATGAAATAGCTTTTCCCGATTGGGTTTGGGGCACCTTTTTTATGTTCCCGAAATCATTGCTTCAGGTTTATCCTGAAAATAAACTACCCGAAACGTTTTGGATGTATGTTGAGGATATGGAATGGTGCTGGTTGGCTCGCAAAGCAGGTTATAAAGTAGCGTTTATTCCGGATGGAAGGGTTCTTCATTTTGGAGGCGGAGATGCTCATACAGAGAAAAAAATAGCTTTAATCAATAATAATATGAATAAATTCATAAAATATTATTATTTGAAAAATAAATGAAGATGAAAAAACTATTAAAAAAAACCTATAATATAATTCCTTTTAAAAAACAGTTATTTGCGGTTTTAAGAATTTTTCCTTTATCTAATTCAATTATTCAACATCTTAGCTTTATTGGAATTTTTAAAGTTAAATTAACTAAAACATGCTCAATTAAGATGTTCCATTTTGGTTATCAATTAGAAAACGAATTATTTTGGAAAGGAATAAATGGTTGGGAAAAAGAAAGTATTAAACTATGGATAAAAGAAGCTTCAAAATCATTTACTATTATAGATATTGGTGCTAATACGGGGGTTTATTCTTTAATTGCAAAATCGGTTAACCCTGATTCTCAGGTTTATGCTTTTGAACCTGTTGTAAGAGTCTTTAAAAAATTAGAAAAAAATGTTCAGTTAAATAGATTTAATATTAAAATATTTTGTGAAGCAGTTTCAGATAAAACAGGAACTGCTGTGATTTGGGATTATAAATTTGATCATGAATACGCAGCAAGTTTAGCAAAACCAGAAAACATAACAGGAGCTCAGATTTCTTATGAAATTCACACTATTTCATTGAATGATTTTATTGAGAAAAATAATATTACAAAAATTGATTTGATTAAAATTGATGTTGAAACTTTTGAACCTCAGGTATTAGAAGGATATTCAAAATACTTTGCTTTACACAAACCCAAACTATTAATAGAAGTATTATATAATGATATTGGCGAAAAAATTCAAACCTTTTTAGAAAAATCAGGTGTAGAATACGATTATTTTTATATTGACGAAGAAAAAGGATTAATAAAACAAGACAAGATATCAAGGTGCAGTGATAAGTATTTTAATTATTTCTTAATGCCTAAAACAATTTCTTTATAAGCCTTTCTAAAACTTTTATATGTGCTTCCTAACCACAATGCGTTATATAAACGGAATAATAATTTATCGGGGAGACGGAGTTTTTCACATACCCAAACAATTGTTAAAAGAAATTTCAAAGTAAGCCATCGGCTCAAAAACCATTTTTTATTTTCAATCGTTTAACCCACGCTTCATCCTGCTTAGAAATAGGGGTATTGGTAAACCAAGTTGGATGATTTTTCCCTTCAGGGTGAAGCTGGCACATAACAACGGCACTTTTTATACCGGTGCTTTGACGTTTAAGCCAGGCTTTAAGGGTAAAGTTATCCAGTTCGTTATGATAACAGGTATTTGCTTCATCAAATAAGAGTGTTACGCCTATTTTTTTTGCCCGGTGAAAAAATTCGGAATCCTCGCATCCGGCATATTCAAAAGCCTCATTAAAAGGTCCAACTTTTTCAAATGTGCTTTTTTTAAGGGAAGCGCTAAATGTGGCTAAGCCATTACTCAAGAAAAGATTGTCTTTTAACAGTGTCATTGAATCTTTTTCAAGCCATTGATATTCGTGTTCAAGTTTATATCTACCGAAGGGATATGTTTTGGCAATTTTTATTAATTCTTCAGGGTAAAATCGGTTTCCTGTTAATATTACATTATCATATTCTTGATGAATTTTAATTACATTATAAAAGAAAGTGGATGTTACTAAAATATCATCATCCAAAAAAAGTAATAGTTCGAATTGTGCATGGTCAACTCCATTATTTCTCCCTCCTGCTAATCCTGGTCTATGTTTATTGGGTATAATTTTAAAATTTGGATATGGAAAAAGCGTCAATAGCTCATCTAATGGTTCGGTACCATCGTTGGTTACAATTACTTCAAATTGCTCGTGAGGTAAATTTTGGTGATGAAAAATTACATCAAGTGTTTGTTGCAGAATCGCTTTTCGATTTTTTGTGGATATGAGTATGCTTATTTTATCTTCCATAATTCAGTTTGCAAGTTACATATTTTTTTTTCACGGAAACCTTTTAATTTTTTTCGTGGTCTTGTAATAAAAAAAGTCATGATAACCAACGAACTAAATATTATTCCAGCCGATTCGTTTTGGTTAATAAGCTTAATTATAGCCTTTCTGGTTAGTGTTTCGATGATGCCATTAATTATAAAATTAAATAAATGGTTGAATTGTTTTGATGCTCCCGACCAACGAAAGATTCATAAAAGCAAAACAGCAACCATGGGCGGTTTAGGTATTTTTTTATCACTTCTTTTCACTTATTTTATCTTAGGGAAATTTTATTTGCCGTTTTATTTTTGGTTTTCGTTGGCAGTTTTGGTTATAACGGGTGTTTTAGACGATATTTATGGCTTGCGGTGGTATGTAAAATTGTTTTTTCAGGCAACCGCTTCGTTGATATTTATAATTATGGGCTTTAATTATTCCGTGCTCTTTGAGCAGGCCGGTCTGGATTTTATTCCCGTACTTTTGCAGCCGGTTTTATTAACGCTTTTCATCATTTTATATATAAATGCTTTTAATTTAATAGATGGATTGGATGGGCTTGCCGGTGGCATAGCGACGATAAATTTTTCGGTTTTTGGTATGCTTAATTATCATTTTGGAAATTTTCCGCTGGCATGGATGTGCATCATTCTTACTGGTGCATTAATCGGTTTTTTGATTTTCAATAGTCATCCTGCTAAAATTTTTATGGGCGATACAGGCTCACTTTCTCTTGGTTTTTTGCTTATTGTAGTATCATTTAACACATTCCAATATCATTTCCATATCGAAGAGTTGGGCATGTACGAAAAAAAGATGTTTATTTGGGTGTTAGGTGGAATTTTGTTGTTGCCCTTTATGGATGCTGTTCGGGTGTTTTTTACGCGATTAAAAAATAAGAAAGCGCCCTATTTACCCGGCAAGGACCACATCCATCATTTACTTTTAAAATCAGGACTTGGACAACGGCAGGTAGTAGTTATTCTGTATGGTATAAATGTTTTGTTTGTATTGACCGGTTTGATTATATATTTAAATAAGCCTATTTCGGTAATTATTAGTGTATTATTGTTAAAGATGTGATTATGAAAACGATACAATTAGAATTTTTTGATGTATATAACCGAAAACATAAAATATCGGTTCCGGCATCGCAAAAAGACGAGGTTTTAAATCATGGTTATCACATAGATGCTTCGGATGTTTTAGGTATAATGTTTGTTTGCGAAGGCGATTTTTTACTAAAACCGGTAGTATATTCTATTCGAAACCAAAAAAATAAAGAAGTATATTTTTGCAGAGTTTATGATGAAGAAGGGAATGCCGTTGATATTCAAGCTAAGAAATGGAGAGCGGAGATAAATCAAAAAATGAGTCAATGGAGACAATTTACATCAAATTTTAATTCAACCAATGTTTTAAAAACCGGTATATTATGATAAAATCAATTATTGACACAATATTTAGTGCAGGTACCGCTTTTGGAATCTTTTTTATTGCCTTGGGATTGGTTGTTTTTTTGAAAACAATTGAAAAAATTGCTATCTTGTGGTACCAAAACCATCAAAAAGAAAGTAAAAATGCAAATCGTTCATGATCGATAAAAAAATCATAGAACAATGTTTAAAAAACGATAAGGTATCGCAAAAGAAATTATACGACAGCCTTGCGTCAAAAATGTATGCCGTTTGCCTTCGTTATGCGAGCAAACGCGTTTCGGCCGATGATATTTTACAAGAGGCATTTATTAAAGTATTTAAGTATTTGCCAACATTCAATTTTTCAGGTTCTTTTGAAGGTTGGGTACGGCGTATTGTTGTTAATACTGCATTGGATCAGATAAAAAAATATGCCGAACCTTTTGGCGATATTGACGAAGCAAGCTCAGACGAAACCCTTATTTCGGTCAATGATGCCATTGCTCAATTAAGCTCACAAGAATTGTTTGCATTAATTCAATCGTTACCTGAGGGCAAGCGAATGATTTTTAACTTATACGCTTTTGAAGGGTACAGCCATAAAGAAATAGCTCAGTTGTTGGGTATTTCGGTAATGACATCAAAAGGTCAATATTCAAAAGCAAAAAAAATGTTACAAGAAAAAATAATGAAAATAAATCATATTTCATATGAACACAAATAATTCGATAGACATTGCCGATTTTTTAAGACAACAATTAGAAAATCAGAGCATAGAGCCTCCCAAAAATATTTGGAATTCGGTTCAGAACGAAATTCCCAATTATCCGGCAAAGGGAATAAGCAATTGGATTTGGTATAGCAGTTTTATATTAATGGCAGGATTAACTACAATGCTATATTTATTTTTCAACAATGTGTCAAAATCCCATACTGTTGCTAAGAATATTACTAAAACGACACTTCAGTTTCCTGATAGAGCCGTTACGAGCTTTGAACAGACAAATTCCATAGAACAACCTAAACCCAATTATTTAACGTTGGAAAATAAGCAAAAAAATATAAGTAAATCGCTTGAAAATACTACATTACATTTAGAGGCATCGAAATATTCGGTTATTGATAAAATCGAATTTTTAGATAGCTTAAATATTTTAAAGAAAGTAATCGAACATCCTCAAGTTAACGAATTTGGTTTTTATGTTTTAGATATAAGCAGCCTAAAAGCAGGAAAATATAACATCAATATTTTTTCAAAAGATGGAAAAACGTATAAAAGAACAGAAGTGTTAAGATAATTACACTATTATTTCTTTAAGAATATAATCTAATATTATCCAATCGTTTTCGGCAACATAAAAATTATTATCTTTTTCTTTTATTAGATTATTTTTGTTAAACAGCAGGTAATTTCGATGCCAAGTTTCAAATAGATTTTTATCAATAGACATTAATTCGTCAAAATAGCCGCCAATATTGGTTCTTAAACGAGTCAGCAAATATTCATTAAATATGTCATGTGTGCTCAAATGCTCTTCTTCGTAGTATTTGCTTTTGTTGTTAATGGAATTAATGTAGAGGAATAACGATGATGTGTTCCAAGTCCTTGTAGAACCGTCAAAAGAATGAGCCGAGGGACCAATGCCAATATATTTTTTACCGGACCAATATGAGCTATTGTGTTTCGATTTCCATCCCGGAAGTGAAAAATTGGAAACTTCATAATGCTCAAAATTTTTATTTAGTAAAGTTTCTCTGAGCATACGAAAATGCAAAATGCTGGTTTCTTCAGTTACTTCTGCAATGTTTTTCTCTTTTACCAAATGCGATAAGGGTGTTCCTTCTTCAATGGTCAGATGATAGGCAGAAATGTGTTTTACCGGAAGATGTACAGCTTTTTTGAGGCTCATTTGCCACGATTCTGCCGACATTTGCGGGATACCGTAAATTAAATCAATGCTTATATTTTTAATTCCTGAATCATAAATTTCGTTTACAACTTGCTCAGCTTTGGATGCATTATGCCTGCGTGAAAGAAATTCTAAAATTTTATCGTCAAACGATTGAATGCCAAGACTAATTCGATTTATGCCAAGTTTTACATAATCCAAGATTTTATCTTTGCTTACGTCGTCGGGATTGGCTTCGAGTGTAATTTCTGCGTCTTCTGCCACAGAATAGTAATGGTAAATGGTATTGAGAATTTGTGATAATTGACCGGCCTTGAGAAGCGAAGGCGTTCCGCCGCCAAAATAGATGGTTTCAATAACTTCATGGTTCGCATCGGCTCTTATTTTTAGTTCTGTGCATTCTGCCTCTATTAAATTATTTATGTGTTCTGTTTGAGTTGAACTGTAAAAATCGCAATAAATGCAGCGACTTTTACAAAAGGGAATATGAATGTAAATACCGGCCATTAAAAAGCAAAATGCTTCATATACTCAGCAAATGCTTCCATGCGGTCTAAACTTTCTTGTTTGCCAAGGACTTCCATTATTTCGCCCAAATGAGGCCCTTTTGTTGTTCCGACCAAAGCGATTCTGAGTGGAATCATCACTTCGCCAAGTCCGATTTGATTGGTCTGGCAAAATTCGTTGATGGCATTTTCGATGGTTTGATGTTCAAACACCGATATGTGTTCAATGATTGAACAGATTTTTTCGAAATGAGCTAAAGAAGTTGGTTTAATTCGTTTTTTAATAGCAACTTCGTCGTAAGTGTCGGGCTTCTGGAAGAAAAACATACTTTCGTTGATAATATCTTTCGGAAAAACAGCTCTTTCTTTCATTAATTCGGTTACCGTTTCCAATACTTCGTCCGAGACATGTATGTTTTTTTCGATAAGATATGGCTTGTTGATTTTTACCAGTTCTTTTGTTGGTATCTTTTTTAAATACTGCTGATTGAACCATTTTGCTTTTTCGGGATCGAAGCGAGCTCCGGATTTATTAATTTTTTCGATAGAGAAACGTTGTATAAGTTCGTCCATGCTAAATATTTCTTGTTCTGTTCCGGAGTTCCAACCTAAAAGTGCAAGCATGTTAATAAATGCTTCAGGAAGGTAACCCCATTCTCTAAATCCGGGGTATAGTTCTCCATCGGGATTGTTCCAATTGCAAGGGAATACAGGGAATCCAAGACGGTCGCCATCGCGTTTGCTGAGTTTTCCTTTTCCGTCCGGTTTTAGAAGTAAAGGCAGGTGAGCAAAGAGCGGCATGGAGTCGGTCCATTCCAACGCTTCGTAAAGTAAGTAATGCAAGGGTAGGGAGGGGAGCCATTCTTCGCCGCGGATAACATGGCTTATTTCCATTAAATGGTCATCAACGATATTGGCAAGATGATAGGTGGGTAGGCCATCTGATTTGAATAAGACTTTGTCATCCAGTGTGGATGTGTTAACCTGCACTTCGCCGCGTATTAAATCGTTAAGTGTAAGTTGACGATTTTCGGGCATTTTAAAACGAATAACATAGGGTTTTCCTGAATTTATCCAATCGTTACATTCACTTTCACTGAGTGTTAAGCTGTTTTTGAGAGATGTGCGTGTGTGAAGATCGTATTGAAAAACCTTTTTTTCTGCTTCGTATTGTTTTCTTATTTGGTCAAGTTCTTCGGCTGAATCGAAGGCATAGTAAGCCGCTCCTTTTTCTATTAAAAAATCGGCATATTGTTTATATATAGTCTTACGTTCCGATTGTTTGTAAGGTCCGAAAGGTCCGCCAACATGCACTCCTTCGTCGAATTTGATTCCGCACCAAGTAAGCGATTCGATAATATATTCTTCGGCACCGGGAACAAAACGTTGCTGATCGGTATCTTCGATTCTTAATATAAATTTTCCGTTGTTTTGACGGGCAAACAGATAATTATATAATGCTGTTCTGACGCCTCCGATATGTAGGGGTCCTGTAGGACTTGGGGCAAAACGTACTCTTACTTCTTTTGACATATGATTTTTTTGCAAAATTAATGATTATTCAATAAAATTTCATTGTGTCTTTGTTTTGAGAATCGTTCTCGATGACTCGAATTGAAAAAGAAATTATAAAATCATTCTTCTTTTTTATGTGAGCATAGCTTTTTTCGATGCGTATAGTTAAAGATTATTTTTGTGCGAAATAAACTGATTGATTTTTTGAATAAGAATATCTTGTTGAATGGGTTTTACGATATAATCTGAGCATCCTGCTTTACGACTCAATTCAATTTCGGTTGAATAAGCATAAGCGGTTTGTGCAATAATGGGTATTTGGGGCTGAATTTCTTTTATTTTCTGCGTAGCAGTAAAACCGTCCATTATGGGCATTTGGATATCCATTAATACAAGGTCAATTTCATCGCGATGCTGAATAAAAAGCTCAACAGCTTTTTTCCCGTTAGAGGCGTGAATTATTTTAAATTTAAGTTCTGAAAGCATTTCCTCTAAAAACATAAAATTAATTTCGTCATCTTCGGCTATAAGAATAGTAAGAGGAGTTTTAAAGTTAATTACAGATTGCGTTTCGATGGTAGAATTTTTTGTTTCTAAAGATATTTTATACGGGAGTCTAACAGAAAAGGTACTTCCTTTTTGCCATGCAGATTCAACATGAACAGTCCCATGGAGCAATTCAGTTAGATTTTTAACGATAGCAAGACCGAGTCCTGAACCTTTTTGTTCGTTCGTATATTTTTTTACTAATTGTTTAAAAGGGTTAAATATAAAGGGGATGTCTTCTTCTTTAATTCCAATTCCGGTATCTTTTACATAAAAAATAATGGAACTATTGTAAGGCTGGAAGCCAAAGTGAATTTCACCTTCATATGTATATTTTACGGCATTGATTAAAAGGTTGGAGAGTATTTGTTTAAGTCTGAGTTTATCGGTATAGAAAACAAAATCATCATCGGCCGAATTATCTAAAACAAGGGCAATGTTTTCTTTATTTTTGACGTTAAGTTCTTGTTTATATTGTTCGTATAGTTCTTCTAATAATGGATAAACAAATATGTTCTCATATATAAGCTTAAAATGTCCGGTTTCTATTTTGGTATAATCGATAAGGTCGTCAATTAATCGAGAAAGCGTTAACGAGCTTGCGTTGATTTGCTTAACATATAGGTTTTTCTTGTCATCGTTTATATTTGATTTAAGAAGCAAGTTAGCAAAACCATTTATGGCATTGAGAGGATTTCTGATTTCGTGACTGATGGAAGCGATAAAAGTAGATTTTAATTGATTGTTGTATTCTGCTTTTTCTTTTGATTCAATAAGTGAAATTTCTTTTCTTTTTTGGTCGGTAATGTCGCTAAAAAGAATAAAAATAAATTGAGTTTGATTATCTTCAACTATAGGGAAAAGCTCCTTTCTAAAGAAATGTTCTTCGTTTTTGCTGTTTTTAAACTTAAATTCAAATTTAAAGTAGGTGGGTGAGCTAAATATATGGTTCACTATTTCTATGGCTTTTTCTTTAAATGGGAAAGGAAGAAATTCGGTAAAAATGTGGTTTTTGTAATCGAGGTTTGGGTTGAATTCGAAAAAACTTAAAAAGGCAGGATTTAAAAACTTTACTCTCATCTGCTTGTCAATAAGCATGATGCCTTCGTTTAGGTTTGTGATTATTTTTTCGTTGATTTGTGTAAGCGATTCTATTTCTTTTTCGCTAAGAGTGAGGCTTGTAATGTCTTTAAGGGTTAAAATGTATTCGTCATTTTCATCGTCTTTGGGCAACAAAGTAATGCTTGTTTGGAAATATATTGTATGTTGGTTAATATGGGTGGAAATTTTGAAAAATTGATTGGATTTAGTTTTTTTAGCTTCTTCTATATAAGCCAATACTTTTGGGTTGAGAAAAGGAATGGCTGTTAGAATTTCAGTGCCGAGTATTGATGTTGGAAAGTTATGCTCCGATAAAAAACGTAGCAATGGATTATTGCAAAATAAGATTTTATTGTTTTTATCTAAAACAAAAATAAAGTTATCGACAGAGTTTAAAATAGAGCGATAAAAAGCATGGTTTTCATTAATTTTTTTCTGGTTTATATGACGTTGAAGCAACAATGATGCTTGATTAATAAATACTTCTAAAATTTCGATGTTTGCTTCTTCCTTATGGGTAAATATGGTAATGTTGCCTAATAGCATGGAATTGCTAATAAATCCCATGGTGTAAATGTTTTTTACATTTGCGTTCAGTATTAGGTCCACTACGTTTTCTTTGCTAATCGAAAAGTTAACAGTAAAGAAGTCGTCTTTGGGAATTTGAATAAGTTTTCCTTCAAAATTTATAGGCCAAAGATCGGGCGAGAGTGTGTATGTGAGTGTCCTTTGTTGTTTTTGGAGTTGCTGAATAAACTCTTGAAAGTACGATTGCGGAGAATAAATATATTCGGTACTAAAGTAATTTTTGTCGAAGTGATACTTGTTAATACCGATAGAGCAATCGGGAAATAGCATTTTTACTTTTTCGCCAATAAAAACATACGGATTAAAATAATTGTCGAGCGTTATGAATTCGTATGAAAATTGATGCAACAACGAAATTTGGTTTTTAATTAGCATCTCACGTTCTTGAGCTTCGTAAACAGGAGTAAGGTCGTTTACATATAAAAAAATATGATGGAGTTTGTTGTCTTGGATTATAGGAACTAATTGATAATAAACATAGATCAGTTTTCCCCATTTTGTAATATATTTTGCCGTATTCGAAACCGTTTTTTGGGTATTAATTACAAGATTGATGTTTTCGACAAGTGGCGATTCTTGCAGTGGTCTATGGTTAAGGATGTTAATAGATTGGGTTGCTTCTTTTGATGGAGAGCCTAAAATTTTAATCATAAAAGAATTTACTTCGAGAACATTTCCCTTGGTATCGATTACGGCAATTCCAAAAGGAGCATTTTCGAATAAGATGGAAAAGATTTGCTGATCTTCTTTGCTTTTAGATTTGAGTTTTTCTATTTGATCTATATCTTTTATTATCATCAAACAGCCCTTAACTTTTTGTTCTAAAAGAATGGGTATCGCTTTGAACGTTACTAGTTTATTTTTTTGAACCAATAACGAAGGTTCTTTAATTTCTATACGTTGGTTTTCATTTAAACATTTTAAAACAGGACATTCAATAATATTTCCTTCCGAATCTTTCAATTGAAGAATATCGTTGGTTGCCATGCCTTTTAAAGGCGATGGGTCAAATAACGATTCAGCTATATGATTATGGTTTAGAATAATTCCATTGTGATCAGTGATAAGTAAAATATCTGTAAATTGTTGAATTAAAAAGTCGGCTGCAGTTGATGTGTATAGACTTTGTAAATTCATTTTATATTTAGTTCTTTATATAAAGCAAAATTAAACTAAAAATAAACAACAACAAAATATAAAAATCATTCTTCGCTTTTTGTTGTTTTTGAGCGAATTACAGATAAAAACATTTTAATGTCAATTGCCCTTGAAAGTAATATAATGATGGCACAAATAATTCCTATTATTACAGCACCTACCAGCCAGTTCGGGATAAAATGAGAAACGATGATAGCAGCGATAATTGCAATAAAAAGCAATAAAGCTAATTGAAACAAGAACTTTTTATTAATTTGAAAATGAAAAATTTTGATAGATAGGTATATTTGAAAGAAAGCTGCAAACAATTGGGCCGTAATACTCGAAAATGCTGAACCTAAAGCCTGAAAATGCGGAATTAAAAGCAGGTTAAGTCCAATATTAATAAGCATTGTAATAAATGCCATTTTGTTTAATTCTTTGAGGTTGCCGTTGGCTGTAAGCAAAGTGCCGTAAATATAGGTGGTGGATGTAGCAAATAAACCGATAATTAAAACCCGAAAAACAAAAATGGAATAGTTGTCGTTGTGGTGATAAAGCAAATTCATAATTTGGGGTGCATAGGTAATGGCAATAACTAAAAACACCAAAACCGGAAGTATAATAAGTTTGTATGATAACTGAACCAACGGATACACATCTTTTTTCTCTTTTAGCATTTTAGAAAACATGGGCAACAATAAACCGCTAAACAAGAAAGCAATCATAGAGGCGGCATCTAAAATACGAAATGATTGGGCATAGATACCGGCTTGTTCTTGTCCATTGTCGAGCATACGCTCAAGCATAACGCCATCTATGCGGTTGTAAAATGCCATAAGCAAAATAAGCAATGCGTAGGGATAACTTTGTTTTAAAAAAACGATAAAAAACTGCCAATCAATGTGCAAATAAATTTTTCCGGCTTTTTTTAAAACAATCCAAAAAACAATAGCGGCGGCAATAACATATGAAACCGTTTGGGCATAAACAAATTTTTCGATGGTAAAAGGCTTGGAAAATAAACTTGTCCAAAGCATCAATGAGCATAAAATAATCATAATGAGCCTGTCTAACACAGAAACAAAGCTGTCTGTCTTAAACAAATGCAGGGCACTTAGGTTTGAGCGTAAATATAAAATTAGCGAAAGAAAAAACTGATTGATAACCAAGAAAATAATAAGATACAGTTGTCGTTCGTTGTACCGAACAATAAATGCCAGTGCGAATACAATGATGGAATAAAAAATAAAAAGAACAATTTTTAGTGAAAGAACATTGGATAAGTGTTTATTTAACAATTGATTGTGCTGGGCAATGTTTCGGTTGTTGTAGTTGGTAATGCCTAAGTCGAGCAAAATATTAAGTATAAGCGTAAAGTTGAAAAGTGCAAAGTAAAATCCATATTCTTGGCTCCCTACCGCATTTTGAACACTTCTATCAATACCAAATATCCAAAACGGCTTAACCAATAAGTTAAGCAAAAGAACAATAAATAAATTCGTTACAAAAAAACGTCTCAAAAGAATAAAATTTGACAAAAATACAATTTAAAGACGCAAAAACATTAAAATATGTGGCAAAAAAATGATGTTTTATTCATTTCGCTTTTCACCATCAGAAATCCCAAGCCTTTTAATCACCGGAAGATCAATTTTTTGTTCAGAAAAATTTGGATACTACCCATTCCATTCGTTATGCTTTAAAATGTCTCATATTATATAAGTTTAAAGCAAAAACCGACTTTAAACCCATATCGTAAAAGGTATGTATTATGAAACGCTAAAACTAATATCGTATTCCTTTAAAAATCGGAGAAAATCGTTGGAAAGGAAGATTTTATGTTTTTTTGAAACCATATCAAACCTCAGCTCTTTATCCAATTCATTGGATGTGTAAAAACGTAGTACAAGGTCTGTTTTTCCTTTTCCGGCTTGTTTAATGTTTTTCGTGAGCTCATTAATAAATGTGGGGCTTAGTTCGTTTAAGTCGATTTGTAAGGTAATGGTTTTATACAAATTTCTTATTTCGCTCAGGAGCATGATTTTTTGAATGATAATGTCGGGTTGAAAATTATTTTTCCCGTCATCTTCTTTTTTTTCGGGAACTTTAGCTTTAATAATTATGGCTAATCCTTCTTTAAAAAAGTTTGCATAGTTTACATAGTCTTGACCAAATAAACTGAGGCTATATATGTCGGTATAGTCTTCGAGTGTAGCGGTAATAAAAGGTTTTCCGGTTTTGGTTGTTCGTTGTAATACATGTGATACCATTCCGGCAAATTTAATTTCTTTACCTTGTAATGATTCTTTGTTTGATAAATCGAAAAGAGTTGTATTACAGTTCGTTTCAATATCAAAAACATACGGTTCGAGTGGGTGCGACGACATGTATATGCCAATGTATTCCAATTCTTTTTTTAGTTTAAAAATATTGCTCCATTCTTCGCATTGTGGTATTTCCGGTTTTGTAATAGAAACAGGTAATGCTTCGCCAAAGAGAGTCTGTTGATGTTGGAGTTTATCATTTCGGATTTGTTGGCTATATTTCAACAGGAGCTCAATAAAAGTGGTACCGTTTTCGCAGAAATACTGATGTCGTTTTATGTCTGTAAAGTCATCAAATCCTCCCGCATAAGCCAGTGCTTCGTAGCTGCGTTTGTTAACCAAGGTGGGGTCTAAACGTTCGGCAAAATTAAATATGGATGTATAGGGCCCGTTTTTTCGCTCGTTGATGATGGCTTGAGCCACTGCTTCGCCCAAACCTTTGATGCCACCTAATCCGAATCGTATATCACCGTTTTGGTTAACAGTAAAACGTATCTGACTTTCATTAACATTGGGACCTAACACGTTGATATTCATTCTGCGACAGTCGTTCATGAGCTTGGTAATTTCCTTAATATCGTCGAGGTTGCGACTTAAATTGGCTGCCATGAATTCGGCAGGATAGTGAGCTTTAAGATAAGCGG
>Ga0116177_10001823_pt1 | contig 15867 bp, 16 predicted proteins | sample AD_STIC10_MetaG_FD_89750 | JGI IMG/M metagenome (GOLD analysis project Ga0116177, IMG submission 89750) | Active sludge microbial communities of municipal wastewater-treating anaerobic digesters from USA - AD_STIC10_MetaG | ecosystem: Engineered > Bioreactor > Anaerobic > Digestate | place: USA... | reverse complement strand
GGCCGGGATGCAGCTGAAGCATATTGAGTTCGACTCCGGCCCTTATCATATCTGGGCCAGCGAACAATATCAAAACAATGTTGCGTTAATGGAGAAGGGATCGTACATGGTAGACAGGGCTGCGTCGTCTTATACAAAAGAGAAGATAAAAGAGTTTGCTGCAATTGCAGCGCAAAGTAACCGGGACAAACAAGGCGACCAGGCTGCGTTTTATTTATATGCTCCCTGACCTTTTATCTTTTTGTAGCAACGCTTCATCAGCATCTTCGACCAGTTGGTCTGCTTGATCACTATGCGTGGGATCGGTTTCTGAAAAGCAATGATGTCTTCTATATGATCCGGCAACTGCCCGTTATATCCCAGGTCTTTTATCGTCTCCGGATTTTTTATCCGGAACCTTTTTACCAGGTTCCATACACAATGAAATACATATTCATGTTGCAGCAAAAGGCCGGGGGGAAATTTGGCAAGCATGGATAAATACTCAGGCACTTCCACCTTTGGATTTTTATACAGCGAATAAGAAACCTGGGTATCGTCGGTGCCTATATTCACCAGCATTTCATCAATATATTCATAGCCGGGATGCGCCAGCATATAACGGATATAAAAATCAATATCCACCACCCATTTATAGTTGCTGTCGTATGATATTGTTTCATCTTTCCGGTGCATCACCGTGCTTGGATGCCCGATCACATTGGCAAAAAAAAGATTCAGGGGAGTTTCTTCCAGCATGTCTTTTTTCCAGCCGGATAAAAATTCATTCACTTCCCTGCCGGAAGAAGAATAAATATTATTACAGGCCGAGAAAATAAAGGCATCACTTGTGTTAGCCGCTGCTGCTGCAAACCTTTGCAAAGCGCCCGGGTGTGCAAACCAGTCATCGTCATGCATCAGCTTTAGCCATTGCCCGCTTGCTTTTTGCAGGGCAATATTCCAGTTGCCAGGCATGCCGGCAGCCGGTTCATTCTTACTGTATTGAATAGGTAATGAAGCTGAAAATTGCCGGACCAGGCCGGCAACAGAATCATCCGGGCTGTCGTCTGTAATGATGATTTCATAGTCCCTGAATGTTTGACTGGCAACAGAACGTAATAAACGCTGCAGATTTTCTGCACGCTTATAAGCAGGAATACAAATGGAGATAAATGGCTTTTCCATAAATTAATTGCCGGGATCTTATTAAACAGGATTAAAAATAAGTTATTAAGGCTTGAAAATAACCGCCCCGGAATTTTAATAGCATACCAGCAGGCTCATTCAATACATTTAAACGGTTATTTTTGTAAAACTAAAAAATAAAAATTGCCAGTTCCCGCAAGCATATGTAATACCCTTGAGCAGTACTTTGACAAGATACTGGTAGTATCTGTTACCCGGTTTACCGACCGGCACCGGCAGGTAGCACAGAAACTTGAAGGGCTATCCTTTGATTTTTTCTGGGGGGCCGATAAACAGAAGCTTGATGCAGGGCTGTTAGAAAAAGAAGGAGTATATAATGAAGCGCTGGCAAAAAAAAATCAACGGCAGGGCAAGGCCCTCAACCCTGGCGAAATAGCCTGTTCCCTTTCGCACCGCATGCTTTACGAAGAAATGATAAAACAGCAATGGCAAAAAGTGCTGGTACTGGAAGACGATGTATTTCCTTTGGCTGATAATATAGCGGCATTACCACAGGCATTGCAAGAGCTTCCCGCCGGTTGGGAATTGGTTTACCTGGGATACTTAAAACACGAACAGGTAACGGCAGGCCTGAAGGCAAAGCAGTTTTTTTATAAGATCGCCAGTGCACTGGGGCTGATGAAATGGAGTTATACCATGGTAAGCAATCTTCTTCCCAAGCCGTACAGCAGGCATTTAAAAAAAGCCGGATTTCATGATTGCACACATGCTTATGCCATTAGCTTGTCTGCCGCAAAAAAACTGCTGGCTGCACAAACCCCCGTTGTGTACAGGGCCGATGACCTGTTGAGTTCAACAATAATGAAAGGAGAATTAAAAGCTTTTGTAACCGAACCTAAATTCTTCGACCAGGAGATCTTTCATAGTGCATCAGCGGCATCAGAGATAAGGCCCTCCGAAAGAAACTAAAGGGCATCTGTTTTCTTCTTCAGCTTTCCTGCATAACCTGGTTTCATTTTAAAGGGCCATCATACTATTTCAATGCTTCAGACCATTTGAAACAAAGGCTTGTACCGGTAAGGGATAAGTAAAACCTATTTCATGGTATCAATCTTCTTCTTCAGCGAAGCAGCCATTTTCTCATTTACCTTTTTTAGTTCTTCGTATTGCTGCAGGGCGCCTTCTTTGTCGTTTAACTCCGTGTAGCAAAAGCCGGAATATAGTATGGCAACATCAACGACAGAAATGGCAAGGTTCTTTTTAAACTGTTCGATCCCCTCTTTGAATTTTCCTGTTCTGCGGTAGGCGTGACCCAGTTCGCCATAAGCAGGCCGGTAGTTATTGTCTATTTCCAGCGCCCTCACTGCATAGGGAATCGCTTTTTCATGTTCCCCTTTGGCATTATAGCACCAGGCAATACTATAGTAAGTTGTTTTGTTGAGACTGTCTGTTTTAAGGGCTGTATAGTAACAGATAAGTGCCGAGTCATAGTTTGGCTTCAAGTCCCGGTAATAATTTCCAAGCGCAATATGTGCTGTTGTCATCAACGGGTTGATGGAAATAGCTTTGTTATAATACCAAACAGCGCTATCGGGATTCATGGTCTTGGCATATATACTCCCCATTTCCACGTAGGCAGAATCGAATTTTTTATCAAGCATAATGGCTTTTTTAAATGCAGCCATTGCTTCCAGGAACATATTCTTGTTTTTGAGATCAAGTCCTGCTGTGTAAAAACCTTTTGCATTATAGAGCTGTGCAAAAGCGGCGGAAAAAGTAAATATGGTAAAAAGAAGGAGTAAAAGTTTTTTCATAATACGTAAACTGTATTTGTTGCAAAATAAGGCCATCTGCAGTTTTTTTGAACAAATCAGGCCTTTATTTTCTGTTAAACATTGTGTGCATATAGCTTTTGCTGCCGTACCTTTGCGGCAGCAATGAAATATTTCTTTGGTATATTATTATTCATCTTCCTGGGATTTTTTTCAGCACAAAATACTGCTGCCCAGTGTTCGGTTTGTACCAAAACATCCCTGCAACTGGGAGAAAAACCTGCCCAGGGAATGAATTCGGCCATCTTATATCTTATGATGATGCCCTTTGCCATTGTAGGGTTTATTGGCTACCGCTGGTGGAAGAACAATAAAAAATTTGAAGAGCAGGAAGCAAGAGATACTGATAATCCTTTATAAAACGGTATACATTAAAACCGTTACCTGCTTTTTTGATATCCTCTTTTAATGCAGCCTTATCTATACCCGCCATTTTTCTTTGTTGAAGAAGCTGAAAGGCTTTTTCGGCAAGCAGCCAGTATTTTTTTTCACCATTTTTTTGATGAAGTAATACCTCGTTGATCTTTTTAACCAGTTCATCAATGCCGTTCTTTTGCGAGGCAATGGTCTTTATCACCGGCACTTCCATGCTGTGTGTATGAAAAGCGGGGGCCAGCATCAGGCGCAGGTTCTTTACAAAGAGGTCGGCATCGGGCCGGTCGGCCTTGTTTACCACAAAAATGTCGGCTATTTCCATTAAGCCCGCTTTCATGGTCTGTACCTCGTCGCCGGCCTCAGGCACCACTACTACTACGGTTGCATCTGCCAACCCCGCGATCTCCACTTCGCTCTGGCCCACACCAACTGTTTCTATAATAATATAATCAAAGGGAGCCGCTTTTAACAGGTCGCTTATCTCAATGATCTTCGGATGTAAACCACCTAATGAACCCCTTGTTGCTAATGAACGAATGAACACTTTCGGATCGTTATACCATTCGCTCATGCGGATGCGGTCGCCTAAGAGGGCACCCAGGTTAAAAGGGGAAGAAGGATCAACACAAAGCACAGCCACCGATCTTCCGTCGCTGACGAGGGAGCCGATCAATGCATCCACCAGGGTGCTTTTGCCGGCGCCGGGCGGGCCGGTGATACCAATTACAGGAGTAGCAGAACCGGGTAGCTCCAGTAACAGGTCTTCGTAACCCGGTACTTCATTCTCAATACAGGAAATGCAACGGGCAAGTGTTTTAGGGTTGCCTTGCTTTATTTCATCTAACTGTTGCTTCCACATTGAACAAATTTCAAGGTTTAATTTCAAATTCCAAACTAAATAAGTTTTATGACCGGGCCGGCCAATCTTTGCTGTGCTGATTTTTATTGTTTCTTTGCAGCATGAACATTTCGGTTGTCATCATTACAAAGAATGAGGCCCATATCATTGGTAACACCCTGCAGAGCCTGCAACCGGTCATCAGTGATGTGGTGATCGTTGACAGCGGAAGTACCGATGATACCGTGAAGATATGCCGGCAATTTAACGCCCATATCATTGAAACAGACTGGGCCGGGTATGGTATCAATAAGAACAAAGGCATTGCCGCCGCCAAGAACGACTGGATACTTAGCCTGGATGCCGATGAAGCAATTGATGAAGAACTGAAGCGGTCGTTGCAGCAGCTTTCGTTACAAAATGAGAATGAAGTGTTCAACATCCGCTTTAAGAATTTCTTCTGCAATAAATGGATACGATTCGGCGAATGGGGTTTTGATAAACATATCCGGTTGTTTAACCGGAAGAAAATAGCATGGAACAATGCGGCGGTTCACGAGAATCTTATCTTCCCCGAAGGCGTTAAAGTAACCATGCTGAAAGGGAATATTCTTCACTACACTGTACAAAGCCGCCAGGAGTATACCGATAAAATGACCGGCTACGCCCGCATGAATGCAAAGAAGTATTTTGAATCGGGAAAAAATGCGGATTTTTTCAAGTTGTATTTATCGCCGCTGTTTGCCTTCCTGCAGCACTATATATTCCGGCTGGGGTTTTTAGACGGGAAGGAAGGATTTCTTATTGCCAAAACAACATCGATGTACACTTTTATGAAATATCGTTACCTTAAAGTGATGAAAGATCAACCCGAATCCTGATTTTAAAAACAATAACCTGTGACCAATTTCATTCCCATATTTCCGCTTGGCATCGTTGTCTTTCCCGGTGAGCAACTGAACCTGCATATTTTTGAACCCCGCTATAAGCAACTCATTCACGAATGTTTTGAGGCAAAAAAACCATTTGGCATACCATCGGTGATCAATGATAAGATAAATGAAATGGGAACCGTGGTTGAGGTAACCGAGATCAGTAAAGAATACGAAGATGGTAAGATGGATATTAAAACAAAAGGGTTGCAGGTATTCCGCATGCTGGAAATGATCAATACCCTGCCCGATAAACTGTACAGCGGCGCCATTGTAAGCTACCCCGATAATGATGAGAAAGGAAACCGGGCATTGATGCAGGGCATTGTGAACGGAATTAAAGAACTGCACAAACTGCTTAATATCGAAAAGAAGTTTGCCAAGCCGGATAATGAACTGTGGAGTTATGATGTGGCGCATCATGCCGGCCTTTCCTTGCAGGAAGAATACGAATTACTTGAACTGTTGCAGGAACTGCAACGCCAGGAATATTTAAAACGCCATCTTAAAAAAGTGATACCGGTGCTTGCTGAAATGGAAACATTGAAAGAAAAAGTAAAACTGAACGGACATTTTAAAAACCTGAAGGGCCTCTGATGACAAAAACACTCTGCTTTGATTTTGGCAATACCCGGCTTAAGGCGGCCCTGTTTGAAGACGATAACTTCATGGGCGATCTTGTGCTGGAAAACGACAGCACCGAAACCATTGGGAAAATACTGGATGAACATGATCCGCAAAAAGCAATTCTTTCTTCGGTGATCAGCCACAACGTTGAAATGGAAGCGTTGCTGAAAGCAAGAACGGTTTTTCATAAGGTCTCCCACCTCACCAAGATCAATTTTACCATCCCGTCTGCCAAACCCGAAACGATCGGGTCCGACCGGCTGGCCCTTTGTGCAGCCGCAGCCCGTTTTTACCCGGGCAGGAACAACCTGGTGATCGCCCTGGGCAGTTGCATCACCTATAATTTTATAAACCAGTACCAGCAATTCCTGGGGGGCAGCATTTCGCCGGGGATGGAAATGCGGTTCAAAGCCATGGAATATTATACTGCCAAACTTCCTTTGGTGCAAAAAGACTGGAATTTTCCCCTAATAGGTTACGATACCAAAACCAATATGCAAAGCGGGGTTATAGCCGGGATGACCTTTGAAATAGATGGTTTTATTGATGCGTATTCCGCTAAATACGGCAACTTTAACGCTGTTTTAACCGGGGGCGATACGGCCTATTTTGCCGGGCAGCTTAAAAACAAGATATTTGCCGACTATAATTTTTTATTCAAAGGCTTATATGCACTCAGCGAAACTAACAATAGCTAGATTTTTATCCGTACTTCTTATTGCTTTAGGGCTTCATTCAACAGCCAGCGCCCAGGAGAATTCTCCTTATTCACGTTATGGTTTGGGCGATCTTACTCCTAATCAGAATATTTTTACAAGAGGTATGGGTGGAATTTCTGCAGCTACCAATGAAGGACGAAGCATCAACTTTACCAACCCGGCTTCTTTATCCGGAATTGGGTTGACCATTTTTGACCTGGGTGCCGAAGTGGATTTCCGAACATTAAAGAGCAGCAACCCGGCAGCCAAGTTCACTTCCGTTAATACATACTTTTCTTACCTGCAGTTGGGCTTTCCGCTTACCACTCCCAAAATGGCAAAAAAAGGGATTCGTTGGGGAATGAGTTTTGGATTAAAGCCCGTTTCCAAGATCAATTATAAGATTGAAAAGAATGAACGCCTTTCCGGTATCGACAGCCTGAATACGTTGTATGAAGGAACCGGCGGCCTTAACCAGGCTTTCATCGGTTCGGGAATCAGGATAAAGAACTTCAGCATTGGCTTTAATGTAGGATACATGTTTGGAAGCAAGGACTACAGTACCAAACTTACCTTTATCAACGACAGTGTTTATTATTACCTTTCTAACTCACAAAATAAAACAACCATTGGCGGTCTTTTCATAAACGGCGGTATTCAATACGATATACCGTTGGAAAAAGATAAGAACGATAACGTGGTAAAAAATCTGCGCCTGGGTGTTTATGGAAATATGCAGCAGAATTTAAGAGCCCGCAGCGACAATATCCGGGAAACCATTTATTATGATCCCAACGGTGGTTACTTTCGCATTGATAGCGTGTTTGAACAAAAAGATATTAAAGGAACGATCAAATACCCCGCCCGGGTAGGAGTAGGATTGAATTACTCCAGTCCGAACTGGATGTTTGGCGCCGACTTCGAATACGGCAACTGGAATAATTACCGGTACTATGGCCAGGCCGAAGCCGTGAAAGACAACTGGACCATTCGTGCCGGGGCACAGTATTATCCCAACAAAGGAACCAACCCCGTAATAAAGTATTTCAACTTTGTTAAGTACCGGGCAGGGTTCTATTATGGCTCGGATTATATCAACGTAAATAAGAACAGGCCCGAATACGGCTTTACCATCGGTACCGGAATGCCATTAAGTTCTTTAAAGAAGATCAGCTATACCGGCGAATTTGTGATGCTGAACACAGCGGTTGAAATAGGCAACCGGGGTAACAAGCAAACAAACCTTCGTGAAAATGTAGTGAGGGTAAGCATCGGCATTTCGATGAATGCAAGCTGGTTCCAGAAGCGCAAGTATTATTAAGCTAACTTTACGCTTTATTACTGCAATATTATTACATGGCTTTTTCCAAGGGCAGATCATGCCGTTCATTTTTTACAAAACATTTGTTGACAAATGCAGTGGTCGTTTCATTGACCCTGTTGTTGTTTTCCTGCGAAAACTCCGATAAGGAAATAAAGGACATGAACAGCAGGAACCTGGGCGTTGAAGAAGTAAGGCAGGTTGACATCAACTATACACTCGGAGGAAAAACAAAGGCGAAGCTCTTATCTCCCCTGATGTTGCGGGTGCAGGACAATATGAAGCCCTATGTTGAATTCCCCAAAAAACTGCACGTGGATTTTTATAATGACTCCGGAAAGATAGACAGCCGGCTGGATGCCCTGTATGGAAAATATTTTGACCAGGAAAGCAAGGTTTTTTTAAAAGACAGTGTGGTGGTGATAAATGTACTGGGCGATACGCTTTACTGTCATGAACTTTGGTGGGACCGCAACCGAACCGGCTTTGAATTCTACACCGATAAACCCGTACGCATCCGCCGCAAACTGCAGATCATCGACGGCGTGGGCATGGAAGCACGCCAGGATTTTAAAGAATGGGTCATCAAAGAATCAAAAGGATTCATCAAAGTACCTTCTTCGCAATTCCCGGTTGATTAACCTCAACAAATACCTGGTTGTTTTGTTATCTTTACAACCATCAAAAATCATTCAGTTTATTATGGAATATCGTCGCCTTGGAAGATCCGGACTGCAGGTAAGTGTTTTGTCTTTTGGAAGCTGGGTAAGCTTCAGCAAACAGATCAATGATAAAGTAGCCGATGAGCTGATGGGCGTTGCCTATGACCAGGGCATCAACTTTTTCGATAATGCCGAAGTATATGCACTGGGCGAAAGCGAAAAGATGATGGGGCGGGTATTGAAAAAGAAAAAATGGGACCGTACTTCGTATACCATTTCCTCCAAAGTATTCTGGGGCTGGCGGGGTAAAGAAAATAAACCCAATCAAACCGGGCTTAGCCGCAAGCATGTAATGGAAGCATGCGATGAGGCATTGCAACGGTTGCAATCCGATTACCTGGATATGTTTTTCTGCCACCGGCCCGACAAAAGCACACCGGTTGAAGAAACCGTATGGGCAATGAACCATCTTATTCAGCAGGGGAAAATTTTATACTGGGGTACCAGCGAATGGAGTGGGGTAGAGATCATGGAAGCGCATAAAGTTGCACAGCAGTATCGCCTCATTGGTCCAACAATGGAACAACCCCAATACAACCTGTTTGAAAGAGATAAGATGGAAAACGAATTCCTGCAGATCTTCAAAACCGTTGGAATGGGAACAACCATCTGGAGCCCGCTTGCTTCTGGCCTGTTAAGTGGAAAGTACAACGACGGGATACCCAAAGGGAGCCGCTTTGCATTGCAGGGATTCGACTGGCTGAAAGAAAAATGGATAATGGATGAGAAAGTGAAGAAGGTAAAAAAACTCAGCGAGCTGGCTGCCAAACTGGGCATAACTACCGCGGCGTTAAGTATTGCCTGGTGTATTAAAAACCCGAATGTAAGCACGGCTATTTTAGGTGCAACAAAAAGAGCACAACTGCTGGACAACCTGAAAGCGCTGGATGCGGTAGCAAAACTTACTCCCGATGTAATGGATAAGATCGAAGCAATTATGAAAACAAAACCAAAACTACCGGATCATTGATATGGCAGGAGTAATTCTTTACGGCATTCCTAATTGCGATACCACTAAAAAGGCAATGGCCTGGCTTAATAAAAAGAAGATCAGTTTTTCTTTTCATGATTATAAACAATCGGGCATAAGCAAACAAAAACTGGAAGAATGGTGCAGTAAGGCAGGATTGGAAACGATCTTCAACAAAAGAAGTACCACCTGGAAAGAGCTGCCGGCTAGTGAACAGGCCAAAGCAACCAACCAGGCGGCGGCCATAAAGATCATGATGGAGCATAACAGCATCATTAAACGCCCTGTGATTGAAAGCGGAAAAGATCTTCTGGTGGGATTTAATGAAGAGCAATACAATAAACACTTAAAATAAACAACATGAAACGAAATGCAACTGCCGTTTGGAACGGCTCCGGAAAAGAAGGTAACGGTCACCTTACCACACAAAGCACCACATTGAATAAAACACAATACTCTTTCAGCAGCCGCTTTGAGAATGGTGTGGGTACCAATCCCGAAGAGTTGGTGGCAGCGGCACATGCCGGTTGCTTCAGTATGAAACTGAGTTTTGTGCTGGGAGCTGCAGGATTTACCCCGGACGAGATCAATACCCGTTGCGACATAACCCTTGCCGATGGCGCCATCACCGAATCACATTTAACCGTTTCGGCAAAAGTGCCCGGCATCAGTAAAGAACAATTTGATGCAGCCGTGGCAGACGCCAAGGCAAATTGCCCCATTTCAAAATCACTAAACACCAATATTACCCACGAAGCTGTGTTGGGATAAGATCATATAAGAGAGGATGAACTATAAGTTCATCCTCTCTTGTTTAAAAACAATTGCTATGTCATTTCAAAACAAAACAGTCATCATCACCGGCGCTTCCCGTGGCATTGGTAAAGCAATCGGCCTGCGCCTGGCAAAAGAGGGAGCCAATATTGTGATCGCCTCAAAGAGTGTGGAAGAAAATCCCAAACTGGGCGGCACCATTTTTTCTGCAGCTGAAGAAATGGAAACGGCTGGCGGAAAAGCCCTGGCTGTTCAATGCGATATCCGTTTTGAAGAACAGGTACAGAACGTAGTTGACAAAGCGATTGAAAAATTCGGGGGCATCGATATCCTGGTGAACAATGCATCGGCCATCAACCTGACGCCTACCGAGCAAACCGAACCCAAACGGTTTGACCTGATGTACGATATCAATGTACGGGGTACCTTTATGATGAGCCGGGCCTGCATTCCCCATCTTAAAAAAGGAACCAATGCCCATATCCTCAACTTATCTCCGCCTATTAATATGGATCTGAAATGGTTTGAAAAACACCTGGCCTATACCATCAGCAAGTACGATATGACCATGATCGCTCTCGGTTTATCCGCAGAACTGAAGAAGTATAATATTGCCGCCAACAGTTTATGGCCACGTACCACCATTGCCACCGCTGCCGTAAATAATTTACTGGGCGGCGAAATGCTGATGAAGATGAGCCGTACGCCGGAAATAATGGCCGACGCTGCATATTTCATATTATCAAAGACCTCCACCTCCTGCACCGGTAATAGTTTTATTGATGAAGCCGTGCTGGCAGCAGAAGGCATAACCGACCTGGGAAAATATTCTGTAGTACCGGGCGGGAACCTGTACAACGACCTCTTTGTTTGAGTTTCGTTAATTAAATCCTAAATGCTTTTTTGTGTGATGAGTGGTAACATTTATTGGGGTGTGTACGTTTAAATTCGTATTCGCATCGCTTCGCCATGAGTGATGTATTCGCAAACCAATAAAGTATAGCCATGATTCCCTTTAAACTGAAAGCATTCTGCTTTTGCGTACTCGTATCTGCAACCGGGTACGGCCAGATTGAGAAAAGAAACCTATCCGCCAAACGGATCCATTCAGCAATCAAATTAGACGGGAATTTAGACGATGCAGCCTGGAAAGATGCACCTGTAGCTGATAAATTCGTTATGCTTCGGCCCGAGCCTTTCAAGGCCGAAAACCCCGACAATGCCACACAGATCTATTTTGTGTATAACAACGAAGGTATTTATGTTGGCGGGTATTTACATGAAAAGAATAAAGACAGCATCGCCGCTGAATTAACCGGCAGGGATGGATTTGGCAACAATGATTTTGTGGGAGTGATCTTCGACACCTATAAGGATAAGCTGAATGGCTTTGAATACTTTGTTACACCGCTTGGTGAGCAGATGGATGCCAAGGTATCGCCCAACATGAATGGCAACAGCGAAGACTTCAGTTGGAATGCCGTTTGGCAAAGCGCCTCCAAACTTCAAAACGATGGATGGAGTTTTGAAATGTTCATCCCTTACTCTGCTATCCGCTTTGGAAAGAAAAAGGTACAGGACTGGGGGTTGAATATTGTACGCCGCCGGCAAAAGAGCGGCCAGCAATTATTCTGGCAATCCATTGATCCGAATGTAAATGGGTTTTTAACGCAGGAAGGCTTTTATAACGGGCTGGAAGATATAAAGCCGCCGATGCGGTTGCAGTTCTCTCCTTACTTTTCTTCTTACCTCAATCATGATGGTACGGCTGCAGCTGGAGTTAAGAAAAATACGGCTACCATTAACGGAGGAATGGATGTAAAGTATGGCCTCAACCAGGCATTTACTTTAGACATGACCCTGATACCTGATTTTGGCCAGGTACAATCCGATAACCGGGTACTTAACCTGAGCCCCTTTGAAGTAAAGTTCAATGAGAACCGGGCATTCTTCACCGAAGGAATTGAACTGTTCAACAAAGGAAATCTTTTTTACAGCAGGCGCATCGGTCTTGAATCAACGTATAAGAACTGGGCATCGCCACAGCCAAATGAAACGGTAGAAGAAGACCCCGCACAGGCCAAGATCATCAATGCCACTAAAATAAGCGGCCGTACACAAAAAGGACTGGGCATCGGCGTGTTGAATGCCGTAACACAAAGGCAGTTTGCCCGGTTCAAAAACAAAACAACAGAAGCTACCCGTAAGGAAGAGACCATGCCCCTGACCAACTATAATGTTTTTGTGCTGGATCAGACACTGAAACACAACAGCAGTATCTCGTTGGTGAATACCAATGTGTGGCGCAGCGGGGAAGCGTATGATGCCAATGTAACATCAGCATTGTTTGACCTGAACGATAAAAAGAATACCTGGAACGTAGGAGGTAATGTAAGCTTCAGTAACATACTTGGTCGTGATGGAAAGAATACCACCGGCTATGCCCACAGTGTTTATTTTGGTAAAACGAGCGGCCGTTTCAACTTTAATGTGTGGCAGGACCTGTTCAATGATAAATACGATAAAAGCGACCTGGGATATTTCACCAATAACAATACCATGGACCAGGGTGCCTGGTTGGGGTATAACTGGACCAAACCCAAAGGATGGTATAATCAATTGCGGGTTAATATGAATTTCTGGTACAGCAGGCTGGTATCGCCCATTGATAACCTGCGCCGCAAATCCATGATGTACCAGAATGCCGGCATCAACTTCAACTTTAATGCACAAACAAAAAAATTGTGGTGGATCGGCGCCAACATAAACGGCGGTCCGGCCAGTCACGATTTTTATGAACCCAGAACCTATGGCCGGGTATTTAATAACAAGGGAAGGATAAATGTGAACCTGTGGTGGGAAAGCAACTATGCAAAAAAACTTTCCTGGGGTGGAAGTGTATATGCAGGAACAGGTGGTGTATTTCATAGAAAGAATTTTGATCTGAGCCTTTTTGGAAAGATCCGTTTCAGCAGCAAGTTCTCTGTCGATGGCTCTACCCTGGTCAGCAGCAGCCGAAACCAATCTGGCTTTGCCGGAAGAGACACCACTGCTTTGGGAGCGCCCAGTATCCTGTTCTCAAGGCGAAATGTAAATACGGTAGAAAATCTTTTAAGCATTAAATACAATTTTACCAATAAAATGGGATTGACCTTACGCACCAGGCATTACTGGAGCAAGGTAAACCCGGTACAGTTCTACGAGTTGAATACGGTGGGAGATCTGCAGGCGCCTTCGGTTCCTTTTACACAAAACGTAAAGCAGAATTACAACTACCTGAGTGTTGATATGGTGTACACCTGGCAGTTTGCACAAGGCAGCTTCTTCAGTATTGTATGGAAAGACATAGGTGAGAGTTTTAACCGGGAGTTTGAGAGCAATTATTCCAAAAACCTGACAAAGACGATCAATGAACCACAGTTCAACAGCCTGTCGGTACGGGTTATCTATTTCCTCGATTACCTCACGTTCAAAAGTAAGATGAACAGAAAGAAGGCGGGATAAATTCTGCTCTATAAACAAAAAACCCCGCAACTGCAGCGGGGTTTTTTGTGTTTTGATACAATTTATTTGGAAGCATTATTGCCGATCATGATGGCTGCCATGGCCAGGCCAAGATCTTTCAATGGCTGATAATAATTCTGGTCTTTGATGGCCGGCTCCAGGTGAACCACAATGATGAAAACAAATAACATGGCTGCCAGTGCATAACAGCCAAATCGTTTATACTTATTAATAAGAATGGCTATCGCTGCCAGCAGAAAGCCCACCCCGCTGATGTATATCCAGATGGAAGGATCGCCCGGAAAATAAGAAGGAAGGCTTTTATGAACTTCCGGGAGATTGGCGCTTTTAAAATGCAAAACACCAAAAGCGGCCATTACAAATGCATAGCCGATCTCGGCCAGTCTTGTAGGAATTGGTTTGGTCATGTTTAATGGGTTTAGTTAAGCGAAAAATACTCATTAATCTTCAGCTATGCAACAGGCGCAAACAAAAAGCCACAGAAATGAATCTTCTGTGGCTTTTATAAACAGCAGAATGATTTATTTTATCATTTCTTTCGGCGCCTCTTTTTCAAGCAGGTATTTATAAATGAATTTTGTTTTCATATTCTGAAAGTGTATTCCTTTATTACCGCCCCATCCGTGTCTTCCGCCGCTGTAAGGCATAAATTCAAAATCCTTTTTAAGATCCTGCAGTTTGCTGATGAACTGGATACTGTTCTGCATGTGTACATTATCATCGATCACGCCGTGTACGATCTGCAGCATTCCTTTGTATTTATCCGCATAGGTCATTACCGAACTGTTTTTATATCCTTCTGCATTGTTGGCCAGCGTTCCCATAAAACGTTCGGTATAATGAGAATCATATAAGGTCCAGTCGGTAACACTGCCACCTGCCATGCCGTGGGTAAACACATCACTGCCATACGTTAATGCATAGCAACTCATGTAGCCTCCATAGCTGAAACCGGTGATGCAGATCTTTGAGGCATCGGCATTGCCGTTTGCGATGAGCCATTTTACCATGCTGCTGTAATCTTTTATTTCCCAATAGCCCAGGTTATGATACATATAGTTCACGCCTTCTTTTCCAAAATGGCCGCTGGCCCGGTGATCCATCGATACCTGTATCAATCCTTCTTTGGCATACCACTGCTGGTTGCCGCCCAGGCCCCATGTGTCCATAACGGTTCCGGCGTTGGGGCCGCCATAAATATTGATCAATACAGGATATTTTTTGTTCTTATCCATATTCACCGGCCAGGTTACTTTCATAGGCAGCTCGTACAAGCCATCGTCGCTTTTTACCCGGATGATCTCTGTTTTAGCCAGGTTATAATTATCAAACTCGGGTCCTTTACTGTCGCCAAGTTCTTTTACGATCTTTCTTTTGTTGCTTATCAGTGTCATCTTTGCCGGCGTGGTTGCATTGGAATATGTGGTGACAAAATAAGAACCATCAGGAGAAAGGTTGATATTGTTATTGTATTCACCCAGGGTAAGACGCTCCATATTCTTACCATTGATGTTTACCCGGTAAAAATCATTTCTTGCCGTATTCTCCAAACTTCTTGCTGTGAAATAAACAATGCCTTTCTTTTCATCTACATAAGTAAGATCGGTAACGGTGAACTTGCCAGACGTGATGGCATTCACCAGCTTCCCTTTCATGTCGTAGAAATACATGTGCTTCCAGCCGCTGGCATCGCTGAAAAGAATAAAGCCAGTTTTGTTTTCCATAAAACGAATTCGTTCGCCTTCATCATCCAGGTCAACCCAGGTTTTTTGTTTCTCGTTATAAAACTCTCTTTTGGCACCGGTGGTAGTGCTTACTTCATAGATGATGAGGTTATCCTGTAAGCGGTTCATCCATTGCACCAATACCGAACTTCCGTCGGGCATCCAGTAAGGTCCGCCGAAATACTGATCGTCTTTCGGATTAAAATCGGCCCATACAATATTTCCGCCATCGGGTTTAACAATACCGATCTTTACTTCCGGGTTAGGGTCTCCCACTTTAGGATATCGCATTTTTTCCACGTACCCATGCAAACCATTGGCATCGGTAATGGTGAATACAGGAACAGGAGAATCGTCGGTTCTGAAGAAAGCGATGTTCTTGCTGTCGGGGCTCCACCAGAAAG
>Ga0116177_10001820_pt1 | contig 15883 bp, 15 predicted proteins | sample AD_STIC10_MetaG_FD_89750 | JGI IMG/M metagenome (GOLD analysis project Ga0116177, IMG submission 89750) | Active sludge microbial communities of municipal wastewater-treating anaerobic digesters from USA - AD_STIC10_MetaG | ecosystem: Engineered > Bioreactor > Anaerobic > Digestate | place: USA... | reverse complement strand
GAAAGTTATTGGAACAATCCCTTGGGACATTGCTTCGACTAAACTTAAACAAAATCCCTCATATCTACCTGTATTAATGTATATATCTCCAAAATTCTCACTTATATTTTGAGGAATTTTATCTTTTTTTAAACTCAAAAATAATTGTGCGTTAGGTAATTTTAAAAAAAACTTTAGAAAAGAAACAACATTATGACACATCCCAATAATTTTTTTATTATTTTCAGGAAATCTTTTTAAAACATAAAATAACCTGCTTATTCCTTTTAGTTTTATTGTAAAAGTATCATCCCCCATCCTGCCAAGATAAACAAGGTTTGCTTTTTGCTTCACTGATTTTTTTATTTTTGTTTTAAACCAATAATCTTCTATCGCATTGTGAACTAAAAATATTTTTTCTTTTTTTACTCCACACTTAACAAGTTCTCTTTTCACTTTTTTTGAAGTGGCAATAACAGCATCGCTTTTTCTCGCAACCTCGATTTTTATTTTGTTAATATCTTGTAAAGATTTTATTGAAACTGAATAATCTGTAATGTTTAACCTTTTCTTTAGTTTACTAAATATTTTTAATAATTCTTTTTTTTCAGAGGCAAGTTTTTTTGTTGAAGGAACACTTTTTAAGAAACCAAAAGTTGTTGAACCAAAATGAGAAACAACTTTTACTCCATTATCAAGAAAAGGTAAAACTGTATAGGTCGTTCCTTGAATAATTTTGTATTTTTTTGAATGAAATTTTTTATTAATTAATGAATAAAAAAATAAAATATTTGTTATGCCTTTTAAGGATTTTGAAAACATTGTTATACTTTGTTTTGGATAAATTGTGTCAACAACATAACCTGATTTTCTTAATTTTTGTACAATTAATTCATTGATATAATTTGCACCAAATTTTATTCTTTTTTCATCATGAATATACAAAATCTTTCTGTGCATAAATAAATAACAAATAGGAATGTTTTAAAGAGAATCAGAAAAATTTTTTAGAAAAAGTTCTCTTTAAATTAACTTTGAATCAAAATCTGTTATGAAATTTTATTTATCTTCTTTAAGAATTGGAAATAACCCAAAAGATTTACTAAAGTTAGTTGGAAAAAATAAAAACACGGCTTACATTTCTAATGCGCTTGATTATACTGCTGATCTTGATAGAAGACGATTTATGGAAGAAAAAGATATGGGCGAACTAAGGAGAAATGGTTTTGAAGTAGAAAAAATAGAATTAAGACAATTTTTTTTCAAAGAAAAAGAACTTGAAGATAAATTAAAAAATTTTGGATTAATTTGGGTCAGAGGAGGAAATGAATTTGTTTTAAGACAAGCAATGAAACTATCAGGGCTTGATATTATTTTAAAAAAATTCAAAGAAGAAAAAGTGAGTATTGTTTATGGTGGGTATGGGGCAGGAGTAACAATAATTGGCCCAACTCTTAAAGGAATTGAATTAATTGAAGATATTGAACAAAAACCTTATCTTGCACTAAAATATACTATTTGGGAGGGACTTAATTTAATTGATTACCAAATAGTCCCACACCATGATATCAAAAATCCAAGTGTAAGTGCAATGAATGAATTAATTGAATATTATGAACAAAACAAAATTTCTTACAAAACACTAAAAGATGGAGAAGTAATTATAATAAAAAAATAAAAAAAATGTATAATAAAAAAATTAATAATTTAATTAATAAAAACAACAACTATAAAAATAATTTTTACTTAACTTCATCCCTATAAACAGCTTTTCCGTTTTTATAATAAGCAACATTAGATTCATCAGCAGGTTTAAAAAAATTTAAAGGTTTAAAAGGAGTGGCATCAAAAGTGTTTTTTCTATCATTTTTATGCAAATCTTTTATCATTTCTTTATCAACATTTGAAACATTAATATAAGAAGGAGATTTTAATATTGAGTCTAAATCCATTTTACTAACAAGTCCAAATTCTTTGTTTACTTTTTTGTAATCACTTTTTGCAAGATTTTTTGTAATAAATAAATAAAGTAGTGCTCCAAAGCTTGAAAGGAAAAGAACCAAAAAAAATGCTAAAAAAGTCATCCCTTTTCTTTTAAGAGAATCAAGAAATACTAAAGAAAGTAAAATAATAAAAATTACTGTGGAAAAAATTGTAAAGACAAAATAAATAGGTGAAATAGTTGAAGAGTAATCATTAAAAGAAATATAAAATATTCCAGGAACAAAAGAAAGAAGTAAGTGAATTATCGCAATAATTGCTATTAATAATCTTAAAGCCATAACTAATTAACACAAAATCATTTATAATAACTTTACTTTTTAATTGAATTATGAATTCAAACCAATTAATCACTGAATTAAACAGCCTAAAAGACCCTTCCAAGGCAAAAATACTCCGAAAGTTTTTCAAAACTGGAAAAGGAGAATATGGAGAAGGGGATATTTTTTTAGGAATAACTGTTCCAACACTAAGAAGTGTATCAAAAAAATATGATCTATCACTTAATGAACTACAACCCTTACTTGACAGTAAAATTCATGAACACAGAATGGTTGCACTTTTTATTTTAATAAAAAAATATGAAATTGCCAAAAAACAACAAAATAAAGATGAGCAAAAAGAAATTTATGAATTTTATTTAAAAAACTTAAAAAAATCAAATATAAATAATTGGGACTTAATTGACTTGAGTGCCCCAAATATTTTAGGAGAATATTTGTTTGGAAATAATAAAAATGCAAAAATACTTTACGACCTTACAAAATCAAAACTCTTGTGGGAAAGAAGGGCATCCATCCTTGCAACTTTTACATTTATTAAACAAAAAGAAACTAAACATACTTTAAAAATTGCAAAAATTTTACTTAATGATAAAGAAGACCTAATACAAAAATCTGTTGGGTGGATGCTTAGAGAGGCCGGAAAAAGAGCAAGTGAAAAAGAACTCACCTCATTTTTAGACAAACATTACAAAAAAATGCCAAGAACAATGCTGCGTTACTCTATAGAAAGACTTAATAAAAAGCAAAAAGAATATTATATGAAGAAAAATTAATAGAAATAATAATCCGGATTGATTTGAATGAAAAGAAAAATAATTAAAGAAATACCAACTAAAAAAGATTCCCAAAATAATAAATTAACAAAAATTTTGTATACAACAATTATTGGATTAATTTTAGTTTTGTTTGTAGCAAGTTTTTACTTTGCACCAATGATACCAGAAACTGTTGCAGTTCACTGGAATGCAAGTGGAGTTGCTGATGGTTATGCAGGCAAAGATTTTGGATTATATTTTTTACCAATTTTAACAATAATTATTGCAGTAATTTTAGTATTTATTCCAAAACTTGACCCATTGAAAAAAAATATTTTAGAGTCATGGAATAAATATTTAACAATGGTAATTTTTTTTATAGGTTTTATGGGGTATTTACACTTTTTAACAATTTATTGGAATTTAGGCAATCAATTTAATTTTTCAACATTTATTGCCCCAGCATTTGGAGTATTATTTTTCTATATTGGTTGGTTTATTAAAGATGTTAAACAAAATTATTTTGTTGGAATTAGAACCCCTTGGACACTAAACAATAAAGAAGTTTGGGAAAAAACACACAAATTTGGCGGAAAATTGTTCCAACTAAGTGGAATAATTGCAATACTTGGAATGTTTTTTGAAAATATTTCAATTTTCTTAATTATTGCACCAGTAATTCTTTCTGCAATAATTATTACAATTTATTCATATATTGAATTCAGAAAAATTAAAAAATGAAATAAAAAAAATAGTAAACTAAAAATTAAAATAAAAAAAAACTAATTAATAAACAACTAAAATAAAAAAATAGCAAATTAAAAACTATAATCAAAAAATTAAAACCAAAAAATAACTATAATAACCTATCTCTGATTTTCTATAATTGATTTAAATGTTTAAAAAAAAAGATTTAACTAATGTACCAGTTTTTCAAGCGCTAATTCAACTCTCAATCCCTTTAGTTTTAATTAACGTTATTTTAACTCTTTACCAAGTAGTAGATATGTTTTGGGTTGCAAAACTTGGAACAGAAAGCATTGCAGCAATTTCAGTAAGTTTTCCAATAATTTTTGTAATAAATTCAATAATGTTTGGGGTAAGTAGTTCAGGAGCAATAATCGTTGCCCAATATTTTGGAAAAAAAGAACATGACAAAATTGATTATTATGCAGGGCAAACTTTAATTTGGTTAACAATTATTGGACTTGCAACAGGAATACTAGGGTATTTACTTTCAGATTTATTAATAACTTTGATTGGAGCTGAAAGTAATGTTTCAATTCTTGCTTCAGGATACACAAAAATAATTTTTATAGGAATTGTTTTTGGTTTTGTTTATCAAGGATTTACAAGTATTTTAAGATCCCTTGGACAAGTAAAATTACCTCTACTAATTGCTTTTATTGGACTTTTACTAAACTTTATCTTAGATCCTTTATTTATTTTTGGATGGAATGTAATACCAAAAATGGGGGTTAATGGATCAGCAATTGCAACAGTACTTACTCAAGGATTTTCACTTTTAATTGCATTAATTTGGTTGAAATTACACAAAGAACTTGTAAATATTAGAAAAAAAGATCTTTACCCAAATAAAAAAGCATTATTTGAATTTATAAAAATTGGTTTTCCAACCACCCTTGAGTTTTTATCAAGGTCAATTGGATTTGTGTTATTAACTTTTATTATTGCTTGGTTTGGAACAAATGCACTTGCTGCTTATGGAGTGGGAATGAGAGTAACAAGTCTTGCAATGATTCCTTCATTTGGAATTTCCCTTGCAACACTAACCCTTATTGGACAAACACTTGGAGCAAAAAAAATAGAAAAAATACACGAAATAGTAAAAAAAGGAATGCTATTTTCTTTCACATTCTTAACAATCTTAGAAGTAATTATTCTTGTTTTTGTTAAAGATTTAACTTCATTTTTTATAGAAAACGATTTAACAGTGTTAAATGAAGCAATTACTTCAGTAGTGATGTTTGTTTTATTATTTGGATTCTTTGGAGCAAATGTAGTAATACTATCAGCATATCGTGGAGCTGGAAAAACTACTATTGCAATGGCTTTATCATTTGCAAACATTTTTGTACAATTAATTATAGCACTAATACTAATTTTTGTTTTCAATTTAGACTTATTTGGGGTTTGGTTAAGTTATCCAATAACCACAATAATAATTTTTATTATAAGTTATGGTTACTACAAAACTCACCCAATTGAAAAAAGTATTGTATAAAATAGTAGAATTCTTTAAAATTACTCTTTAATGAAAAATATATAAACCCTAAAAACGTTCTTTACTCATGAAAACTAATAACAACCATTCAATAAAAACTCATACAAAATTTAGGCAAAAAAAATTAAAACTTGGCCAAAGAGCAGCGGATTTTTTAACAAAATGGATTGGGTCATGGTGGTTTGTTGGACTTGTTGTTTTGTACATTTCTATTTGGATAATTTCAAATAGCGTTATGATTTTATTTGGACAATGGGACCCATACCCATTTATTATTCTAAATTTAACACTATCCACCCTTGCAGCACTTCACACATCAATTATTTTAATGAGTGAAAAAAGAATGAACGAAATTGAAAGTCAAAAAGTCGAACATGATTATTTAATTGATAAGAGAACTGAAAAAGAAATTAAAAAAATGCAACTAGATATTTTAGAAATAAAACAAGCATTAATTAAAAATCATCACTCAAAAGAAAGAGCACAAAGTGTGAAAAAAGAATTACAATTAATTCAAAAAGAACTTGAAGAAATTGAACAAAAATTTGAAAAACAAAACTAATTGTGGTATTTGTGAATAATGTTTACTTTAAGAAAATTAATTCTTATAATGAAACAGAAAATATTTCAAGTTCTGCTAAAGAGTTACTAAAAAAAATTGTTAGTGAAGAAAAAATAAAGTTAGAAAAAAACATCCCGCTTAAAGTTCATTTTGGTGAAAAAGGAAATGAAACATTTATTCATCCAAAGAATTTTGAAGGAATAATTGATTACTTAAAATCAAAAAAAACTAAACCATTTTTTACTGATACAAATGTTTTGTATAAAGGAGAAAGAACATTTAGTGACACTCACATAAAAATTGCTAAAGAACATGGGTTCACTCAAATCCCAATAAAAATTGCTGATGGGGACCATGGAGAAAAATACAAAGAAATTAAAATTAGTGAAGTGAATCCAAAACATTTTCAAAAATGTAATATTGGAAAAGAAATTAGCATGGCAAAACAAATGATTGTAATTGCTCACTTTAAAGGACATATTTTAGCAGGATATGGTGGCGCAATAAAACAACTATCTATGGGTTGTGCTGCAAGAAGCGGAAAACTTGCAATGCATAGTAATGCAAAACCGATTTTGAATTCTTTAACCTGCAAAAAGTGTCACACCTGCACAAAACACTGTCCAAAAGATGCACTTGTAATTGATACCCTTGTTCCACATATTGACTATAACAAATGTATTGGTTGTGCAATGTGTATTGCTGTTTGTCCATTTGGAGTAATCACCCCAAATTGGATTTCAACCCTGCCTAATAATTTTTTAGAAAAATTAGTAGAGTATGCTTTTGCTGCACAAAAAGGAAAAAAAGTAATTTATTTTAACTTTGTTTTTAATTTAACAAAAAATTGTGATTGTGAAGGAAAAAAAATGAAACCTATTGCAAAAGATGTTGGGATACTCGCAGGAACTGATCCTGTTGCACTTGATAAGGCTGCACTGGATCTTATTAGAAAACAAGAAGGGAAAAAAGTTTTCGCAGGAGATTATGCACTTGATTATGCCCAAAAAATTGGTTTAGGAAAAAAAGAATACAAATTAATTGAGATTTAATACTATAAAAAATAATTCTAACTTATTTTTCTAAGAAAAATATTTTTTTACTTTTTTTCTTCCTTAACAATGTCCAAATTTATGTGTAGTTCTTTTAGTTGTTTGTCACTTACTTCGCTTGGAGAATCATCCATTAATGATGCTGCTGCTTTGTTTTTTGGAAAAGCAATTACTTCTCTTAAACTTTCAGCACCAGTAATTAACATTATCATTCTGTCAAGCCCAAACGCAAGTCCACCATGAATTGGGGCCCCATAATTGAATGCTTCAAGGAAGAAACCAAATTTTTGTTTTGCTTCTTCTTCACTAAGCCCAATTGTTTTGAATACTCTTGCTTGAACTTTTGGGTCGTGTATTCTAATACTTCCCCCACCAAGTTCAATTCCATTTAGTACTAAATCGTAAGCATTTGCTTTCATTTTTAGTGGTTCAGTTTCAAGTAAACCAATATGTTCTGGTTTTGGTGAAGTAAATGGATGGTGTGTTGCTGATACTTTTCCTTCTGTTTCATCCCACTCAAACATTGGAAAATCATTTACCCACAAAAAGTTGAATTGGTTTTCTTTAATTAACCCGAGTTTTTTTCCTAAATGTACTCTTAAATAACCAAGTCCGTCATTTACTACTCTTTCTTTTCCTGCACAAATTAAAATCAAATCTCCTTCTTTTGCATTTGTTTTTGCAATAACTTTTTGTAATTGATCACTAGTAAAGAATTTTGCAATAGTTCCGTCTAGTTTTCCATCCACCATTTTTAGATTTGCTAGCCCATTCGCTTTGTAAATTTTTACAAAATCTTCAAGTTCTGAAATTTCTTTTCTACTATAATCAGATTTTCCTTTTACATTAATCGCTTTAATTATCCCTTTATTTGCAACAACCGTATTGAATGCATTGAATTCACTTTTTCCCATTTCTTCTGTCAAGTCAACTAAAAGCATTTCAAATCTTGTATCCGGTCTATCAACACCATATGCCCTAATTGCTTCTGAATAATCCATTACTGGAAAAGGAGTTACAAGATCAATTCCTAAAAATTCTTTCCAAATTCTTTTCATTAATCCTTCATTTAATTCCATTAAATCTTTTTGTTCTAAAAAACTCATTTCCATATCAATTTGTGTGAATTCTGGTTGTCTATCTGCTCTCAAATCTTCATCCCTAAAACATTTTGCTATTTGAAAATACTTGTCAAACCCACCAATCATTAATAATTGTTTAAATAATTGTGGACTTTGTGGTAAAGCAAAGAATTTTCCTGGATTTACTCTACTTGGAACTAAATAATCTCTTGCCCCTTCAGGAGTACTCTTTGCAAGCACAGGTGTTTCTATTTCAATAAATCCATTTTCATCTAAATAATCTCTAACAAGTTTTACAACTTTATGTCGCATTATAATGTTTTTTTGTAGTTCTGGCATTCTTAATGCAAGGTATCTATATTTTAGCATCATGTCTTCATTAGTTTCTGTTCTTCCAGTTAAATCAATTGGAATTGGAAGAGATTCAGTTATTATTTCAACAACACTTGAGTCAACCTCAATTTCTCCTGTTGCAAGATCTTTTTTTTCTGTCCCACTAGGCCTACTTTTTACTACCCCTACGATTTTTAGTACAAATTCTTTTCTAATTTTTTTTGCAAGCGTTGCAATAATATCGCTTTTTTTGTGATCAATTACCACTTGTGTAATTCCATATCGATCCCTTAAATCAACAAAAGTAACGTTTCCGTGATCTCTAACTGTGTCAACCCAACCAATTAATGTAATTTCTTTTCCAACAAAACTAGAATTTAGTTCCCCGCAAGTGTTTGTTCTATGCATATTTTTATTACCTTAATAACAAAATTTGGTCAAAAAGGGTTTATAAAATTGAGTGATAAAAAAAATTTAAACATTAAACTTAAATAAAATAAATAACCCTCATCAAAACAAATCAAATCAAAATAAATTAAATAAAATTAAATTAAACTAAACTAAATAAATAATATTAAATCACCAAATTAAAGCTAATTAACCCTTTAAAAATACAATAAATACTTATAGCCAGTTAACTCTAATATTATTGACAATAATGAAACAAAACACAATTGAAAATCAATTACTTGTTGAATTTAATAATGCGGGAGTAGCAAGAATTCACCAAGGGTCAATAGTTTCGCTTTTATTAAGGTTAAGAAAACATGATGAGGCAACTTTTATTCATTCAGTAAGAGTGGCACTTTTATCAGCAAAAATGGCAAGAGTACTCAAAATTGATCCAAAACCACTTCTTTTTGCAGGTTGCTTGCATGATATTGGAAAACTTTATGTCCCAGGAGAACTATTGAGACAAAAAAATTATGATCCAAAAACCCAGCCAGAAATTGATAAGCATATTCTTTACTCTTACAAAATTTTAAAAGAAATTCACCCTTTTTCTGCAGAAATTGCATTAATGCATCATAGGTTTCAAACAAGAAAAAATAAACTAACTCCGGATAAATTAAATCCAAAAATTTCTTTAAGTACAAGAAAAAAAGCCACTAAAATTTCAAGCTTACTCGCAATAGCTGATCAATTCAATGCAGCAACTAGTAGAATTAGGCCAGACCTTGGTAGAAGTTTAACTTTAAGCGAAGCCCAAAAATTATTACTAAAAGAATTTCCAAAACAAAGAAGAGTAATAAAAAAATTAATTAATTCCAGAGTTTTTAGTGCAGAATTACCTCTTACAAAACCAATAACCCCTATTATTCAAAATCAAAGAAAAAAAATAATTTCTACACAAAAAGCACTAAAAAGAAGTCAGGTTAAAAGAAGACACTAAACAAAGGATTAATAAAATAAAAACAGCATTCTTTTTTTACCAGAAAGGGATTTATTTGTTTGAACTTGATAAAACTGATTTACTAGTTATTGCTCAAACGCTAGCAAACATGATGATGTTACTTGGAGCAGCACTATTAATCCCAGCTCTTGTTGCACACTACTCAAATGAGTCAGCATTTTTTCAAATCTTTGTTTCAATATCAATAATAACAATTTTGGTCGGAATTTTATCTAAAAAATTAATAAAACCAAGAAGAGCACTAATGAAACACGCAATAATCTCAATTGCTTTGGGTTGGTTTTTGTTTGGAGCAATTTCTGCAATTCCTTTTCTTTTTTTAGGATTAAACCCAATTGATGCATTTTTTGAAAGCATCTCAGGATGGACAGGAACAGGAATAAGTACTATCCCAAATCTTGAAATATTACCCGCATCAATTTTATTTTGGAGAGGACTAATCCAGTGGCTTGGAGGATTTGGAATTGTAGTAATGGCACTATTAATTTATGAAAGACCAGAAACTGCAATGAATTTGTTTTCAGCAGAAGGAAGAAATGAAGATTTTTTCCCAAACATAAAAAAAATAGCAAGAATGATTGTAGCAATTTATTTTCTTTACACTTTTATTGGAATAATACTTTACATCTTATCAGGAATGAATCTACTTGATGCAATAGTACATTCATTTACTGCAATTGCAACAGGAGGATTTTCTACAAAAAATGCAGGAATAGGTTTTTTTGGTTTTTCAGCAGCAACAGTGACTATTTTAATTTCAGTTCTTGGAGGAATGAGTTTTGAATCACACTATTCTTTACTCACAGGAAAATTTAGAAAATTTATAAAAAACCCTGAAATAAAATTCTTTTTCTTAATTGCAATAACCGCAACAATTTTGATTTTCATTAATACTTATTTTTCGAAAGGAAATAGTTACTTTGAATCATTTTTTTATGTAATCTCTGCACTAACAAGCACTGGAGCAATATTTGGACTTGATCTTTCAACACTCCCAGCACTAACAATATTCATTATAATTATTTTAATGGCATTTGGAGCATCATACGGATCTACTACAGGAGCACTCAAACTTTGGAGAATATTAATACTTTATCAAGTGGTTAAAAGAGAAATACACCGAGCATTTTTACCACAAAAAGCAGTAACTCCAATAATCCTTGGCGGAAGAATTGTTCCTGAAGACAAAGCACTAAAAGCACTCTCTTACATTTCGTTATACATTGTTTTCATTATTGCAGGAAGTATTATTTTTATGTATGCAGGATTTGGATTAATTGACTCAATATTTACTATAGTATCAGCAATAGGAAATAATGGACTTTTAACAATAAGTCAAGAAGCAATTTTATTAATGAACCCACTGCTTAAAATACTTTTGAGTTTATACATGATTATTGGAAGAATGGAAATAATTCCGTTTTTAGTGCTATTAAAAAGTACAGGGATTGGAGCAAGAATAAGATAAAATTAAAATACAAAACAAGCTAAAAAAAAATATAAAAGCAATAAAAAAAAAGTAGAAAAAAAACTTTAAATTTAGAGATTATTTTTAAAAAAAGGTGAAAATATGCGTATTGTAATTGTAGGAAACTCTATTTTGGCAGTAGAACTAACAAAACTTGTTCTTAAAAAAAATGAGAACAAAATAACGCTAGTTGTTAAAAAGAAAGAAGAAGCAATGAGACTCACTTCAGAACTAAACATTAGCGTAATAAATGCAGATCCAACAAACCCTGATCACTTAGATGAACTTGAACTCGAAAAATGTGATGTATTTATTGCAGCAACTGATCTTGAAAAAGAAAATGTACTATCAGCGATTTATGCAAAAAATGCAGGTGCTAAAAAAATATATGTAAGCATTGAAAACGAAGAAAGTGAACTAATACTAAAAAAATTAGGATTCATTCCACTTAGAGCTGAAGAATTTGCTGCACAAGCAATTGAATTAATGATAAGTAGACCACAAGTAAGTGCAATAGTTAATATTCACGAAGGAGAGTTTGACATGATTGAAGTGGAAGCAAACGAAACAGAACTAATTGGAAAAGAAATGGGAAGTGCAAAAGGAATACATTACACTACTCTTGCAACATATGATGGAAAATACTTATTTGACAAAGAAACAATCATTAAAGAAAATGATATCTTGCTTGTCGTTGTAAGTTCAGGAATGGAAAAAATAGCTGAAAAAGAAATAAAAAAGAAAACAGGGTTAATTGAAAAAATGGCTAAAAATTTATCAAAAAAAACCGAAGAGAAACCAAAGAAAAAAACAAACTAAATAGTATTTTAAATACAAAAGGCCTTAATAAATTCAATGGTTTTTGGCCTTAACCATTAGGGTGATATTATGCCTACAAAAAAAATTGATTCAATGTTAATTAAAGAAAAAATTCCAAGAAAAACCCTCACACTAATTCTTGATGAGGGAGACGATGTAATGACTTGCATAAAAGTAGGAATGCAACAAAATAATGTTAGAGAAGCAAAACTAGAAGACATTGAAGGGTTTTTATTAAAAGGTGCAATAAATTGCATGGAAGGAAATAAATACAAAAGAATTGAAGTAGAAAATATTGAATTATTAAGAGCATCTGGAAATTTCAAATTCGGTGGAGAAGATATGTGGGGAAACCTAAACGTGTTCACTGCTGGAAGAAAACCAGTAAGCGGAACCTTACATAAAGGTACAGCAAAAGACGGATTAACAATTAAACTAACATTTGTTCCATAAAAAAATGGAACAAATGAACAAATTTTTCTAATTTTTAAAATTAATTAAATTACATTTTTTTATAATTATTAAGATTATTTTTATTTTTGAAATTCATTTCCTACTTTTCAAATAGTTTTCAACACTTCTATCATAAGTCTTTTCTGTTTTGTTATCAAAATAACATGCAGGTAGTTCTCCTCTTTTTCTATGATATGCTACACACTCACAACAAATCCCTTTTCTTTCACAAGGATAAGAACAATTACAATTAACTAAATTTTTTTCTTTTCTACACTCCAAAAATAACCACCCAAAATCAACACACTAAAATTTAATTCACTTTATAATATTTTTTTGCTTTCCTAACTTCTTCACTGTGATTAACTATTTTTTGAATATAATATTTTTCAATTTCTTTTTCATTATGAATAATTTTTGGATCAATTTCTTTTAATTCAGGAATCCAATTTTTTATATATTCACAACTTGGATCAAACTTTTTTTGTTGAATAAATGGATTAAATATTCTAAAATATGGTGAAGCGTCACACCCAGTACCACTAGCCCACTGCCAATTCCCATTATTTACACAAGGATCATAATCAATTAATTTTTGAGCAAAATACTTTTCACCCTCTCTCCAATCAATGTGCAAGTCTTTTGTTAAAAAACTAGCTACAATCATCCTAACTCTATTATGCATAAACCCCGTCTCATTTAATTCTCTCATACCTGCATCAATTATAGGGTACCCTGTTTTTCCACTCTTCCAAGCCTCAAATTCCCCTTTATTATTTATCCAAACAACAGTATCAAATTTTTTATAAAAATTACTTCCAAACACTCTTGGAAAATTATATGCGATTTGGGTGAAAAAATCCCTCCAATAAAGTTGTCTTAAAATTGGCGAATAAGGCCCAAGTTGTTCTATAATTCCCCAATAAATTTCTCTAATTGAAATTGTTCCAAATTTATTATGTGCAGAAAGCATTGTTGTTTTTTTTGCAGGAAAATCTTTTATAAAAAAGTAATCTTCAAAATTTTTTATATTTTTTAATACTTTTTTTCCTTCACTTCTCCCCCCATGAAGAGCAATACTATCATTAAACAAATTTTTTAGGTTTATCATTAATGTTTTATTTTCAAACTTTAATTCTTCAGTAAAATAGTTTGTAAAATTGTTTTTTGTAGGTAATTTTATTTCAATTTTTTTTGCATTATTGTAATAAGGAGTAAAAATTGTATAAGGTTTTTTATCTTTTTTTAAAGTCATTTCTATTTGATTGAGTAAAAGATCATCAAGTTCCAAAAAATCGATTTTATTTTTTTCACAAACCTCTTTTAACGCAGTGTCTCTTTTTTTACTAAAAGGAGTATAATCCTTGTTTACAAAAATTGCATCAATTTTTTCTTTTGGAATAAACCTTTCAAAAAACTCTTCGCTTTTTCCATAAAAATAATACAATTTTCCTTTTTTTTCTTTTAATTGTTTTTCTAAGTCTTCTAAAGACTTTACCATAAATTGCATTGCATTATTACTTTTGTATTCATTCTTTGAACTTATTTGTCTTTCGTCAAAAATAAAACAAGGTAATACTTTTTCGCTTTGTGTTAGTGCTTCAATAAGAGCAGTATTATCTTCCACTCTTAAATCTCTTCGAAAAATAAAAACAGATTTTTTGTACTTTTTCATAAGAAAAACCAAAATAATGCCTTTTTTTAATGCAAATCTTTTACTTAAAAAACAAGGCCATCACGTAGCGACCTGGTAAAAATATAATTTTTACTAGGCACTGCAAAACACAAGTTTTGCCGTGTGGTCTCTCACCCGTCCGTTAAGACGGACATGCACGGGAGCAGGTTTGAACTGCTGAACGCACTAAGCGACCAGATAACTACTGCAGCAAGCCACCTCTTTTCTTTTGGCAACTTGCATTTTCTTTTCTAGTGAGAAAAGAAAAAGCAGCTTGAGTCTGGCGGGTTTGACCGCTTCCCTACCCGTGCTTTAATCAATAATAGAATTTGGTTTAAGAAGTTATTAAAGCCTTTCTTATTAGTTTTTGAAAGAACTCATATTATTTGAAAAGTAATATTTTTTATTTGAATACTAAAATATCGTCGTATTTTATTATTGGATTGCCTTTTGTTTTTACAAAAATTGATCCTTCTTCACCTTTCATTAACCCATTTACTTTTGTTGAACTTATTTTTATTTCTGAAATTAGTAATTCTTTTTTTGAATCAAGTTTTGAAAGCATTTTTGGTTTTACCACTCCACTTTCTACTATCCCTGATATCATCATACTTGAGCCAAAATCGTAAGTTCCACTAACCCTGAATTTGTTTCCACTTGTTTCAGTTCTAATGTAAAGTGGATCTTCTTTTTTAACAATTGTTTTTTTTTCTGGAATTACAACAGGAATTTCTTTTCTTTCTTCTTTTTTATTATCATCAAGAACCCCAATTCCTAGAGAGTTTTTTCCACTTATTGGTTTTTCCTTTCTTACCTCTCCAATAAATTCAAGTTCATCCTCATCAAGAGGTTTATTATTTTTTATTTTATCAAATAAAGAATCATCATCTTTTAATTTCTTTTTTCGCTCTTCTGGTGAAAGTGCGTGGATTGGTATACAAACCCCTTTTTCTTTCTTTTCAGAAACTTTAGGGACTTCTTTTCCTTCTTTTTCTCTTAATTTAGTTACAAAATCAAACAATTTCATAAATGTAATAGGTAAAGAAAGTAATAAAAACCATTTATTTAAATGTTTTTTTTAAATGTTATTAATTGATTTAAAAATCTTTCTTAATTACTTAATCTTGGTGAATAAAAAGAATTATTAGAATATTTTCTAAATAAAACAAATTTATTCTGTATTACTTTTTAATACTAATTTTCTAAATTTCTCCTCTTAAGGCTGATTTTTTATGACCCTCTACCCTTCTAAAGTAATTAATAATCATTATGGAAAAGCATTAGTTGCTACAAAAGATCTTTTACCAGGAACAATTGTACAAAAATTTGTTGGAAAAGTAATAAAATATTCAGAAGTTCCACTTGACATGATTTGTAATGCTATTTGTGTAGGAACTACAAAAAATCCTGATGCTTGGGTTGTTTCATACAACAATGCTATTTGCACTAATCATTCTTGTGACCCTAATTGTGAAGTTGATGATGAATTAAATATTGTAACAATAAAAAAAGTGAAAAAAAATGAAGAATTAACTTTTTTGTATAATGGTTTAGAAAAAGGGGAAAAGGCAGAGGATTTTTTTTGGGACAAAAGATGGGACTTTGAATGCAAATGTGGTTCAAAAAATTGTCAAAAAAATATTAACAAATATATAAACAAATAATTAAGTGTAATTCAAATAATTAAGTGTAATTCAAATAATTAAGTGTAATTCAAATAATTAAGTGTAATTCAAATAATTAAGTGTAATTCAAATAATT
>Ga0116177_10001818_pt1 | contig 15890 bp, 15 predicted proteins | sample AD_STIC10_MetaG_FD_89750 | JGI IMG/M metagenome (GOLD analysis project Ga0116177, IMG submission 89750) | Active sludge microbial communities of municipal wastewater-treating anaerobic digesters from USA - AD_STIC10_MetaG | ecosystem: Engineered > Bioreactor > Anaerobic > Digestate | place: USA... | reverse complement strand
TGAAGTGTTCTGAGTTTGCTAATGAGATTGTGAAGAACATGTAAATAGTAATGCTTCCATAAAGAAAAAGGGAATCAATTTTGATTCCCTTTTTTTTCTTTTATAGATTATTCTTATTCTTAGAATTCCAGCATCTTCACTACCGTCAGCGCAGCTTCTTCACCTTTGTTGCCCAACTTACCACCCGCCCGATCCATCGCTTGTTGCTTGTTCATAGTAGTTAATACTCCAAAGGCAATGGCTTTATTTGTTTTTAAACTTACTTTCATTATTCCGTACGTTACACCCTGGCAGATATAATCAAAGTGTGCAGTATCACCCTGGATCACGCAGCCTAAACAGATAACCGCATCAATATCTTTTTTTTCCGCCATCCATTGTGCTGCCAGGGGTAACTCAAAACTACCAGGTACGGTTTTGCGAACGATGTGTGATTTCTTTGCGCCTAAATTTATGAGTGCATTGTAGGCTCCCTGAAATAAAGGTTCTGTGATTTCCTCATTCCACTCAGCCACTACAATAGCGAATTTCTTTTTCGATAAATCGATTTTGCTCTTTGATGAAACAGATTTAAGTGTGCCGGCCATTAATTTCTTCTTTAATTGTTTGTGGATTACGACTGGTATGTAAAACTCCCAATATTGTTAGCGTGGCATCTTTTTCATTTGTTCTGAAATAAATTAAATAAGGGAATCTTTTGATGCGTGAGGTGCGAATATTTTTAAACCGAATGGAGTAGTGTCTGGGGTTTTTGGCTAATAAAGATAATTGAGCATTTAGTTCTTCATAGAATTCAAATCCCAAGTTTTCCTTCTCAAAATTATACCAGCGAATAGATTCAATTATTTCCTGATTCGCTAGTGGATAGAAAACCAGCGAATGGTTCATCTCATTTTTTCTATTTGAGACTTAACTTCTTCCCAGGAAATTACATTCTGGGGGTTTCGCTCGTAATCTTCTAGTCTTTCTTCAATAATTTTCTTATGCCAGTCAGGAATCTCCAACTCTTGTTTGTCAGCCAGAATCATCCCATAGATTAATGCGAGGAATCGGTCATCAGCTGCATCGATATAATCGTGAAGTTCCTTTTTAATAGCTGTCGTATCCATGTACAAAACGATTTACTATAAAAATAAGAAATAAAAAAGGGATCGCGGTAAGCGATCCCTTTCATAATAATGAAATGATCTTAAGAGTTGCTTTCCAAACGCGCCTTAAATTTCCTTGCATTTTGTAACTCGCTTGATTCCCAATATTTATCAATAATAGTTTGATAAGCCTCTTTGGCTTTTTCGTTCTTATTTAGCTTTTCATAGGCCAACGCTGCTTTCATTAAATAGGTTGGTGAAAATTCTTTATTAGGCTTGAACGTAGCCGCTTTGTCGTAATACTTGGCCGCATTTTCGTAATCCTTCTGCTCCATATAAGCATCGCCCATCAGGCTGTAAGCACGCGCCTGTACAAGTAAATCGCTGGCACTAAAATCTTCAAGGTGGAAAATAGCCAATGGGTATTTTCCCTGTTTCAAATAGATAGCACCTGCATAGTAATTGGCCAGGTTACCGGCATCAGTTCTGCCGTAATCATCAATGATTTGAAGGAAGCCAAGATTGTTGCCGTCACCATTAAGCGCAAGATTCAAGCTGTCGGCTTCAAAATACCGTACCGCCTGAAACATTTCTTTCTGCGCAATTCCATCTTGATTACCGATATAATAACGGTATCCAAAGAAGGCCCCAACGATCAATAAAATTCCGGCTGCAATACCAAGAGCTGTTTTTGGGTTGTTTTCAAACCAGCCTTCAACGCTCACCAATTTCTCCTGAATGACTTCAGGATTTTCCAGTAAATCCTTGTGTTCTTCCTTCTTTGCCATGTTTTCTTAAAATAAAAGGTCCCGTTCAGATGTTTTCAGAACGGGACGCAAAACTAAGAATTCGTACTTATTAAACAAAAGCAGGATCAATCCATGATAAATGGATAGTTGGGTTCAGCATAGATGTCCTTTAACGCTTCTGAAGGATCGGGGAAATTAGACTCTTCCGCAAACTTTACGCTTTCGGCTACTTGCGCATCTACTTTTTGTTCGATGGTTTCAAGCTCTTTTTCAGTAGCAATTTTTTTCTCAAGAATAGTGTGACGCACCTGTTCAATTGGGTCGCGCTGTTTATACTCTTCAACTTCTTCTTTCGAACGATATTTTTGAGGATCGGACATTGAGTGACCCTTGTAGCGATAGGTTCTGAACTCTAATAAAGTTGGTCCTTCACCAGCACGGGCACGCTCGGCAGCTCTTTCAACAGAATCATGAACCGCCTCAACATTCATGGCGTCAACGGGTTCAGAAGGTATATCATAAGATTCTCCAAGGGTATAGAGTTCGTGAACATTGGATGTGCGTTGCACAGATGTACCCATGGCATATCCATTATTCTCGATTACAAAGATCACCGGAATCTTCCAGAGCATGGCCAGGTTAAGTGCCTCGTGAAATGCGCCTTGGCGAACGGCTCCATCACCCATATAGCAGATACAGAGGTTCCCGGTCTTATTATATTTTTCAGCAAAAGCGATTCCCGCCCCAAGCGGTACCTGAGCTCCCACAATTCCATGACCACCAAAGAAATTATGTTCTTTATCAAAAATGTGCATCGAACCGCCTTTTCCTTTAGAAACTCCGGTTTCTTTACCATACAACTCGGCCATGATAGCATTTGGGCTGGTACCCAAAGCCAATGGATGTGCGTGGTCGCGATAGGCGGTAATGTATTTGTCGCCCTTACGTAAAGCGCTAACTGCACCCGATGCGCAGGCCTCCTGGCCAATATATAAATGACAAAACCCCCGGATTTTCTGCATGCCGTATAACTGACCTGCTTTCTCTTCAAATTTTCGCATCAGAAGCATGCTCTCGAACCAGAACATGTAAGTTTCCTTTGAGTAGGGTTTCTTCTCTTTTTTAGGTGACGTTCCTTTAGCTTGGGCTGTTGCCATAATTGCTAATTTTGATTGAAAATGTGAGTTGCGAAAATACGCCACCCTTTGCCAATCGCCAAATAGCGGTCGCTTAATTAGAATATTTATAATTGTAGCTGTGTTCCTTCAAAAATTAAGACTTTATAATTTTAAGAATCACCAGGAGGTGACGTTAAACTTTGAGGATAAAATCAATTGCTTTTTAGGAAAAAACGGCATCGGAAAAACCAATTTGCTGGACGCTATCTATTATTTGTCTTTTACTAAAAGTGCCATTAATCCTTACGACCTGCAAAATATCCACCATGGTCAAAGTGGATTTTTGATTAAGGGTACCTTTGCCATAGACAATAAGCAAAAGGAAGTGATGTGCTCCTTTCAGCAAGGAGAAAAGAAAATAGTTCGGGAGGATGAACAGGAGCCTGTTAAATTTTCGGAACATGTAGGGAAATATCCAGTTGTGCTAATTGCTCCACAGGATATTGAATTGATCTGGGATGGCTCGGAACTCAGGCGCAGATTTTTTGATTCGCTGATAAGCCAGTTGGATCGACATTATCTCGATTACCTGATAGTTTATAATCATCAGCTTAAGCAGCGTAATAGTCTGCTTCGTTCTTTTTCAGAATCCGGAAAAGTAGATGCTGACTTGCTCGATAGTTATGATTTAAAATTAGTTGAGTCGGGAACGTATCTCCATAAAATCCGAAAGGGATTTTTAATGGAATTCATTCCAAAATTCAAGCAACACTATGATTTTCTGGTACAAGAGTCTGAAGAAAAGGCCAATATTCAATACCGGTCTGACCTTGAGGAGACAAGTTTCAGCGCGCTTCTCAAGAAGAATCTTCAACGCGATCTGATCCTGCAACGAACAACAACGGGCATACACCGCGATGACTTCCTATTTGTGCTTAATGAACAAGAGTTAAAGCGTGCTGGCTCACAAGGGCAACAAAAGTCATTTCTTATCGGATTGAAACTGACAGAGTTTCAGATTCTGGCTGAACAAAAACAGGTTAAACCGATTCTGCTCCTGGATGATATTTTTGACAAATTGGATGATTTAAGGATTCAACAATTGATGAAACTGGTAAGTCAAGGTACATTCGGCCAGCTTTTTATCACTGATGCCCGGCAAGGCCGCAGCAAACAAATTCTGAGTGAGGCCCGAATAGGCGCCCATCTATTTGTGTTGGAAAATAGTACCTTCAACCAGGAATGGCTAAAAATTTAGATAACGACAATAATTCGATGCACATTGGGCAGGCTATACAGCAATTGCTTAATAGGTACCATATCAAATCAAAGTTTGATGAAGCTAACCTGATTAATTCGTGGGAGAGCCTGGTTGGCAAACCTGTGGCAAAACGAACTAAAAGGCTCTATATCAGAAACAAAGTTCTTTTTGTAGAATTAGAGAGCCCGGCTCTTAAAAACGACCTTTCTATTCATAAATCCAAGATTATCGACTTACTTCAAAAAGAATTTGGGCCCGAGGTAGTCAAAGATCTGGTGTTCATGTAGGCCAGTATCCGTCTCCTTTTGCATTTCCTGCTATTTATTAGCCGATCGGGTTTGTCTAAACCGAAAAACCGTATAATTTTGCACTCCTATTTTTTTAGCGAAAGCCAAAATCATGGGTACAAAGGGTTAAACAAAGACCTGAGACACGTTCTTAATAATATTAAAAATCGTTGGGGGAGATACTCAAGCGGCCAACGAGGACAGACTGTAAATCTGTTGACTTATGTCTTCACAGGTTCGAATCCTGTTCTCCCCACAAGTGATTTTAGATTCTTGATTAGCGGTTTGAGATTTGGGTGGAGACAGCCGATTCTAAAATCAGAAATCGTAAATCTGAAATTGTAATGCGGGAGTAGCTCAGTTGGTAGAGCGATAGCCTTCCAAGCTATAGGTCGCGAGTTCGAGCCTCGTTTCCCGCTCTGAGTTAGATGTTAGAGACAGACAGCGAACAATTGATAACCAACAACTAAAAAAGCTGTTGTAGCTCAGGGGTAGAGCACTTCCTTGGTAAGGAAGAGGTCGAGGGTTCAATTCCCTTCAACAGCTCTTGAATGTTGATGTTTTGAAGTAGAAACAGTACTTATTCCGGTATCGATCGGGATAATTTGAGGAACTTGAAAATTTGTAGAAATGAATCTTTGATCACTGGTAGCTAGCAACTATCATTTAAGTGCAAAAAGATTTACCGAATAACCCTTATTCGAAAGGCTTAACATGTTTAGGGTGTATAGTGCTTCTTAACGAAGAAGCTAAGATTAGTAACTTACTTAAATTAATTATACACTTTTAAACTTTAACCGGAATTTTCAAATATGGCAAAGGAAACATTTGACCGCTCGAAACCACACGTAAACATTGGTACTATTGGTCACGTTGACCATGGTAAAACTACGCTCACCGCTGCAATCACACAGGTACTTTCTAAGAAGGGCCTTGCTGCAGTTCGTGACTTTTCTTCTATTGATAACGCTCCTGAAGAAAAGGAAAGAGGTATTACAATTAACACCTCACACGTTGAGTATTCTACAGAAAAAAGACACTACGCACACGTAGACTGTCCTGGTCACGCTGACTATGTTAAGAACATGGTTACTGGTGCTGCCCAGATGGACGGAGCTATTCTTGTAGTAGCTGCTACTGACGGACCTATGCCACAAACCCGCGAGCACATCCTGTTGGCTCGTCAGGTAGGTGTACCTGCACTGGTAGTTTTCATGAACAAGGTTGACTTGGTTGACGATACTGAATTGCTTGACCTGGTTGAGATGGAAGTTCGTGAATTAATGACTTATTATAACTTCCCTGGCGATACGATGCCTGTAATCAGAGGCTCTGCTCTTGGAGCGCTTAATGGCGAGGCTAAGTGGGTTGAGAAAGTTGAAGAATTGATGAAGGCTGTGGATGATTTTATTCCACTCCCGGTTCGTTTGATTGATAAAGATTTCTTGATGCCTGTAGAAGACGTATTCTCGATCACGGGTCGTGGAACAGTGGCTACCGGTCGTATCGAACGTGGTATTATTAAGACTGGAGATCCAGTGCAAATCCTTGGAATGGGTGCTGAGAACCTGACTTCTACCATCACCGGTGTGGAAATGTTCCGCAAAATTCTTGACAGAGGTGAAGCTGGTGACAACGTAGGTTTGTTGTTGCGTGGTATTGAAAAGGAGCAGATATGCCGTGGTATGGTTATCTGCAAGCCTAACTCAGTAACTCCACATGCTAAGTTCAAGGCTGAAGTGTACGTACTTTCTAAAGAAGAAGGTGGTCGTCACACTCCATTCTTTAACAAATACCGTCCTCAGTTCTATTTCCGTACTACAGACGTTACAGGTGAGTGTAAACTTCCTGCCGGTGTAGAAATGGTTATGCCTGGTGATAACGTTTCTATCGAAGTTGAACTGATCAACAAGATCGCAATGGAAAAAGGTCTGCGTTTCGCTATCCGCGAGGGTGGTCGTACGGTAGGATCAGGTCAGGTTACTGAAATTCTTGACTAAGGTTATAATTACCGGTTTTGCTTTAAGTTTTAACTGGTAATTATCTGATAATCAAATAGAAAGCGTTTCTGAGATTTTTCTTAGAAACGCTTTTGTTTTCTATGGCTGTTCTTCTACCTTTGCAGTCCTTTTGAATTGAGGGTTTCACGGGTGCAATTTGAAGGGGAGCTTAACAGTAAACGGGTGTAGCTCAATTGGTAGAGTAGCGGTCTCCAAAACCGTTGGCTGGGAGTTCGAGTCTCTCCACCCGTGCAATAAGTAAAATGGATGGAAAAAGTTAAGAACTATATTTTAGAGTCCATTGACGAGATCCGTAATAAGGTTTCGTGGCCTAAATTCAATGAATTGCAGAGCAGTGCCATATTGGTACTGGTTGCCTCCTTGATATTCGCCATTTTAATCGGGCTTGTTGATCTAGGTTTTAAGAATGCTTTGTCTTGGTTTTATAAAGAATTATAAAATATAAGATCCAGCATGGGCGAACTAAAGTGGTATGTGTTGCGAGTAATCAGCGGTCAGGAGAAGAAAGTAAAATCTTATCTGGAAACTGAAATAGAACGGTCTAAACTAGTCGAGTTTATTCCACAGGTACTGATCCCATCTGAGAAGGTGTACGAGATGAGAAATGGCAAGAAGCGTGTGAGAGAGAGAAATTTCTTTCCAGGCTATGTTCTGGTTTCAGCGGATCTCTCAAACGGTGAGGCTTACCATACTGTGAATAACATCCCAGGAGTAATTGGGTTTTTAGGTACGAATGGCTCAAGTGCAACCTCTAAAGATCCGGTGGCTTTAAGGCAATCTGAAGTGAACAGAATCCTGGGTAAGGTAGATGAGATCGATCAGTTTGAAGAGAAGCTGGAAACTCCGTTCATCAAAGGAGAATCAGTAAAGGTAATGGACGGTCCGTTTAGTGGCTTTACAGGTTCTGTAGAAGAGATATTTGAAGACAAAAAGAAGCTCAATGTGATGGTGAAAATTTTCGGAAGAAATACACCCGTTGAGCTTAGTTATATGCAGGTAGAAAAGTTAGACTAGTAATACAATGGCTAAGGTAGTAACAGGTTACTTGAAATTGCAGGTTAAAGGAGGTCAGGCAAATCCGGCACCTCCAATTGGTCCTGCCCTCGGTTCAAAGGGTTTGAACATCATGGATTTTTGCAAACAGTTCAATGCAAGAAGCCAGGATAAGCAAGGGCAGGTATTGCCAGTGCTTATTACAATTTATAATGACAAGTCTTTTGACTTCGTAATAAAAACTCCTCCAGCGGCAATACTCATCATGGAGGCTATTAAAATCCAGAAGGGATCTAAAGAGCCTAACCGTGCAAAAGTAGGATCGATTACCTGGGATCAAATCAAAAAAATTGCTGAGCTTAAAATGCCTGATTTGAATGCATTTAGAGTTGAGTCAGCGATGAGGATGGTAGCCGGTACAGCGCGCAGCATGGGTGTAACAGTTAGTGGAAATGCCCCTTGGGAAAAATAATAAGGATCATGGCAAAGTTGACAAAAAACAGAAAGGCGGTTCTCGCCAAATATAGTCCGGAGAAAGTGTATTCTTTGGAAGAAGCGTCTAAGGTGTTGAAAGACATTTCATTCACCAAATTTGATTCATCGGTGGATGTAGATATCCGGCTGGGTGTTGATCCAAAAAAATCAGATCAAATGGTGCGTGGAGTAGTTTCACTTCCTCATGGTTTGGGAAAAGTTGTTCGCGTATTGGTTCTCTGCTCACCTGACAAGGCACAGGAAGCTAAAGATGCCGGTGCTGAACACGTTGGTTTGGACGACTACATTCAGAAAATTGAAGCTGGTTGGACGGATGTAGACGTAATTATTACGATGCCTACAGTAATGGCCAAAGTAGGTAAATTAGGTAAGGTGTTAGGTCCTCGTGGACTTATGCCAAACCCGAAGTCAGGAACAGTTACCCTGGAAGTTGGAAAAGCAGTGAAGGATGTGAAAGCAGGTAAAGTGGACTTCAAAATTGATAAACAAGGAATTATTCACGCTAGCATAGGTAAGGCTTCCTTCAGCGCAGACAAGATCAAAGACAATGCTGCTGAACTTATTAACATGGTAGTTAAGTTAAAGCCGGCTTCTTCGAAGGGAACATACATTCAAAGTATTTCTCTGTCTTCCACGATGAGTCCGGGTATAATGGTGGATAGTAGCTCGATTGGATTGTAGGTCTATAAAATTAGCAAGATGACCAAGGAAGAAAAAGGACTGATTATTGAAGAATTGGCTGAGAAGTTTTCTCGGAACAATCACTTTTATATTACTGATGCATCAGGCTTAACGGTAGCGCAGATTAATGCCTTCCGCAGACTGTGTTTCAATGCCGGTGTGGAGTATCGCGTTTATAAGAACACGCTAATTCGCAAAGCATTAGAAAAGCAAGAAGGTAATTTTGAAGAATTATTTAAGACACTCCATGGCTTTTCAGGAGTTATCTTTTCGAAAGAAGTAGGTAATGCCCCAGCGAAAGTTATCGCGGAGTACAGAAGAAAGCTGGAAGGAAGACCTGGTTTCAAAGGAGCCTCCATCGAATCCACTCTTTTTATTGGAGAGGATCAATTAAGTACGCTGGTTGAGTTGAGATCTAAAAACGAGCTCATTGGCGAAATCATTTCCTTGTTGCAATCACCTGCCAAAAATGTATTGTCTGCCCTGTTAAGTGGCAAGCAAACCGTAGCTGGCCTGGTAAAGGCATTGGAAGAAAGAAAACAGTAATTAACAACAGAAAATTAAACACTTACAAATCATGGCTGACGTAAAATCTCTTGGCGATCAACTGGTAGAACTTACCGTTAAAGAAGTAAATGAATTAGCTTCTTATTTAAAAGAAACATATGGCATTGAGCCAGCTGCTGCCGCTGTAGTAGCAGGTCCTGCTGCTGGTGGTGCCGCTGGTGGTGCTGCTGCTGCTGAAAAGACCAACTTCGATGTAGTATTGAAGGCTGCTGGTCCTAACAAACTGCAGATCGTTAAACTCGTGAAAGAGTTAACGGGTCTTGGCTTGAAAGAAGCTAAGGATGTAGTTGATGGCGCTCCTAAGACAATCAAAGAAGGCTTACCTAAAGACGAAGCTGAAAATCTCAAGAAGCAACTTGTAGAGGCTGGTGCCGAAATCGAGTTGAAGTAATCTTCTTGAAAGACGCAGGGTACCGTCTGAAAAGGAATATGTAGGCTCCATTCCCTCCCGATAACTATCAGGATGGGACTGGGGTCTATCCCTATTTATGCCAGTAATGGCTGTATCCGATTAGTAGTTTATTAATAGGTCTAGGAAATTTAAACCTAAAGTACCTTGGCAAAGAAGACAGCAAATAACAGGATTGACTTCTCTTCAATCGAGAAGGTTCTTGAGTATCCGGATTTTCTGGATATCCAACTTCAATCATTCAAAGATTTCTTGCAGATCGAAACGCCTGCAGAGAAACGTCAAAATGAAGGACTCTTCAAAGTTTTTGCAGAGAACTTTCCAATCTCCGATTCACGCGAAAACTTCGTATTGGAGTTCGTGGATTATACCATCGACCCACCTAAGTATGACGTGGACGAATGTATTGATCGCGGACTTACGTTCTCCGTACCGTTGAAAGCTAAGTTGCGACTCACCTGTAATGATGAGGACAACGAAGATTTTCAAACGATCGAGCAGGAGGTATTCCTGGGGAATATCCCATACATGACTGAGAAAGGATCCTTCGTGATCAATGGAGCTGAGCGTGTGATTGTATCGCAATTGCACCGTTCACCTGGTGTGTTTTTCGCCATGAGTAAACACACGAATGGAACGAAGCTCTATTCCGCAAGAATTATCCCTTTCAAGGGATCGTGGATTGAATTTGCTACCGATGTAAATGCTGTGATGTATGCATACATCGATCGTAAGAAAAAATTCCCTGTAACCACCTTGCTCCGCGCAATTGGTTATGGTACGGATAAAGATATACTTGATCTTTTTGGATTGTCTGAAGAGATTGAGGCAAATAAAAACACCCTCAAGAAAACAGTAGGCCGCAAGTTGGCTGCCCGCGTTTTGAAAACGTGGACGGAAGATTTCGTGGATGAAGATACGGGTGAAGTGGTGTCTATCGATCGTAACGAAGTGTTGTTGGAGCGTGACCACGTGATTACCGCTGAGGATGTAGATACAATTCTTGATTCAGGTGTTAAGTCAATTATCCTGCACAGAGAAGATGTGAACGTGGCCGATTACCACATCATCTTCAATACACTGGCCAAGGATAACTCTAACTCAGAAAAGGAAGCGGTAGAACAAATCTATCGTCAATTAAGAAATACAGAAGCTCCTGATGAGCAAACTGCTCGTGATATTATTCAGAGTTTGTTCTTCAGTGAAAAGCGTTATGACCTTGGTGAAGTAGGTCGTTATAGAATCAACAAGAAGTTAGGTCTTGATTTAAGCTTCGATCAGCGTGTGTTAACTACCGAGGATATTATCCTCATTGTTAAATACCTGATTGGTCTGATTAACTCAAAGGCTGTTGTTGATGATATTGACCACTTGAGCAACAGACGCGTAAGAACCGTAGGTGAACAATTGTATTCTCAGTTTGGTGTTGGTCTTGCCCGTATGGCGAGAACTATCAAAGAAAGAATGAATGTTCGCGATAATGAAGATTTCAAACCGGTTGATTTGATCAACGCGCGTACGTTATCTTCAGTAATTAACTCGTTCTTCGGAACGAATCAACTTTCTCAGTTCATGGATCAAACCAATCCATTGGCTGAAATTACTCACAAGCGCAGAATGTCGGCACTCGGGCCAGGCGGTCTCTCCAGAGAGCGTGCAGGTTTTGAGGTACGTGACGTTCACTATACACACTATGGTCGCCTGTGTACAATCGAAACTCCGGAAGGTCCGAACATCGGTTTGATTTCGTCTCTCTGCGTTCACGCGAAAGTGAACAAGATGGGCTTTATCGAAACACCTTATCGCAAAGTTGAGAATGGTAAAGTGAAAGGAAAGGATGTGATTTTCCTTACTGCCGAAGAGGAAGATACTCATAACATCGCGCAAGCGAATGTAAAAATTAAGGCTGGTGGCGAACTTGAGGATGAAAAGGTAAAGGCCCGTTTTGAAGGAGACTTCCCCGTGGTGGATCCTAAGGATATCCGCTATATGGATATTGCTCCTAACCAGATCGTGTCGATTGCAGCTTCCATGATTCCATTCCTGGAACATGATGATGCTAACCGTGCATTGATGGGTTCGAACATGCAACGCCAGGCAGTTCCTTTGGTAAGACCAGAAGCTCCTATTGTTGGTACAGGTTTAGAAAGTCGGATTGCTCTTGATTCACGCACACTCATTTTGGCAGAGGCCAACGGAGTTGTGGAATTCGTAGACGCAAAGAAAATTGTAGTTCGCTATGAAGTTTCTGAAGAACAGGCTTTGGTTCGCTTCGATGATGAAGTGAAATCGTATACACTGATCAAATTCAGAAGAACGAACCAGGATACGTGTATCAACCTGACACCCCTAGTAAAGAAGGGTGAGAAAGTAACCAAAGGACAGCCGCTGTGTCAGGGGTATGGTACAGCTAATGGCGAATTGGCACTCGGGCGCAATTTGTTGGTGGCATACATGCCATGGCAGGGATATAACTTCGAGGATGCGATTGTAATCTCTGAACGCGTAGTGCGCGAAGATGTATATACATCCATCCACGTAGAAGAGTTTGAACTTGAAGTGCGTGATACCAAGCGTGGAGAAGAAGAATTAACTTCTGAAATCCCTAACGTAAGCGAGGAGGCTGTTAAACACCTTGACGAAAACGGTATCATCCGCATTGGTGCAGAAGTAAAAGAAGGGGATATCCTGATTGGTAAGATTACTCCTAAAGGAGAGACTGATCCTACGCCTGAAGAAAAACTTCTGAGAGCCATCTTTGGTGACAAAGCCGGTGATGTGAAAGATGCTTCCATGAAGGCACCTCCATCATTGAAAGGTGTTGTTATTGATACCAAATTATTCTCAAGACCTAAGCGCGACAAGGATGTTCGTTCTAAGTCAAAGAAAGAGTTGGATACATTGAAGAGCCGCTATAGCAAGGAGCTTACCGAGTTGCGCAATGATATGATTAAGAAACTTACTTCACTTCTTACTGGCAAAACCAGTCAGGGCGTGAAGCATAAGTTTGGTGATGAGTTGATAAGCAAAGGCGTGAAGTTCTCAGGTAAAGTGATTGAGAACAATCTCTTCCCGGATAAGAACATTTATCGTGATGAGAGCAATTACAATGTTCCTGAAGAGGTGAATCTGATTGTTGATATCAGTCTTGAAGCCTGGACAACAGATGATCACACCAATGATTTAGTATCTGAACTGGTTAAGAACTATCTCAATAAGAGAAATGTAATTGCCGGTGAATTCAAACGCGAGCGTTTTACGTTGGAAGTTGGTGATGAATTACCTGCGGGCATTGTACAATTAGCGAAAGTTTATATCGCCAAGAAGCGCAAGCTGAAAGTAGGAGATAAAATGGCGGGTCGTCACGGAAACAAAGGCGTGGTAGCACGTATCGTTCGTGAAGAAGATATGCCATTCCTGGAAGATGGAACTCCGGTTGATATCTGCTTGAACCCGCTGGGCGTGCCTTCGCGTATGAACCTGGGTCAGATTTACGAAACGGTGCTTGCATGGGCTGGTAAGAAACTGGGTAGAAAATATGCTACGCCAATTTTTGACGGAGCATCCCTGGATCAGGTTTCTGCAGAACTTAAAGAAGCAAACCTTCCTGAATTTGGACGTACCTATTTATATGATGGTTTGACTGGTGAGAAATTTGATCAACCTGTAACCGTAGGAATTGCTTACATGCTTAAACTCGGTCACTTGGTTGATGATAAGATGCACGCACGCTCTATCGGACCATACTCTCTTATTACGCAGCAACCATTGGGTGGTAAAGCACAATTTGGTGGTCAGCGTTTTGGTGAGATGGAGGTTTGGGCAATTGAGGCATTTGGTGCATCTCATATTCTTCAGGAAATCCTTACGATCAAGTCTGACGATGTGATTGGTAGAGCGAAAGCATACGAATCTATTGTTAAAGGCGAAACGATGAGGAAGCCAAACATCCCTGAGTCCTTCAATGTATTAGTACATGAACTCAGAGGCTTGGCACTGGAGATCACAATGGATTAACAGTCTAGTGTCGACAGACTACATCCAACTGTGGTCTGTCGATTATCGACTGTGGACTTATAATAGAATTAGTTAACTGAAAACGATCAACTATGTCTTTCAGAAAAAATAAAAAGATCAACAACGACTTCTCTAAAATCACCATTAGCTTAGCTTCTCCCGAGTCAATTCTGGAAAGCTCACATGGCGAAGTAACACAACCAGAAACCATCAACTACCGGACCTATAAGCCGGAAATGGGTGGTCTTTTCTGCGAACGGATTTTCGGGCCTGTTAAGGATTGGGAATGTCATTGTGGAAAATATAAGCGCATCCGCTATAAAGGCATTATTTGTGACCGTTGCGGTGTAGAAGTTACTGAAAAGAAGGTAAGACGCGAACGTATGGGCCACATCGAATTGGTGGTTCCGGTTGCTCACATCTGGTATTTCCGTTCATTGCCAAATAAAATTGGTTATCTGCTCGGGCTCCCTACCAAGAAACTTGATCAGATTATCTATTATGAAAGATATGTAGTTATTCAGCCTGGGGTTAAGGAAGAAGAAGGAATTAACCGTCTTGACTTTCTTACCGAAGAGGAGTATCTGGATATCGTGGATAAACTTCCACGCGAGAACCAGATGTTGGATGACAACGATCCTAAAAAATTCATTGCGAAAATGGGGGCTGATGCACTCGAGATGTTATTATCTCGCGTGAAGCTTGATGAACTTTCTTACGAGTTACGTCACCAGGCTGCTACCGATACATCTCAGCAACGCAAGGCAGAAGCTTTGAAGCGTTTGAAAGTAGTTGAAGCTTTCCGCGAAGCAAATACCCGTGTTGAGAATCGTCCTCAGTGGATGACTATCAAGATGGTTCCGGTTATCCCTCCTGAATTACGTCCTCTTGTGCCATTGGATGGAGGTCGTTTTGCAACATCCGATTTGAATGATCTTTACAGACGCGTTATTATCCGTAATAACCGCCTGAAGAGATTGATTGATATTAAGGCCCCTGAAGTAATTCTACGTAACGAGAAGCGTATGCTTCAGGAAGCTGTTGACTCATTGTTTGATAACTCAAGAAAAGTAAATGCCGTGCGTTCCGATGGTAACCGCGCATTGAAATCATTGAGTGACATGTTGAAAGGTAAACAAGGTCGTTTCCGTCAGAACTTGCTTGGTAAGCGTGTTGACTACTCAGGCCGTTCAGTTATTGTTGTTGGTCCTGAATTGAAATTACATGAGTGCGGTTTGCCTAAGGATATGGCCGCTGAATTATTCAAGCCATTTATTATTCGCAAACTGATCGAAAGAGGTATTGTTAAGACGGTTAAGTCAGCAAAGAAAATTGTTGATCGCAAGGATCCTGTTGTGTGGGATATTTTGGAAAACGTATTGAAAGGCCATCCTGTTCTTTTGAACCGTGCTCCAACGCTTCACAGATTGGGTATTCAAGCTTTCCAGCCTAAGCTGATTGAAGGTAAAGCTATTCAATTGCACCCGCTTGTTTGTACTGCGTTTAACGCTGACTTTGATGGTGACCAGATGGCTGTTCACGTGCCACTCGGCCAAGAAGCAATTTTGGAAGCTTCGTTGTTGATGCTGTCATCACACAACATCTTAAACCCTGCTAATGGCGCACCAATCACAGTACCCTCACAGGACATGGTGTTAGGTCTTTACTACTTGACTAAAGGCAGAAAAGGTGAGAAGGGAGAAGGTAAAAAGTTCTACTCATCCGAAGAAGTAATTATCGCCTACAATGAAGGCAAGCTTTCCAAGCATGCACTTGTGAAAGTGCGTGTTAACATTCGCGACAAGAAAACAGGAGCGATCGAAAGAAAAATGACGGAGACTGTAACAGGTCGTGTCATTTTCAATCAGGTTATGCCCGAAGAAGTTGGGTTTGTAGACGAACTCTTAACAAAGAAGAAACTCCAGACCATCATTGCCGATGTTTATAAATTGGCGGGTCAGGCGAAGACAGCTAAATTCCTTGATGATATTAAGGAGCTTGGATTCCAGATGGCCTACAAAGGCGGTTTGTCGATGGGGTTGGGTGACGTGAAAGTACCCGCTGAAAAGAAAAAATTAGTAGAAGATGCTCAGAAGGAAGTTGATTCTGTTTGGAACAACTACATGATGGGTTTAATCACAGATAACGAACGTTACAACCAGGTAATTGATATCTGGACACGTACTAACACAATGCTTACCAAC
>Ga0116177_10001802_pt1 | contig 15954 bp, 11 predicted proteins | sample AD_STIC10_MetaG_FD_89750 | JGI IMG/M metagenome (GOLD analysis project Ga0116177, IMG submission 89750) | Active sludge microbial communities of municipal wastewater-treating anaerobic digesters from USA - AD_STIC10_MetaG | ecosystem: Engineered > Bioreactor > Anaerobic > Digestate | place: USA... | reverse complement strand
CGGGGACGCCGTCCCCCTGGGCGGCCGCGCTGTCCGCGGCGAAGCCGCTCGCGGGCTGCGGCGAACCCGTCGATGCAGCGCTCGACGCTTCGCAGTCGAGGCAGCTGTACTGAAGCCCGGGCGGCTGCGGAGTCGGGCAGGTCGTCGGCACGCATTGCCCGACCGCCGATGGCGAGTCCGTCGACGCCGCAACGATCTCGCAGACATCGCCGGGGGCTTTGCCAGCGCAAGGGCCCGCCGATGGCCGAGGCACTGGCGCGGGATCCGGCGCCGGCGGCGGATAAACAGGCCGCGGAGGTCTGGGCCCGGGCCCCGGCACATCCGCGAATGCCTGCAATGGCGACGCGACGAGCACCGCAGTCAGCATGATCTGTCTGAGAAAACGCATGACTGCGGTAGCTCTCAGGTCTTACTGCGGAGGATAGTTGCCAGGCTGCTGCGGGACGTAGCCACCCGGTTGCTGACCGTATCCACCGGGCTGTTGCGACTGCCCATATCCACCAGGCTGCTGCGGCTGCTGACCGTAGCCGCCCGGAGGCTGCTGGCCATAGCCGCCTGGCTGCGTCGGCGGCGGTTGCGGCGGTCCCTGCTGCGGCGCCGGCTGCGTGGGGAAACCCGCAGCCTTCCATGCTTCGATGCCGCCGCGATACCACAACACGTTCTTGTAGCCTGCGTTGACCGCACGCAGCGCAGCGTTGTAAGACATCCAGCAGTGATTCGACAGGCAGTAGAAGACCAGCGCCGTATCTTTGCGGCCCTGCGTGCCCTGCTGCATCACCTGCGCGAACTGCTGCTGCATCTGATCATTGAAATTCCCGGGCTGCGCCATCCAGACTGCGGGGATTGCGTTCGGCAGCACCTCGGGCCCGCCCAGCACGTCGAACAGGAAAAATGGGGCCTGCCGGCCCTGGACGAGTCCAACCAGGCCTTTCGTCGTGATGACCTGCGCGCCCGGGATACTCGTTGGCGTCGGTGCATGCATCGCACCGTCGTGCAGCTGCTGCGTCGCCGGGATGCCGAAATCCTGACGCTCTACTCGCATCAACTGATCCAGGTCCATGTCGCGACCCGGGCCCGGGGGCGGCTGCTGCACCGGATTGTTCGGCTGCGGCGGATAGTTCGGCTGCTGCGGATAGTTCGGCTGCTGCGGACCAGGCGGATAGCTCGGCTGCTGCGGTGGGTAGTTGGGTTGTTGCGGCGGGTAGTTGGGCTGCTGCGGTGGGTAATTGGGTTGCTGCTGCGGTGGCGCCTGGCCTCTGCCAAAACTGTCTTGTGCGTATGCGTTCATCGAACACACGGCGATCAACGCCGCCGACATCATCATCCAGTTCGTCTTCATCGAGTTGGCTCCAGTTTTTGGCCCGCAAGGCCCATGTCACGCCAGGGATCGAAACTCAGGTCATTCGAGAGCACATAGCTGCCGTCGTTGAGGCGCCACGCATTGCTGTAATAGCTGGACAGTTCGACCGTACCGCCCGGCGCGTAGGTGTCGGTGTACGTCTCGACGGCGCGAATCACTTCGCCACGCTCGCGCGCGATATAGGCGGAGCTGCGCTCGCGATTCGCGGCAACCTGCGCACGCAGGGAGCTGATGTAATCGTTGGTTTCGGCAATCATCTGCCCCTGCCGCATCGCTTCGCGTGCCGTCGCCTGCGCAATCGCGGTGTTGTGTTTGGTGATGCGTGCAGTCCAGCCGGGGTTCGGAATGAAAGACTGCCGGATTGCCTCGACCATCGAGAGGTTCAGCTGGCCATTCGGCGCGGTCGCCACGTACGCTGGAAAACTAGCACCCGTGAGCACATCGAGCGTGCGACCGGTAGTCGGGTCGTTGGTTCGCATCATTGAAAAGCCGACCGTGGCCGTCATCACCCCGCGCATGTCGCGGCCCCGATCCTGATAGGCGAAAAGCATCTCGCCCGATTCGATCCAGGTGCGTGTTTCCCCCATCGGTGTGGGGCTGCGCGTGTTCAGATGCGCAAATCCCTGCACGAGATCAGGTCGCGGACGGAAATCGAGCGGCCGCGCTCCAAACGGAAGTTGCCGGATCGAAGCGTCGAGGAACTGCTGCACCGACGTCATCGAACCGCTGGGACACCCGATCGAGGTGGGTGCCGCGCCGTAGTTGTTCGTTTCCCACTTTGCCATCGGCAGCAGGGCGATGCTCTGCGCGCCATCCGGCGACGTGGCACTCCAGTTGAAGTTGTAGCCATTGGTGCAGGTGAACTGCCGCCCCCACTGCACGCCGCCTTGCGAACGCCAGCCCACCGGGATCAACCCGAAGCTGGCCGGCATCGGCTGGTCGAAGCCGTTGTTGTCCATGATCGCCGTGCGCTGCACACGCACCGCACTGGCCGGCATCGCACGACCGACCGCTGTGGCCGACGTGGCGGGAACGGCAGCCGCAACGACGCCCTGCCCCCCCGGATCCTGAGCCGCGGTGGACGTATCCTGACCGGAACAGCCGACACACAGGCCTACCAGTATCCAGCTGGAAATCGCGGGGCGAATTGGTGGCTCCCGAATTTGATGTTGTTGTTTGCTCCGGAAAATAGCGGACTTTTCATTCACTAACCAGTATTTTCCTCGGTTTGGAATCGAGGCTCCCGATTGAACGCGTCTTCGCCCCCACCTGAACCATCCAACGAATCCCGCCTGCGCCGCCTCGTGCGCAGGGCCCGGAATTGGCTGCAACACCCCACGGCACGCAAATTCGCCGCGGTTGGCAGCGTGTTGACCGTGGTGGCCGGTCTCGTGGGAACCGCGGGCAATCTGGAGCGCGTGCCTGTTCTCGTGTGCCGAATGCCGGGCATCCACAGCCTCTGTGGACGGCTCGAGATCGGCAATGTCGCCGGCAAGGCCGAGGAAAAAGCCTGGCAGGACGCGCAGCAGGCCACCGACACGCGTGCGCTGCGCGCGTATCTCGTGGCGTATCCGACGGGCATTTACGCGAGCGAAGCGAGCACTCGTCTCGCGGCCTGCCGAACGACCCAGCGCGAAGTGTGGACCGCCGAGCAACGATCACTGCCGCTGTATGTTCCAGCAGGCGCCGGCGCCGGGACCACAATTGCCGCCGCACGGGAATCTGCCATGTTGCGTGGCCAGCAAGATGCGGCGGATCTTTGCGCCGGGTTCACCGGAGAGTTCCGGTTGCGCAAGGCGAGTGCACAGGTCCGGGAATGGATATGCCGCGAACGAAAGGACGGCGCATCCTGCGGATTCGAAGGCACGGCACTCTGTGACGTCGAAGCAAGACGAGTGCTCAGCGAGGAGACCTGCCGCTAGTCGCCATAGCGGTGTCAAATGCGATTACTCTCGGTCTTGAGATAACAAAAGGAAAAACCATGCATACCCGACTGGATTCACGCGGCATGCTGCTCGCTGCCGCAGTGACGCTGCTGACGCTGACAGCGTGTTCGAAGAAAGAGGACGTACCTGCTGGCGGCATGCCGCCAGGTTTCGGCGACGCCGGTCAGACAACGTCGCCAGCGGACCTCGAGGCCTGGGAGAAGCGCGACCTCGGCGTCAAGGCGCAGGACACGCTGCACGCGGGCGCCACGCACGGCGCAACCCCCACGGAGATCCCGGGCGGCAAGCTGATCACGACGCAGCAACTGATCGCCCTGCAGCAGACCGCAGGACCGAAACTCGTGCTGCTCGAGGTTCTCGGCGCACCGCAGACGCTGCCGAACGCATTTCGTGCCGTGCCGGCTGCGGCGCCGGGCGATTTCAAGGACCAGACCCAGCAGCAGTTCGCACAGGTACTGCAGCAGCTGACCCAAGGTGACAAGAACGCGCCGATCGTCACCTACTGCGCCAATCCAGAATGCTGGATGTCGTACAACGCAGCGCTGCGCGCGATCAACGCCGGCTACACCAATGTGAACTGGTATCGCGGCGGACTCGAAGCCTGGCAGCGCGCCGGCCAGCCGCTGAGCGGCGGACAGCCGCCGATGCAAGGTCCGCCTGGCCAGCTCGGACAGCAGCCGATCGCACCACCGATGCAGCAGGACATGCCGCCGCAGCAGCAGGGGTACCCGCCGCAACAGGGTTATCCGCAGCAACAGGAAGGCTTCCCGCCGCAGCAAGGCTATCCGCAGCAGCAGGCGTACCCGCCGCCACAGCAAGGCGCATATCCGCAGCAGCAAGGCTATCCGCCCCAGCAACAGGGATATCCGCCGCCACAGCAAGGCGGATATCCGCAGCAGCAAGGCTATCCGCCGCAGCAACAGGGATACCCGCCACCACAGCAGGGCGGATATCCGCAGCAGCAAGGCTATCCGCAGCAGCAGCAGGGCGGATATCCGCAGAACGAGTGAGCGCCAACGACAATATCGACAAACCCATCACGATGGCGCAGGCCTGGTCTGCGCCGATCGTCATTTGCATTCTCGGGGTCGGCTTCGCGATCTGGGGATTCATCTCGCAGCGCGACTCGTACGATGTCACTGCCGCCATCGTGATCATGATCGTGGCACCAGTGACGGCCACGGCTCTGGCTGCGCGCGGCATGGTTGGCATTTACCAGCAACACCGCTGGCAGGGCTTCGCTGCCCTGCTCGGTGGCGTGGCGCTGTTCATCGCCGTCGTCGTCGCGATTGGCGCCGTGCCCTGGCGCGGAGATTCTCAGCCGCAGTGGTAACGGCGTTCGTCGATTCGCGCGTCGACGCTGCCAGGGCCTGTGAACAGGTCCTAGCCGGGAGGCTTGGGGTCGAGTGACTTGCGCAGCAGGTCGATCAGCGCCTGATCCGCGGGAGTTCGCGTCGGCAGCGTCTCGAGCAGCGCGAGGCATTCGCGCCAATCCCGTTGCGCCGCGTTCAAATCGCCGGTAGCCGCCTTCGACATCCCTAGCCCGTTCAGTGCAAACGCGAGATCACGTTGCGAGCGAGCCTCCGGCGCACGCTTGAATTCGCCGCGCCGCTGCTCGAGAACCTGCTGCATGTCCGTGACGGCTTCGGCAGGGCGCTGCTGATAGAGACGCAACATCGCGCGCTTCATGAGCGTGAGTGACACATCGCGCGCTTTCTCGCGATCCTGCGGATCGGCCGTGGCCAACGCCTGTGCAATGCTCATCGCCTCGACGTACGCAGCTTCGGCGCGAGGCAGCTCCTGCTGACCGACCGCAAGATCGCCCTGCCGTCCGAGCGCGATCTCAAGGTCCCGCTGGGCCTGGGCACTGCCCGGATTGGCTGCAACGATCCGACGAGCGATGGCCGTGCCTCGATCGAGCATTCCACGAGCTGTCGGAAAGTCCCCGCGCGCCATCGCGATCTGCGCGAGGCGGTCCATCTGGATGCCGAGACTGCGCTGCACGGCGAGATCATTCGGATCGGCCTCGCCCATTGCCGTCCAGAGCTCGAGGCTGCGTCGAAAGTGCTTCTCCGCCTCCTCCGGATTGCCGGCGCTGCGCGCAAGATCACCGAGGCGCTCCTGCGCGATCGCGACGTCCCGCCGAGCCTCCGCATTCGCGGGCTCGGCCTGCATCGTCTGTTCGGCGAGCGCTGCGGCCTCGCCCAGGAACTCGCGCGCCTTGCCGGCCTCGCCACGCTGCCCGGCAAGTTGACCCGCCAGGACCAGCGATACGGAAAGATCGCGGCGTGCCGTCGCATCCGTCTGGTTGGCCTCCTGCAGCCTGCGGGACACCGAGACCGATTCTTCGGACAGAGCGCTCGCACGGACCACGTCGCCCTGGTTCGACAACATTCTCGCCGTGCGATTCAGCGCCACGGTGAGATCCCGCGCGGCGGTCGCATTTCCGGCATCGGTTCGACTCGCCTCGCGAGCAAGCACCAGCGCCTCTTCGATCGCGGCCAAGGCCGGCGCACTTCGACCACCGGACTCGAGCACATCCGCGAGGCTGTTCAGGCTGGAGGAGAGATCCTTGCGAGCCATTGCGTTGCCCGCATCCACCTTGACGAGATTGCGATGAATGGCCACAGCGCGTTCGATCAATTCACCCGCACGCGTCAGGTTCCCACCGTCCAGCTCGAGCAGTCCGAGCCGCAGCGCCGTGACGCTGAGATCCCGCTGGGCGCGAAGGCTGTCTGGTCGCTGCTTGGCGAGATACTCGACAATAGCCAGGGATTCCAGCCAGGCCGATCTGGCCTCAGCGCGATCACCGCGGCGCAACGCCAGCTCTGCGAAGTAGTCCAGCGTCGCGGACAGCACACGCTGATTGGCGATATCCGCCGAATCTTTCTGCAGCAGCTCGCGACCCTGCGCCAGACTTTCTGCGTACAGCGCAGACGCACGATCAAGATTCCCCAATCGCGACTCGAGGCTTGCAAGCTGGTTCAGAGCCACCATCAGGTTGCGGCGCCCCGCAACGTTGTCCGCTTCCACGCTGCGTATCGCACGATGGATCTCGACGTTGCGCGCGTACGCCTTCAGAGCCGCATCGAGATCACCCTGCGCCACCAGCACGGTGCCGAGTTCACTGCGCGCCACGGCCTCCTCCACCGGATCGCGTGCGCGCTCCAGCGCCTGCTCCACAGCCGCGCGCGCGGCATCGAGATGCCCGGATTCCTGCTCGAGCCGTGAAATCTCGATCCATCCCCAGGAATCCGTGGGATCGAGCTTTTGCGCCTCGGTGAACAGTGCGATGACGGCCGCCGCGGACAGCTCACCGCGGTCACGACGATCGAGTGCCAATGCACCGATCGCACGCCAGCCGGCCGCCACGGCTTTCGTATCGGCGCGCTGCAGTTCGATCAGCGCTTCGAGCGCGCCCGCGCGATCGCCGTTCGCGTAGGCCTCGAGAGCGACCCGCTTGCGTGGATCCTCCGATGAGGCCAACGACACCATCTGCATGCGGTAGCTCGAGAGTTCGGCGTCGAACTGCGCGTCGCGCTGCGCGATCGCCTGGATCAGGCGCTCCCGCTGGGCTGTCACCTTTGCGAGTTCCGACTCAGCCGCGCGACGCTGCCGCAGCTCAGCGCGGAGTTTGCGGTCTTTGTCGCTGAGATCATCGAGCAGCTGCTGTTCGCGCGCATCGGCGCGCCGCTGCAGCGCGACGACCGTCGCCGCTCGATCGAGCACGAGGCGCTGGACGAGCTGGCGGGCGGATGCGTTGAGCTCCAACGGTGCGTCGGCCGCGGTCGCGATGCTTCCGCACAGAAGCAGCAATGCAACGACAAGATCCCGGACGGACCGTCGGGTAAAACGAGTGACCATGGTCGGACTACGCATCTCTGGCGGATGGTTGTTATCAGTATTCCAGAAAGATCATGAGCCGTGCGAGCGGAATCTGACGCGTAAGCGGTGGTGGGGCGTACCGACGAAAAGTAGATCGCGGTCGCAATCGGGCGGCTCGCACGGTTAAAGTCGCCTTACCCAACTCGGCAAACGATGGAGGCGGCGGTGCGGAAATTCATGACTGCGGTGGTGTGGGCCATGCTCGGCGTCGGGTGTTCGTCCGATGCGCCGGTGGGTTCTGCCGAGGGCGGGCCGGGTGGGCTGATGTCCGTGGCAAAGGCGCAGGGCCCGTTACCGCAAGGGGTGTTGCGGCTCATCAAGGGCCAGATCATGGATCCGAGCGGGTTTGAAAAGCCGATGGTGGCCGCCACGGCGCTCGTGCCTGCGGGCTGGCGAACGCAGGGTGGATACGTCTGGTCCGCGGGCGCGCCGTGCGCCGGCAACGACTACAACCTCAACTGGTCCGCCGTGGCACCGGATGGCATTTCCGCGATCGCGTTCGTCACCAAGCCAACGTGGTCGATCATCCAATCTTCCTACGACCGAGGGCCGCCTGGGCCCTGCGAGTCCGTCAACTGGACCACCGCAAAGGAATTTCTCGAAGCGCTGGCGCGCCAAACGTCGCCTCAGGTCCGCATCCTGGACTATCAAGTCCGGCCAGACCTGATCGAGCAGCAGGAGAAGTTCAACCGATTGCTGCCGAACATGAACGACAACCTGGTCAAGCTCACGCTGCGCACCGATGCCGGTCAGATCCTGTTCGCCCACACCGTGAATGGCCGTGAGGTGCGCGAGATGATCACAGCCTCGATCCTGTTCGCCGAGACACAGGTCGCCGACGTCATGAATCCGGGCCGGGTCGGCATGATCATGTTCAACGGCTCACCGATATCAGTGGTCTATTCCCGTGCGCCCGCGGGACAGCTCAATCCGCAATTGTCGGACGTGGTCGCCAAGTCCATCGCGCCGACGTCCGACTGGTCACGTCGTACGTTCCAGTACAACATGAAGAAACAGCAGGATGCGTTCGAGAAAATGATGCGCGACGCCAAGTACAACGAACAGCAACGGCAAGAGATGTTCAACGCGCACCAGAAGAGAATGGCGGACATGCAGGCCACGCAGCAGCAGCGCGACAGACTGTACGACCAGGGAAATCTGGTCAGCGACCGGACCCAGCGCGAGTTCGTCGAGGCCGTGCGCGGCGTCGAGACCTATCACGAGCCCGTCGAAGGCGGCGTCGTGCAACTCGACAACACCTTCAACCATGCCTGGCGCGTCCGCGACGGCAGCTATCTCCTGACCGACGATCCGAACTTCCGCCCCGGACTCATAGGCCTCGAAGGACAGGAACTCCGACGCGTGCAGTGATGCGTACGATCGCCGTGCCACACCGGACAACGGTCGCGTTCGCGCCGCTCCCGCAGTAGAGTCGACCGTACCCAACCCGACTCTGGCGGAGGCGACTGTGCGCAGACTGATGGCTGCATTGGCGTGGACGATATTCAGCGTTGGATGTTCATCCGACGCGCCCGCCCCGACCGGCGGCGCGACCGCCAGCGCTGAGGCCGGCGCTCCGGCCGCAGGCCTGCTCCCTGTCGCGCAGGCGCAGGGGCCGCTGCCGAAAGGCGTCCTGCGGTTGCAGCGCACGTCGATCATGGATCCGAGCGGCTTCGAGAAGCCGATGGTGGCCGCGACAGCCTTCGCTCCGGTGGGCTGGCGCACGCAAGGTGGCTATGTCTGGGGCTCAGGCGGCCCGTGCGCCACCGGAGACGTCCTGGTCAATTGGTCGGCGATGGCACCCGACGGCATCTCGGCCATCGCGTTCGTCAGCAAGCCGCGGTGGGAAATCAATCAGATCTTCTTCAATATCGACCGCATTCAGCCGGGCCCGTGTGAAACAGCGAAGTGGACCACTGCGCAGCAGTATCTCGAAGCCCTCGCGCGCGAGGCCGCACCTCAGGCGCGGATCCTGGACTACCGGACACGCACGGATTTGATTCAGGAGCATGAGGCCATCAACAGAATGCTTCCGCCGTTTCAGTCGGAATTCATGCAAGTCCAGATGCGCGTGGATGCGGGTCAGATCCTGTTCGCACATACCGTGAACGGGCGTGAAGTTCGCGAAATGATCGTCGCCAGAGTTGGCTTTACGGAGACGCGGTTCGCGGACCTGATGAATCCCGGCAAGCTCAGCATGATCACGCTGCATGCCTTCCCGAGCTCCGTGATCTACGCCCGCGCCCCTGCCGGCGAACTGAACCTCGATTTGCCGACCGTGATCAGCAAATCCGTTCGTCCGATGGCCGACTGGAGCAACCGCGTCTTCAAGCACAACATGGAACAGCAGGAGCGCAATTTCCAGGCTTCGATGGCTCGCAGCAAGGCGGACGCGGCACAGCGGCAGCAGATGTTCGATGCCCATCAGCGCAAGATGGCCGACATGCAGGCCTCGCAGGCGCAGCGGGATCGGATGTACGACCAGCAGGGCGTCGTCAGCGACCGGCAGCAGCGCGAGTTCGTCGAAACCGTGCGCGGCGTCGAGACCTACCACGAACCCGTCGACGGCGGCGTCGTGCAACTCGACAACACCTACGACCACGCCTGGCGTGTGCGTGACGGCACTTACCTGCTCACCAACGATCCGAACTTCCGGCCAGGCCTCATCGGGCTTGAAGGCCAGCAGCTGAACAAGGTCCAATGAAGCGCGCGTTCGCCTCGATGCTGCTGGGATGCCTGCTGTCGCAGGCGGCGTGGGCCGCGGACAGCTGCGCCGTCGGACCCTGGCCTGCCGGCGTGCCAGACGGTTCGATCGAGCTGGTGGAGTTTCAGATCATGGATCTCGCACTCTCCAAGCCTGACAAACCGATGCCTTGGGGCAGCGTGCTCGCGCCGGCCGGCTGGAAATCATCGCCGGGCATGCGCTGGAGCCAGCGCGCGATGTGCGCGCGCAACGCACAGAACGACCGTTGGACAATCGAAACGGCAGATGGCTCGGCGCGAGTCAGTCTGTTGCCGCAGGAACTGTGGAAGATCCGCCCGATCTGGGGCGACAGGGGCACGGCATCGAACTGCGAAATGCGGCCCTACGCTGGCGTTGACCTGTTCCTGCTGGATCTAGCGGGCCGGCTCGCCGCCTCTGCGCGCGACAAAACGCCACTCGATCGGCCGGATATTCTCGCCTCGCGGAATCCGGACGACGCGCGCAGAGCCCGCGAAGAACTGTTCGAGGAAGGGATTTCGGCTGCCGAACTTCGCTTCAAGTTTGAATCGAAAGCCGGGACCCGCGATGCGATCCTGATCAGCATCGTAACCGTGACCGGCACCCATCCATACATCCCCGAAAAGGACCGGCATGGTTTATCGGCACCGTCTCTGTTCGCGAGCTTCGCAGACGGGCAGTTCGACGCACGCCTGATCGAAACGATCCGACGCTCGTTCTTCGCCAATTCGAACTGGGCATGGTCGCAGTGGCAGCAGCGCATGCGCGACAGCAAATCCGAGCCCGTTAACGACAAGATGCGGGAAGCCATGGTCGAGCGCTCGAACGATGTGCGGCCCGTCGGCACGGCGTTCGCTTTCGGCGGGCTCACGTTCACCGCGACGTCTGCCCCGGATGTCTGGCGCGACGGTGCGGGCCGCTACTTCCTGTTCCCCGAGGGCGCGCTGCCGCCGGCCTGCACTGGCAGTTAGGCGGACATGTGACCGCCCACTGCCGCCCTGATGAAAAAGTAGCTCTCAGGCAGCACCCAGAGATCCTCTGCGGGATGCGCCTTCTCGATCGCACGTGACGGCAGGATGCGATGCTTCGTGGTGTTCAGTCCTTCTTCGGAATCGAATACACCGCGTCGCGGAACCAGATGTCCTTCTTGCCGCCATACGCAAAGAAGAACGGCAGCCTTTCCACTCGCCCGTTGTCGAACGTCAGCAGCAGCGTGTAGCCGTCAATCTCGTACCGCCCGGTGCGCTCCGCCATCGAACGATTCGATTTCGTCGATGATCCGCCGCCGAAGTTCGGGCCTGAGACCGACGAAACGCTGCCCTCGTCATTCGCAACCGCCCCGGCCGTGATCGTGTCGGCGCCGAAACCGGTGCTGCCACCGGTGATGCTGTAGAAGTCCGTCTCAAAGCGGCCGTCGCTCGTGAACGAGATACCGCGGAAAGAGACGCTGCCGGCACCGCCGGGGATCTGGTACGAGGAACCACTCTGATACCGACCCTGCAGTCGCTCGCCTTTTGAACCCGGACGCACGACAGAAGTCATCGGCGGAACTGCCCACTTGCCAGGCCTGCCGTCCTCCTGCGGGAACTGCAGTTCGTACTTGTCGCCGGCGCGGCGCCAGCGGCCCCAGTTCAGCGGCTCGCGCTTGCGCGAGGTGAGTACATCGAGCTGATCGGGCGGGCAACGAAGATCTTCATAGGCGCTGCCATCGTTCAGCAGCAGATAGGTACTTTCCCGCAGCTGCAGTCCGCCGATGGTGTATTCCTGCTCGAGCTTGTAGAGCACGCCCGCGATCTGCGTCGGCGCCACGCCCCGGCCCGGCGCGGTCACCCACTTGAACCGATCTGCCTCGGCCTTCGCCGCGGCCTTCGCTGCCTTCTCCGCGCTGGGACTCGGGCGGGAATTGGGACCGACGTAGCGGCCGGTGATTCGATGGGTACCGAGACCGTATTCATCTTCGGCATAGATGAACGCGCGGCCATCGGGCGCCAGGTAGAAGCGGCAGAAGTCCGCCTCGTCATACTTCGAGTTGTAGAGATTCAGCGTGACGCTGATGTTCACCGCGCCGGTGGCGGGGTCGTAGGTGAAATTGCTGGTGTCTTCCCCTGCTCCCTCACCTTTGCGCCACTCGCCGTTCTCATAAAAACTGATCCGGTAACGCCGGACGTCATTGATGGCAGGCAGCGGCAGCTCGAAATCATAGGTGCCATAGCGGAAAGGCCCGCCCGCGCGCGAACCGCGCGGGACGCCTGCATTGGCGACTGCGGATCGCGCATCACTGGATTGCCTCTCGACGTACCCACCGCCCTGAGGCTGCGGTTCAGCCGCTCGATAGGCCGTGGCTTCCTCGGTCGCAAGGGCCTCCACGAACTCGGCCATGCCGGGCTTCTGGCGCGCAAACAGCGCGGGATCCGGCGTCGCGATGATGCGCATGGCACGCACCCGATCGCCAGTCAACGAAATGGCGACGAACATCGCGATCAGCGAACGGCCCTTCGAGTCGCGAAACATCACCTGTCCGGTTGCGGACTGGCCGTTGTTGGCGGGCTCAGACACGAGCCTGGCACTGGCCGTACCTGGCACTTTGTCCACAGCCCAGCTGTCGAGCCATGAACTCAACGGCTGGCCACGTCTACTGGCGGCTGGGTGCACAGCGATGGTGAACGCTTCACCGACCGCAAGATCACCCGGCTCGAAAGACTCGACCGCCCCGCTCTGCGTTCGAGTCCAACCGGTGGGTGGGGACATGGCGAAGGCGGCTGCGCAGCAGAGCGCAAGCACGGCAAGAGAGGCTCGCATCGCGAACCGGGTCGTGAACTGATGCATGTCAATGATTATCGCGCATGCGCGTCACCGTGGGGTGGCATGGCCACTCGACCGCTATGGTCCGGGGGGTCCGGGAGTGGTACAAGAATCCCCGATCCAGGAGGATGAAATGAACCTTACGGTCTTGCTGTGGGGCATTCCGCAGGCGATGCGGGCTGCCGCCAAGGTGTATCCGGAATACGCCGCGCGTTTGAAGGAAAGGAATCTGATCGCGCAGTTTCGCTTGAGGGACAAACCCCAGGGCCGCTGGGTGCAGATCGAAGGTGGCAAGATCCGCACCGGCAAGGGTCTGCATGCGAAGCCAGACCTCACGATCCACTTCAAGAATCGCGAAATCGCAGAGAGCTTTCTGACGCCGCCGTTCGACCTGCTCGAACGCATCGACGCAGCCAAGAATTTCAAGATCGGCCTCGATGGCCCGGACGACATGGCCGTCTGGTTCATGCAGACGCTGGCGCGGCTCGAAACGGTGACCTGGAAATCCGGCACCGACATGGGCGATGGAGTCACGCGCTATACCAACGGCACCAACAGCGGCCCGATCTTCGTCTATGTGAAGGACGGAAAGATCCTGCGCACCACACCGATCGACTTCGACGAGGAAGACGCGGCCTCCTGGGAGATCAACGCGCGCGGCAAGACCTTCAAGCCGAAGCGGCGCACCACGGTGGCAACGCACGCAATCTGCCTGAAGTCGATGGTGTATTCGAAGAATCGCATCCAGTACCCGATGAAGCGCGTGGACTTCGATCCGGACGGCGAGCGCAACATCCAGAATCGCGGCAAGTCGAAGTTCGTGCGTATCAGCTGGGAAGAAGCGACGAACATCGTCGTCAAGGAAATCAAGCGCGCGAAGGCCGTCGGCCCCGGCGCGATCTGCGTCGCGAACGGCTCGCACCACCAGTGGGGCAATCTCGGCCATTACCTCAGCGCGTTCAACCGCTTCTGGAACCTGATCGGTGTCACCAAGCTCGTGCATACGCCGGACAGCTGGGAAGGCTGGTTCTGGGGCGCGATGCACCACTGGGGCAACAGCCTGCGTCTCGGCTGCCCCGAGTTCTACGGCACGGTCGAGGACTGCCTGAAGGAAGCAGAGATGATCGTGTTCTGGTCCAGCGACCCGGATGCGACCTACGGCTTCGACGGCACCGAGCGGCGCGAGTGGGCGAAGCAGCTCGGCATCAAGATGGTCCACATCGATCCGTACCTGAACCACACGGCTGCGCACCTCGGCGGCAAGTGGATCTCGCCGAAGCCGGGCACCGACCCGGCGTTCGCGCAGGCGCTGTGCCATGTCTGGATCACCGAAGGCCTTTACGACAAGAAGTTCATCGAAGAACGGACCACCGGCTTCGATGTCTGGAAGGCCTACATCCTCGGCGAATCGGATGGCATCGCAAAGACGCCGGAGTGGCAGGAGACTGAGACCGGTGTGCCGGCGCGCGATGTGCGCGCGCTCGCGCGCGAGTGGGGCACGAAGAAGACGTACCTCGGTGCAGGTGGCTGGGGCGTCGGCCTCGGCGGCGCGGGCCGCGGCCCGATGGGCATCCAGTGGGCGCGCATGATGACCATCCTCGGCGCGATGCAGGGCTATGGTCGGCCGGGCTCGAACTTCGGCAACCTGCAGTTCGGTGCGCCGCTCGACTTCAACTTCTATTTCCCCGGCTACGGCGAAGGCACGATTTCGGGCGAAATGATGGCCAGCGCCAACACTGCCAACAACTATCAGCGCATGCCGCACATCCTGACGATGAGCTCCGTGCGTCAGTCCATCCCGCGCATGTGGTTCCCGGAAGCGATCACCCAGGGCAAGGCCATGGGGTATCTCACTGACGTCGGCTCGATCCAGGGTCAGTTCTTCCCGTTTGGCTATCCGTCGCCCGGCCATGTGCGCGTCGAGATGCTGTACAAGTACGGCAGCTCCTCGCTGGGCACGCAGGTGGCGTCGAACCGCTGGATTCAGGCGTATCAGCACGAGAGCCTGAAGTTCGTCGTCAACCAGTCCGTCTGGTGGGAAGGTGAAACGCCGTTCGCGGACGTGGTGCTGCCCGCCTGCACGGTGTTCGAACGCTGGGACATCGGCGAGTGGTACAACGTCGGCGCCGGCTACGTGCACCACATGTACTCGATGAACAATCATCGCGTCATTGCCCTGCAGCACAAGGCGATCGAGCCGTTGGGCGAGTCGAAGTCCGATTACGACATCTTCCTGTCGATTGCCGAGAAGCTCGACATGGGCGCGCTGTATTCGGAAGGCGGCACGTCCGAGTACGACTGGTGCAAGCGCATATTCGATTCGTCGGATATGGCCAAGGACATCAGCTGGCGTCAGTTCCTGAAGAAGGGTTACTACGTCGTCCCGGCAGACCCCGAAGCGGCGCGCGCGCCGACCGCAAACCGCTGGTTCTACGAAGGCCGCAAGAAGGACACGCCGGAACCCTATCCGCTCCCGTCCGATTACGTTGCCGGCTTCGGCAGCGGCCTGCAGACGCCGTCGGGAAAATTCGAATTCGTTGCCAGTACGCTGAAGCGCATCGACGACCCGGATCGCCCGCCGCTGAACCAGTACATGCCCGTCTACGAGGACAAGCAGCGCGAACCCGAGCTGGCTGGGTTTCCGTTGCAACTGCTGTCACCGCATTCGCGCTATCCGTTCCATCTGATGGGTGATGACGAAGGCAGCAGCCTGCGCGACATCCGCGAACACCGCGTGTTCAAGGACGGTCACTACTATCTCGTCGCGCGCATCAGCCGCAAGGATGCGGAAGCTCGCGGAATCCAGGACGACGACCTGATACGCCTGCACAACCATCGCGGCTCGGTGGTCTGCGCCGCGCAGGTCACCGACCGGCTGCGCCCGGGCGTGGTGTCGGCCTCGACCGCTTCCGCCGAGTATCGTCCGGCCGGCGAACCCGGCAAATCGACCGACCTCGGCGGCTGCATCAACATGCTGAACCCCAGCAAGGCGATCGCAAAGAAGACCCATGGCATCCGGCCCAACACGACGCTGATCCAGATCGAGAAATGGACGGGCGTGGACACCTGGCGACCGGCGGAGACGGCCTGATGAGCAAGTGGAACATGGTGGTGGACGTGGAGAAGTGCGACAACTGTCGCGTCTGCTTCATCGCCGTCAAGGACGAGCACAACGGCAACGATTTCCCGGGCTACGCCGCCGCGCAGCCCCCGCAGGGGCACAAGTGGCTCGACATCGT
>Ga0116177_10001798_pt1 | contig 15966 bp, 11 predicted proteins | sample AD_STIC10_MetaG_FD_89750 | JGI IMG/M metagenome (GOLD analysis project Ga0116177, IMG submission 89750) | Active sludge microbial communities of municipal wastewater-treating anaerobic digesters from USA - AD_STIC10_MetaG | ecosystem: Engineered > Bioreactor > Anaerobic > Digestate | place: USA... | reverse complement strand
CCGCCGCTCCTGCGCATGGACGCGTGGCGCCTCCTGCGCGTGGGCCCGATCGTGCACTGAACGTCGCCGGCGCGCACCAAGGCGCGCCGCATCCGGCGCGCAGCATCCTGCGCGCGCATTGCGCACCCGCGAGGCGCGCCGGCAACGTCAGGCGCGCGCCGGTCGTTAGGTGGACCGGATCACGTGCAGGAAACGATCGACCTCGCTGCGCAGCAGCTCGGCCATGCGGGAGAGTTCGTCGGCCGCCTGCAGCATCTGCCCGGCGGCGGTGCTCGTCTCTTCCACCGACTCCGAGACGCGCGCGATGCTCCCGGTGACCTGCTGCGTCCCCAGCGCCGCCTCGTGGATGTTGCGGTTGATCTCGTCGGTCGCGTAGCGCTGGTTGTGCACCGCCTCGCTGACGGCTGAGGTCAGGTCGTGCATCTGCGCGATCGTCCCGCTGATCCCGCCGATCGCCTCGGCTGCCTGCTCGCTCGCCGACTGCATCGCCAGCACCTGCGCCCCGATCTCGGTGGTCGCGTCGCCGGTCTTGCTGGCCAGGTTCTTCACCTCGGCCGCCACCACGGCAAAGCCTCGTCCCACTTCACCGGCGCGCGCGGCCTCGATCGCCGCGTTGAGCGACAGGAGCCGCGTCTGGCTGGCGATGTCGGTGATCAGCTTCACCACGCGGGTGATCTGCCCCGAGGCGTTGGTCAGCCCGTGGACGATGTCGTTCGTGCGTTGCGCGGCGTCGACGGCGACCTGCGCCATGTCGCGTGACACCTTCGTCTGCTGCTCGATGTGTCCCACGGTCGCCGTGATCTCTTCGGCGGCGGCCGCCACCGACTCCATGCTGCGACTCGCCTCCTCCGAGGCCGCGGCGACGGTCGTCGATTGCTCGGAGGTGTGCTGGGCGGTGCCGGAGAGCGATTCGGCCGTGGCGCGCGCCTCGGTGGCGGCAGCTGCCACGTTGTCCACCACGACCTTGATGGCCGCCTCGAAGTCATCCGCCAGCCGCAAACGGTCCGTGGCCGCCTGGCGCAGCTGCTGCGACTTGGCCGCCATCTGGTCGGTCGCCGAGTTGATCAGACGCGCCGCTACCCGGTAGTTGCCCGGAAGCCCGCGCTCCAGCACCCGTCGCCAGTACTTCTCCTCGCTGGCGTGTTGCAGCGACGCGCGCGACTCGCGCACGAAGGCGTCGGTGAGGTCGAGCAGGTGGTTGATGCCGCGTGCCAGGTCGCCGAGCGGCCCGTCCCGACGGATCCCGAGGATCCGTTGCTCGAGATCTCCGGCCGCTGTTTCCCGGCAGACGCCCGTGATGCGCAGGATCCCCGTGCGGTACTCCTCGAGCTCGGCGCGCGCGGCGTCACGCTCGGCGCGCAGCGTCTCGACTTCGTCGAGCAGCGCTTCCACGTCGAGGGCAGATGGGGCGGGGGCAGGAGGGGCCGCGCGGCGGCGTGGCGGACGGGAGGTGGTGGCGCGAGACATGGAGACCTAACGGTGCGGGGACGGCGAGGGCGACGACATCAGAGGGACCAGACCCACTCGTCGTAGGCGATGCCGGCTTGCGCCAGCGTGGCCTCGAGCAGCGCGACCGAGGCGACCAGGCCATCGCGACGGTCGGAGTGACGACGCTCTGCCGCGAGCAGCGCGGCATAGATCGGCTTCACCTTCTCCACCTTCGCCGGTTCTGGCACGCGACGGTTGGAGTGGTAGCCCACGATTGTCCCCGCCTGGTCGAACGATGGCGTGACATGGGCGAGTACCCAGTAGTTGTCGCCGTTGCGCGCCATGTTGTTCACGTAGGCAAAGACCTCACGCCCCGTGGCCAGCGTATCCCACAACAGCTTGAAGACGGCGCGCGGCATGTCGGGATGCCGGATGATGGAGTGCGGCGCCCCGAGCAATTCGTCCTCTTCGTAGCCGCTGACACGAATGAAGACGTCGTTGGCGTACGTGATCTTCCCCTGAAGGTCGGTCTTGGAGACGATGATCTCGTCTTCACCGAACGAACGTTCGCGTCCCGATGGGACGACCTGCGTGCGGGTGATGGCCATGGCGCGGAGACGGGCGACGGACGCGAGGGGCGGAGGCGCACCTCGCTCTCTCAGGTGTCGGCACCTCACCCGCACAGCTGCATCGGGGATTGCCCGACGCAGACGGCCTCGCGCGTCCCGCGCTTCCGCGGGTGACCCGCGCCGGCGCGCGTGTCCCGCGCCCTACTCGTGGCGGATCGCCTCGATCGGCGAGAGTCGCGCGGCCCGACGCGCCGGATACGTCCCGAAGATCAACCCGATCGCCACCGCCGATCCCGCCGCGACCATCACCGAGGACAGCGACAGGCTGGGGGCGAGTCGATCGGCCCCGGTCTGCTGGCGAATGACGAGGATCGCCAGCGCCGCGATCACCGCCCCCAGCACGACACCGATCGCGCTGCCAACGCTCGAAATCGCCACCGACTCCGAGAGGAACTGGAGCAGCACGTCGCGCGGCCGCGCCCCGATCGCCTTGCGGACCCCGATCTCGCGCGTGCGTTCGGTGACCGAGGCGAGCATGACGTTCATGATGCCGATCCCACCCACGAGCAGCGAGATCGCGGCGATCGCCCCCATGAACCACTTGAAGACGCGCACCCCCTGCGTCGCTTGCTCGAGGCGCTTCTCCATCGTCCCCAGTTCGATGCGGCGCTCCCATCGCCCGCCGTAACGGCGACCGAGCCAGTCTTCGATCGCGCGCCGGAGTGCATCCACGTCTTCGATGCGGGTGGCGCGCACGGAGATGCCGGGGAGCAGGCGGCGTCCGCCGGCCATGGCGAGGAGCGGGGCCGAGGCGTACGGGACGGTCGCGGCCCAGCCACGCTCCCCCTTGTACGGGGTCAGAATGCCGATCACCTGGCGCGGCGAGCCGTTCACCCGCACCGTCTCGCCGATCATGCGCTCGGGGGCACGAGGGAGAGCAAGGTCGCTCGCCAGTTTATGGGAGAGGACGACGACGGCGGCGTTGCGCTCATCCTCCACGCGCGTGAAGAACCGTCCCGCCGCCAACTCGGCGCGCATGTAGTGATCGACGCCGGCCATGGCCGCCGTCACCGAGGTTTCGCGCCGGGTGCCCGTGCGTGGCGACTCCACCGGGACCGTCGCCGCGACCGAGAGCGACACGTCCTTCACCCACTCGACCTCCTTCGCGATGGCAGCGGCGTCGTCGCGCGTGAAGACCGGATAGTCGCGGACCGGGATCCACTCGCCGTCGACGCGCTCCGACGTGCGCGACGCGAGCGACACCGACTGCACGTCGGTCGTGCGCTCGACTTCATCGCGCGTGAACCGCTCCATCCCGTCGCCTAACGACAAGACGGCGACAAGCGATCCCACGCCAATGATGACGCCAAGCGTGGACAGGATCGTCCGGAGCGTGTTGACCCGCAGCTGGTCGAAGGCGACGACGAGTGCGGTGGAGAATGAGGAGAGCATTATGGTCGCGTCTGGTGTCTCGCCCCTACGGGGCCGGCAAGTCTCAAGTTCCGCCAATGCGCGCCCCATGGCGAGTCGCTAGCTTGCCCACCCTGTGGATGTTCGATGCACCGCCGTCCGGATTTCGTCTCGCATGTCACATGTAGTCCGCCCCCGCGCCATCTGTCTCGCGCTCTTTGCCCTCGCGATCGTCACCGCAGCCTGCAGCGACGGCGGGGGCCCGGCCCCCGTGCCGAAGGCCATCGAAGCGGCCACCACGACCCTCCCCTCCGCAGAAGCGGGAAGCGCGCTGCTCTCACCGCCGACCTTCGTCGTGCGTGACGCGAGTGGAAAGGCCCTCGGTGGCATTGCCGTCACCATCGCCGTCGGAGAGGGAGGGGGGACGCTGCGAAATCCCCCCACACGCACCGCCAGTGGACCGACCAGCGTCGGACAGTGGACGCTTGGCACGCGCAGTGGACGGAACACCCTGATCGTCACGGTCGGCAACCTCGCGCCAGCCACCATCGAGGCGACGGCGCTCCCCGGTCCCCCCGCCGAGATTCGCGCCTCGGTCGGCAACAACCAGGTGGCGCTCGCCGGCGACGAAGTCGAGGAATCGCTCGGGGCGCTCGTCGTCGATCGCTTCGGCAATCCGGTCCCGCAGCAGACCGTTCGCTTCGATCCCATTCTCGGCGGCGGTTTGGTCACGCCTGCCACGGCGGTCACCGGCGCCGACGGCATCGCGAGCGGCGTACGCTGGCGGCTCGGCTCGCGACTCGCCACGCAGACGGTGCGAGCGGCGATCCTCCCGATCGCCACCGACTTCACCGCGCGTGTCCGCTCGGACTTCACCATCGATGTGCGCTTCGTGGGCACGCCGAGCGTGCAGGCGCAGGAGGCTTTTCGAAACGCCGCGGAGCGCATTCGCACGGCGGTGATCGGAGATCTCGAGGACATCCCCGTGCAGGGACTCGACGCCAGTCGGTGCGGCGCTGGCGCAGGGGTGACGCCCACCGAGACCGTCGATGACATCATCATCTACGCGAGCGTCTCGCCCATCGACGGTGTCGGCCGCGTCCTCGGTCGCGCCGGCCCATGCTTCATTCGCACGTCGACGCTTCATTCGCTCGTTGGTCAGATGACCTTCGACGAGGCCGACGCGCAGGCGCTCATCACGTCGGAGCGGTTCGAGTCGATCGTGCTGCACGAGATGCTGCACGTGGTTGGGATCGGCTCGCTGTGGCGACTCAAGGCGCTCGTCGACAGCTCGGGGACGGCCGATCCGCGCTTCAACGGCGTCACCGCCACCGCGCGCTGCCTGCTCATCGGCTTCGGGTCGCAGTGTGCCTCGGGAGTTCCACTGGAGAACATTGGTGGAGCCGGGACCGCCGAAGTGCACTGGCGCGAGTCGATCTTCGACCGCGAACTGATGACCGGCTTTGCCGAGTCGACCAACGACATGCCGCTGAGTGTGATGACGCTGGGCGCGCTGGTGGATTACGGCTTCGTCGTGAACGAGAAGGCCGCCGATCCGTTTCAGGCGCCGGTCGCGCGCGTGGCCCCGCGGCGTGCCGCTCCGCAGGAGGCGCCGTGGGAAGAGCTGCTCGAGCCGCAGTTCGAGGTGTCGCGCTTTGGGCGCGTGCAACCCATTCGACCGCGGTTGCAGGTCGTCCCACGGCCATGAACTTGGCGTGACCGGAAACGACGCGGGCGCCTCATCGGCGCCCGCGTCTCGTTTCCGTGGCGTCCGACTAGGCCGCCTTCACGTCGGGGCGTCCCACTTCGTTCACCAGCGCGATCGCCAGGACTTCGGCGAGCGACTCGACCGGGTGGAAGGTGAGCTCCTTCTGCACCTCCTCCGGGACGTCCTCGAGGTCGGCAGCGTTCTGCTTGGGGATGATGATGTGCTTGATCCCCGCGCGGTGTGCGCCGAGCACCTTCTCCTTGAGCCCGCCGATAGGGAGGGCACGGCCGCGCAGCGTGATCTCGCCGGTCATCGCCACGTCACGCCGCACCGGGCGTCCCGAGAGTTCCGAGACGAGCGCCGTGGCGATGGCCAGGCCGGCCGACGGCCCGTCCTTCGGGATTGCACCTGCCGGGACGTGGATGTGCGCCTCGCTGGCGGCCGTCATGCGATCGGCCGGGATTCCCAGTTCGGCGGCGTTGTTCGTGGCGTAGGTGAGCGCGGCGCGTGCGCTCTCCTTCATCACATCGCCCAGCTGACCGGTGAGGATCAGCGAGATCGGTCCCTGACGGGTGTTGCCCTCCTCGGTCGCGGCCACTCGTGCCTCGCTCCGCCGGATCGAGGCCTCGACGAACATGATGTCCCCGCCCTGGGGCGTGTAGTACATGCCGGTGGCGATCCCCACCTCGTGCTTCTCCTGCGCACGTTCGGGGTGCACCTTGGGCCTGCCTAACAACTCGCGCACCTCGGTGGCGTCGATCACGTTGTCGTCCAGCGTCGACGTGTCGCCCGTGGCCAGCTGGCGCGCCACCTTGCGGCACACGCGGCCGATCTCGCGCTCGAGCTGGCGCACGCCGCTCTCCCGCGTGTAGTTCGACACCACCGACATCACCGCATCGTCGGCGAACGCCACCTTCTTGTCCTGCAGCCCCGACTCCTCGAGTTGGCGCGGGATCAGGTACTTCTTCGCGATCTCCGCCTTCTCGCGCTCGGTGTAGCCGGCGAACTCCACGACTTCCATGCGGTCGAGGAGCGGACCGGGAATGTTCTGGATGAAGTTCGCCGTGGCGATGAACAAGACTTCGCTCAGGTCGAACGGGACCCCGAGGTAGTGATCGGTGAACGAGTCGTTCTGCGCGGGGTCGAGGACCTCGAGCAGCGCGCTCGACGGATCGCCCTGGAACGACTGCCCCAGCTTGTCCACCTCGTCGAGCAGGAAGACGGGGTTCTTGCTCTGCGCCTGCTTCATCCCCTGGATGATGCGCCCCGGCATCGCACCGACGTAGGTGCGCCGGTGCCCGCGGATGTCGGCCTCGTCGCGCGCGCCGCCTAACGCCACGCGCACGTACTCACGCCCCAGCGACCGCGCGATCGACTTGGCGATCGACGTCTTGCCGACCCCTGGCGGGCCGGTGAACAGGAGGATCGGGCCGCGCGCCATCGCCCGCGCCTTCGCTTCCTTGGCGTCGGTGATCGTGCGCTCGTCGCCGTCGCCGTTGCTGGCGGAGGGCGTGACGTCACCGTTCCCCCCCTTCAGCTTCCCGACCGGGAACTCGCCGGTCTTGGTCACTTCCTCGGCCATCTGCTGGGCGCGCAGCTGCCGCACCGCCAGGAACTCGACGACGCGGTCCTTCACGTCCTGCAGCCCGTAGTGGTCCTCGTCGAGGATCCCGATCGCCCGATTGAGGTCGAGATGGTCGTCCGAACGCTTGCTCCACGGCAGCTCGGCGATCCATTCGAGGTACGTGCGGATCACCTGCGCTTCCATGGACTCGCGCCCCGAACGCTCCAGGCGCCCGAGTTCGCGCTCCACCTCGTTCCGCGCCTCCTTGGGAAGGTCGAGCTTGCTGAGCTTCTCGCGGAGGTCGGCGATTTCCTTGGACTGGTCGTCGTCCCCCAGCTCCTTCTGGATCGCCTTGAGCTGCTCGCGCAGGAACATCTCGCGCTGCCGCTCGCCCAGCTCTTCCTGGACCTGGGTCTTGATCTCCTCCTGCGCCTCGAGCATGCCGATCTGGCGCTGCACGTGGACCAGGACACGGCGAAGCCGCTCCTCCACGCTCAGCGTTTCCAGGAGCCCCTGCTTTTCGGGGACGGGGAGTTCGATGTATCCGGCGACGAGGTCGGCAAAGCGCCCCGGCTCGTCGACCGAGTCGAGGACCTGGTGCACGACCTCCTCGGGGAGCCCGCGCTTCTCGCCCAGCTCCTGGGCGCGCTCGCGCGTCTCCTTGTGGAGCGCCTCGAAGGCGGGGTCGCTCTCGTTGAGCGGCGCCATCTCCTCGGTGGGCATCACCACCGCCGTCAGGTACCCGTCGTTGAGGGCGTACTGGAGCGATGTGGCGCGCTGCTCTCCCTGCAGGAGGAGCTGCACCCCCCCGAGGCCGCGCTGAATCTGCCCGATGCGGGCGATGACCCCCATCGAATAGAGAATCTCCGGTGCGGGCTCGTCGGTGTTGTCACGCTGCGCGACCGCGAAGACCAGACGGTCAGTCTTCAGGGCCGCCTCGATCGCCCGGAGCGTCCCTGGACGCCCGGCCGCGATCGGGGAGGTGAGTCCCGGAAAGGTGACCGTCCCGCGAAGAGGGAGGACGGGGAGTGTCTGTCGCTGGGCCATTTTCGAGATGACGAGAGGGCGAAGAACGGAAGACGAGTCGCTGGAAGACGTGGCCTGGGGCCCCGGTAGGCGAAGTGGGGACGGCGGTGGGAGCCTGGGCCGGACGCCGGCACCCGCTCCCCCCACCCTCCCGCGTTCCCGTCTTCTCCTCCACCTGTATGCACGCTGCGGGCTCACCTTTTTACGCCACCCTGACGGGCTTTGCAACTTTCGCGGGCCATTCTGACGTAGTGCCCTCGCGAATGCGCCGTAGCGGCGGAGCGCCGCGCTAGACGCTCTTCCGGACGAATGCTACACTACGATGCTGATCGCCCCCTCAGATTCTATCGCTCCCCCCTCGAGTGCCAGAACCCATCGCTTCATCATCTGACTCAGAGCTTCGCGCGCACGTCGAACGCGTGCTCAGCGCGAACTACGAGTTGGATCGGGAGATCGGCCGCGGGGGAATGGGGATCGTGTACCTGGCGCGCGATCGCCGCCTCAAGCGGCAAGTCGCCATCAAGATCCTCCCGCCCGAACTCGCCTTCAGGGGCGAGATCCGCACGCGCTTCCTTCGCGAGGCCGAGACCGCGGCGCAGCTCAGCCACCCCAACATCGTCCCGATCTATTCGGTCGACGAACGCGAGGGGCTGGTCTTCTTCGTCATGGCCTACGTCGACGGCGACAACCTCGCCGTTCGGCTGCACAAGAACGGCGCGCTCGCCTACGACGAGACGCGACGGACCCTGCTCGAGGTGGCGCGCGCCCTCGCCTTCGCCCACGAGCGCGGCGTGGTGCACCGGGACATCAAGCCCGACAACATCCTCATCAACAAGGAGGATGGCCGGGTGATGGTGACCGACTTCGGGATCGCCCGCGCCGTGAGCGATTCCGACGCCCGCCTCACCGCGACCGGCATGGCCATCGGGACCCCGGCCTACATGTCGCCCGAGCAGTCGATGGGCGAGCGGGAGGTTGATGGGCGCAGCGACCTGTACTCGTTAGGTGTCGTCGCCTACCAGATGATCAGCGGCGAGCTCCCGTTCAACGCCTCCAGTACCCCGGCGCTGCTCGTCAAGCACATTTCCGAGAACCCGGTTCCGTTGCACCAGCGCTGCCCCGAGGTCCCGCAGGACCTCGGGCGCGCCGTGATGATGATGCTGGAGAAGGACCCGGACAATCGCTTCCCGAGCGCGGCCGCCCTGGCGACGGCGCTCGAGACGGGCGAGGTCCCGATGCCGCGCAACGGCGGCGCGTTGGCGTTAGGCTCCGTCGCGCCGCGCTCGGCCACCGAGGCGTCCTCTCTGCGCCCCGGCGCAGGTGCGATGGCGCCCGCGTATGGCGCCGCCCCGAGCTCCGAGGAACTGGCCCGCTGGAACGCGCATGAGGTCCGCGCCTTCCGGAAGAAGCTCGCCCCGTGGATGTTCGCCGGTGGCGTGAGTGTTGTCGTCGCCGCCTTCGGCGGACCCGACTTCGCCGGCCTGTGGGGGATGTACTCCATCTACATCGCCTGGAAGTACGCCAAGCTGTGGAGCGACGGCTACGACTGGCGCGACATCCTGAAGGAGCCGAAGGATCGCCTCTTCTTCGACGTCGTAGCCGAGTGGACCGACAGCGTGCGCGCCTTGTGGGATCCCACCAAGCGTGGCGAGGTCCGCGATCGCGCGCGCATGCGATCGAGCATCGGTGGCGACTTCTTCGACCGCGCCGGCTCGGCCGGGGCGCTGGGCGCCGGGGCACCGGTCAATGCCGTCGCATCCCTCGGTGGGGCGAGCGGCCGCTCGGTGCAGGATGCCCGCCGCAATCGCGATGAGATTCTCCGCCTCATCGAGACGCTCCCCAAGAAGGAGAAGTCGATCCTCGGCGACGTGCCGTCGTCGGCGATGGCGCTGTACCAGAAGGTTGAGGCGCTGGCGTTGCAGGTGCAGGAGCTCGAGCGCACCGTCCCCGCGGAATCGTCGGCGCAGCTCGATGCCGAAATCGCACGACTCGAGGGAGAGGCCAACCCCCTCGACACGCGCGCCAGCGAAGAGCGGGTGCGCCGGCTCGCCTACCTCAAGCGCCAGCGTCGCGCCGTCGCCGACCTCGGGGGCCGGCTGTCGCAATCGCGCGAGAAGCTCGAGAGCTGCATGCTCGCGCTGCAGAACATGCGGCTCGAGGTCGTGCGCCTGCGCAGCGGCCCGCAGAACTTCCAGACCATCACCTCGGTGGCCGAGAAGGCAATTGCGCTCGGGCGCGAGGTCGACGCGGCGGTCTACGCGCGCGACGAGATGGCCAAACTGAAGATAGGAGGACGGGGCTAGCGACCCTCGGACGCGGCGCAGTTCGCCGCCGTCCCATGGGCCAGACCCCGGGCATCCATGTCCGATCCCCTCCGCGAACGCGTCGGCGCTGCGCTCGGAAGCGCATACGACATCGAGGGAGAACTCGGGCGTGGCGGCATGGGGGTCGTGTATCGCGCCCTCGACCGCAAGCTGCGCCGGGCGGTGGCCATCAAGGTCCTCCCGCCCGAGCTGGCGTACCGCGACGACGTGAAGCAGCGATTCCTGCGTGAGGCACAGACCGCGGCGCAGCTCAACCACCCCAACATCGTCCCGATCTACGCGGTGGAGGAACGCGACGGCCTGGTCTGCTTCGTCATGGCGCTGGTCGAGGGCGAGCCACTGGCGTTGCGGCTGGCGACCGACACCCGCCCCCCCGTCGCCGACGTCTGTCGCATCCTGCGCGGCGTGGCCGATGCCCTCGCGTACGCACACGCCCGCGGCATCGTGCATCGCGACATCAAGCCCGACAACATCCTCATCGATCGCGCCACCGGGCGGCCGATGGTCACCGATTTTGGGATCGCCCGCGCCGCTGAGGGCGACGCGCGCCTCACCGTCACCGGGATCGCCGTCGGCACCCCGGCGTACATGTCGCCCGAGCAGGCGATGGGAGAGCGCGAGATCGACGGACGCTCCGACCTGTACTCGCTGGCGATCGTCGCCTACCAGATGCTCGCCGGCGAGCTCCCGTTCCAGGCGACCAACACCCCGTCGATGCTGATGAAGCACATCAGCGACACGCCGCGCCCGCTCCGCGAACGCCGCCGCGACCTCCCGCCGCTCCTGGTCGCGGCGATCGAGCGCGCGATGGCCAAGCGTCCGCAGGACCGATGGGACGACGCCGCCGGCTTTCGCGATGCGATTGCCGCCATCGAGGGCGGGACCGCCGCGCTCGCGCCGCCGCCACCGTCGGCGTCGGTGCCTCCACGTGCCGAGCAGCCCCCGGGTCGCGCGCCGCAGGACCTCGCGCGCCTCTCCTCCGCATGGAAGCACGCCGCCCCCCGCCCCGAAGGGCTCGCGGCCAACGTGCGCGCCATCGTGCGGGGCGCACAGGAGCACGCGATGGAGCAGGCGCGCCTCGCCGAGGACATGGCGCGCGACGCCGTCGCCGCCGCCGATGCCGGCTGGAGCACGAACGCCCCGCGGAACCCCAACCAAGGACTGCAGGCGCGTCCGCCGGTCCCCCCCTGGATGCCGGATTCGTGGCGCGACGTGCGCGAACAGCCGCGCGCGGCACGCGGCGAGTCGCGCGGGGAGGGCCGCGCCCAGTCGCGTGGCGCCCGCGCGGCCCTTCGTGGCAAGGAGAGCCTCGAGACCTTCGGGCAGCTGAGCATCGCCGATCGCATTCGCTCCTTCCGGCGCCGCACCGCGAGCAGCGCCGTGACCGTCGGGATGCTCGGCGCCATCAACCTGATGTTCTCCCCTGACTTCCTCTGGTTCCTCTTTCCAGCGGTCGCGATGACGATCCCGCTGGCCCAGCGACTCGCGTCGCTCTGGGCTGACGGCGTTCGCGTGAAGGACATCTTCGGCGCCGAGGCGGCCAAGGCGCTCAAGGCGCAGAACGACCTTGGTGGGCCACGCGCTGCGCTGCCGTCCGCATCGCAGGTCGCGCGACAGATGGCCCCCGCCGACGTCCTCGCCGGCCCGTATGGCGATCACGTGCGCCGCGCGGCCGCCGATCGCCTGGCGGTCCAGGAGGTGCTCGGAAAGCTGACCAAGGCCGACAAGGACCTCATCCCTGATGTCGCGCCAACGGTCGATGCGCTCGCCGAGCGCGTCGCATCGCTGGCGCAGGCGCTGCACCGACTCGAGGAGGACGTGCGCCCCTCCGCCGTCGAGGAGCTCGATGGTCGCATCGCGGCCGCTCGAGCGCTCGCCGAGTCGCGTGAGCGCGACCAGCGTTTGCAGCTGCTCGAGCGGCAGCGCGCGACGATGGTCGACCTCCTGTCGCGGCACGAGACGCTGCGCACGCAACTCGACAGTGCCTCGCTCGTGCTGCAGAACATGCGACTCGACATGATCGCGCTGCGCTCCGCCGGGGTGCAGTCGGCGATGGACGACGTTTCGTCGGCGACGCAGGAAGCGCGCGCGCTGTCGCGCGACATCGCCAACGTCCTCGACGCGGCCAAGCAGGTTCGTTAGCGAAGGACGTCGGTGCGCTCGCCGAAAGGGCGAGCGCCGGCGCGGGCAGCGAGTGAGGCGCACGCTTCCGCTCTCCGGGTTCGCGGTGCAACTTCGCGCGACCCCATCCCTGCCGACCCATGGATCGTCGCCACGTTCGTTCCTGCACGCTTGCGGCTGCCGTCGCCTTCGCCGGCGTCGTTGCCGCGCCGCGTGCCGGCGCCCAGCCGACTCGCGCCGACCTCGTACTGGTCAACGGCTCGGTGGTCACCGTCGATTCGCAGCGTCCGCGCGCCGAGGCGGTCGCGGTGCGCGGCGACCGCATCATCGCCGTCGGAACGAGCGCCGAGATACGCCGCTTGACCGGTCCGGGTACGCGGGTGATCGACCTCGCCGGGCGCTTGCTGATTCCCGGCTTCATCGAGGGCCACGGTCACTACACCGGGCTCGGCGAATCCAAGCTCGTGCTCGACCTCACGACGGCCGGCACGTGGGACGACATCGTGGCGATGGTCGGCCAGGCGGCGAAGACGGCGCGCCCGGGCGAGTGGATCGTGGGGCGCGGGTGGCACCAGGAGAAGTGGGCGCGCACGCCGCAGCCCAACGTCCAGGGCGTCCCGCTGCATGCATCGCTCGATGCGGTGAGCCCCGAGCATCCCGTGATCCTGACGCACGCCAGCGGTCACGCCGGCTTCGCCAATGGCCGGGCGATGTCGCTCGCCGGGATCACGCGCACCACGCCCGATCCCGATGGTGGCGAGATCGTCAAGGATGCCAACGGCGAGCCGACCGGCTTCCTCAAGGAGACCGCGCAGCGCCTGGTGGGGGCGGCGCGCACGCGCGACGATCGCATGAGCGCGGCGGACCGCGAGGCGCGCTTTCGCCAGGTAGTGCAGCTGGCGGGAGACGAGGCGCTCTCGCGCGGCGTCACCACCTTCCACGACGCCGGCGCCAGCTTCGCGACCATCGATGCCTACAAGAAGCTTGCTGATGAGGGCAAGCTCCCCGTCCGCCTCTACGCGATGGTGCGGCGCGAGAGCAACGCGCGCCTCGACTCGCTCCTTCCGCGCTACCGCCTCATCGGCTATGGGCGTCACTTCCTCACCGTGCGCTCCATCAAGCGACAGATCGACGGTGCGCTCGGTCCGCGCGGCGCGTGGCTCCTCGAGCCGTACGACGACCTGCATTCCAGCAGCGGACTCGCCCTCGAATCGCCAGCCGACATCGAGGAGACGGCGCGCGTCGCCATCAAGCACGGCTTCCAGGTCAATACGCACGCCATCGGCGACCGGGCCAATCGCGAGGTGCTCGACATCTACGAGCGCACCTTCAAGGCGCACCCCGACAAGACCGACCTGCGCTGGCGCGACGAGCACTCGCAGCACATCGATCCCGCCGACATCGCCCGCTTCAAGGCCCTCGGCATCATCGCGTCGATGCAGGGGATTCACACCATCTCCGACGGTCCGTGGGTCGCCAAGCGGCTGGGAGCGGAGCGCACGCGTCGCACCTCGTACCCGTGGCGCTCGCTCTGGGACGCCGGCGTGATCGTCACCAACGGCACCGACGTGCCGGTCGAGCGAATCGACCCGATCCCGAGCTTCTGGGGGAGCGTGGCGCGCAAGACGATCGATGGGACGGTCTTCCTTCCCGAGCAGCGCGTCACGCGCGACGAAGGGCTGCGCGCCTACACGCTCAACAACGCGTACGCGGCGTTCGAGGAGAAGGAGAAGGGGTCGATCACGGTCGGCAAGCTCGCCGACCTCGTCGTGCTGACGAAGAACATCATGACCATCGCCGAGGACGAGATCCCGACGGCGCGGGTCGCCTTGACGGTGCTGGGCGGCAAGGTCGTGTACGAAGCGAAGTGAGGGGAGCGCGCCCCCCGGCCGGCGGTCGCACGATCGTCGGCGCGCTCCCGCAGGTGCGGGAGCGCCGACCGGCCCCCTAACGCGGCAGTTCGCCCGGCACCCAGCGTTCGCCGCCTAACGCGTACCCGACCACCCCACCAACCCCCATCCCGAGGGCGAGCCCGACCGGGGCTCCCTTCAGGAAGTCCGAGGCCTTGGGATTGACCTCCGGCAGCTGACCGAAGCCGATCAGCAGCGCGCCGGCCAGCCCGCCGATCAGCATCCCCTTGAACGTCGCCTTGCGCGTCGTGCGCCCGGCGCTCACCTCGAGCCGTTCGATCGCCGAGGTGCGCACGTTCACCCGTCGGTACGATTCCACGAGGACCGGCCCCATCTCGAAGCCGAGCCGGCGCCGTACCCCGGCGGTGTCGAGCGTCACTTCGTTCGCGTCGAGCGAGTCGACGCGCCCGACGAACCGCTCCCGTCGGATGGAAGGGGCGGAGATGCGGACCCGCGATCCCACGCCCACGGGCTGCGCCGCCACGGGCGAGACCCGCTGCGCGAGCGCGGCGGGGACGTCGAAGGAGCACCAGGCGAGGGCGATCAGGGCGCCCCGCACGAGTCGGTTCACGCGGAATCCTCCAGGTCTTCGAGTCGCCCGGCCAGCTCACTCGCCATGCCGGGGTGTCCAAATCGTTCGGCCGCGGCGATGCCGCGCCGCAAGGCGTCCCGCGCCTCCTCATGTCTGCCTAACGCCTGGCACGCCTCGGCCAGGCGGCCGTAGGCGTTCCCTTCGTCGTCGTGGGCCGCCAGGTACAACCGCAGCTGCTCCGCGGCCTCCTCCCACAGCTCCGCCTTGAGCAGTTCGTTCGCCAGCCCGAAGCGCGCGAGCGCGTGCCCCGGGTTCTTGGCGACCATGGCGCGAAAGGTGTCGAGTCGAGGTGCCGTCATCGCGAAAGGAGGGAGGTCAAGGCCTGAGCGACGCGCTCCGGCGCTTCTTCTGGCGTAAAGTGACGGATGTCCGGCACGACGTCGAGCGTGGCACCACGAATCGCATCGGCAAGTCGTTGCCCGATCTCGCGCGGCAGGAACGGATCCTCTGCCCCCCACACGATCGCGGTCGGCGCCACGATGTCCTTCAATCGCGGCTCGAGCGCTTTCGTTTCCCCCGAGTCGAGCGCCGCCAGGTGTGCCACCAGCGTGTCCCGCCCCGCTTCCGACGCGAACGGTCGGACGTACTGCTCGATGGAGTGCGACCCGCGTTCCGAGACGACGTAGCCACGCAGCAGGTCGGCGCGAAGGACCGACAGGATCCACGTGGCTGGTAAGTGACGCGTGAGCGGCATGGTGGCCCTGACGAGCTTCACTTCTCGCCCCGGCCAGGCGTCGAACGCGACGGAGTTGATCAGCAGGAGGCGCGCGACGCGCGTGGGGTGACGGATCGCCAGCGACTGCGCGATCCCCCCGCCGATGTCGTGCCCAACGATGGTCGCGTAGTTGATCCCCAGGGCGTCGAGGAGCGAGACCACCCGGTCGGCGTGCGCCCGGAGCGACAGGTCGGCCGTGCCGGGCGGATCGCTGCGTCCGAATCCCAGCAGGTCGAGGACGACGACCCGGTGCCCCTTGGGCACGAGGGAGACGACGTCGCTCCAGAGGTGCGACGAGGTCGGAAAGCCGTGAATGAAGACGATCGGCTCGCCGCCTCCGCGCGACCCGGCGGCGTAGTAGTACAGCCGAGCCCCCCCGACATCGACGAACTCACCGCGCACGGGCTGCGCGGCGAAGACGGGGGTCGGGCAGGAGGAGTCGAGGCATGGTCGGAAGTGTGGGTGTCGCCACGGCAAATTGGGCGTTGCCTTGGTGCAGGACAAGCGCACCGCGCCACGCGACTGACCTGCGCGGCACATTTCCGCGCCGGGCGTCGATCGCCGACGCGAACGTGCCGGTCGGGTGGTTCATTCGCTTG
>Ga0116177_10001788_pt1 | contig 15989 bp, 10 predicted proteins | sample AD_STIC10_MetaG_FD_89750 | JGI IMG/M metagenome (GOLD analysis project Ga0116177, IMG submission 89750) | Active sludge microbial communities of municipal wastewater-treating anaerobic digesters from USA - AD_STIC10_MetaG | ecosystem: Engineered > Bioreactor > Anaerobic > Digestate | place: USA... | reverse complement strand
GACCTGCGGGCGGTGCAGGAAATGCTCGGTCACGCCAGCATTGCCTCGACGCAGGTCTATACGCATCTCGATTTCCAGCATCTGGCCAAGGTCTACGACGCCGCTCACCCGCGCGCCAAACGCTAGCTGATTCTTGCCCCAAGCTTGCGCAGTCCCGGCGAGGATGCTCGAGCGCCCGGTTCCGTCAGGCGCATGCTGCGGTCGACCGGCAAAAATCTCCCAGAATCAGGCTTCAACCAATGCTGGGCGTGGCGAACCCCTTGATGCCCCCGCCGGGCCGCATGATGATCCGCCGGGCCGCATGATGATCCGCCGGGCCGCATGATGATCCGCAGGGCCCGGCCCGGCATCACCCTGCTGATCAGCGCCGCTTGCGCCAAGTGGCTGGCGGGACCGATTCCCATTGGGCGAATGCCCTGCTGAATGCGTTGCTTCCCGAAAAGCCGAGCAAGGTGGCAATCGCCGGAATGCTGTTCCCTGTGTCACGCAGCAAATGACATGCCAACTGGTGTCTGGCGGCGCGGTGCAGTTCGCGGAAGCTGGTTCCAGCCTCCTGGAGTCGCCGGTTAAGAGTCCTCGGATGGAGGCCTAGCTGGCTGGCGAGTTCCCGAAGCGAACAGCACTGCCGACCAAGCAGGTGGATCAGTTGCTGGTTGACCTGGGCAACGAGATCCTCGCTGCCAAAGTCCTTCATGAGCTGGACGTATTGCTCGAAGTAGGCTCTCAAGACCGGATCGGCGTTCTGCACCTTCGCGGAAAGCCATGATGCACTGAATATCATCGTGGTCCGCTCGGCACCGAACAGCAGGGGAGCCCTGAAAAAGCGCCGATACGGCTGAACGTCGTCGGGCTTCCCGCGGCGGAAGCATACTTCGTTCGGCAACCAGTCGGGGCCGCACAAGGCGCGCATGAGGTTCAACAACAGTCCCATCGCAGCGTCGTCAATCTGCTCCCAGCCTTCCGCGTACGAGTGAAGTGTTTCGTAAGAAAAAATGGCCTGCCGGCCGACAATCTCAAGATAGGGTGCCGCTGCGCGATTGTGCAACCGGAGGTTTGCAGCAAGTTCGCTGAGAGCCGTCCGAACATCGGGCGCATTTCGCACCATGAAACCGACGGCCCCAAGTGAGGAAGCATCGAGGCGCTGCCCCAACAGAAGGCCGAAATGGGGACAACCCGTTTCGCGTACACAATCCGCGAGAATCGCCCCCCTGACTTCAGCTGCGATCGTGTTTTCAGGGTCGGAAAAGGTGCTTTCGGCAAATCCGAACTTCTGCAGAACTCGTTCTGGTGGTACGCCGAACTCCCGCAACAGGTCCCGCAGCGGGAGCAACGGCCCGACACGAACCATTCCGTTTCGCGGCGCCGGATACCAATAGGGGTTGCGGGCGGTCGTCATGTCATGAGCCAGTTGCAATGTCGAGAAGAGTGTAACAACTGTCGTGTTGTGTGTATAGAATTGACGGGGCGAGGAGTAGGATGAAAAACGAAAGGAAGCGCAAGCTGTTTGCCTGGGCCGGCGCTTCAAGACGATAGCGAGGCCGGATCCGGTTTGCCGGCTTTCGGGCGGCGGCCCATCATGGAACCGTTGGCGCCGCGCCAGGCATTCATTCAAGGAGATCGAGATGGGCAAGAAGAAGGCAGGGAAGAAGCAGGCAACTCCCGTTGGCGAGAAGCTCGGAGCCAGGGCATATGAAAAGGAACTCGCGAAGCTGCACGTCGAACTAGTGAAGCTCCAGGAATGGGTCGTCGCCAAGGGCCTCAAGGTCTGCATCGTCTTCGAGGGGCGCGACGGCGCCGGCAAGGGCGGCACCATCAAGGCCATCACCGAGCGCGTCAGCCCCCGCGTCTTCCGGGTCGTCGCCCTGCCGACGCCGACCGAGCGCGAAAAGACCCAGATGTATGCGCAGCGCTACATGCCGCATTTTCCGGCGGCCGGCGAAATCGTCATCTTCGACCGCAGCTGGTACAACCGCGCCGGCGTCGAGCGTGTCATGGGTTTCTGCAGCGACGACCAGGCCAGCCGCTTCCTCAATGTCGTGCCCGCTTTCGAGAAGCTGATGATCGAATCCGGCATCATCCTGCTCAAGTACTGGCTCGAAGTCAGTCCCGAAGAGCAGACACGGCGCCTCGAACAGCGCATCGACGACGGGCGCAAGATCTGGAAGCTGTCGCCGATGGATCTCAAGTCCTACAGCCGCTGGTACGACTACTCGCGGGCGCGCGACGAGATGTTCGAGAAGACCGACACGCCGTGGGCGCCCTGGTACGTCGGCAAGTCGAACGACAAGAAGCGGGTGCGCCTGAACATCATCACCCACCTGCTGAGCAAGATTCCCTACGAGGAGATCAAGCGCGGCAAGATCGAACTGCCCAAGCGCCAGGCGCCTGGCAAGTACAAGGAACCCGATTATCCTTACAAGTATCTGCCGGAGAAATTCTGAGGATCCAGGGGCGCGCGTAGCGGCGGATGTCTCGAGACCAGCGGGGGCTTGACGGACTTGTAGGCAAAGGAACAGGGCATGGGCATTCTCGATTGGTTCAAGCACCGGGCTGGCCATTTCGATACGGATCGGCTGTCCGAGGAGATGGTTCGATGGGCGGTCGACAAAGCCGTCGAGCTGACCAATCCGCGGCTGAAACTCCTGCCGAACCTTCACAAACGTCTGGCACCCTCGGTCGAGACAACGATCAGGTTCCTGCAGGGACTGGTCAAGTCGCTTCCGGCCGTCCGGCGCATGTCGACCGGGACATGGTCTGCCGATGCGGCCTTGCGCGCATTTTTTGTCTCGCCGTCGGACATGAAGGACGTACTCGCCCGCGCCGACGGCTTGCGCACGCTGTTCGAGAAGTTTCCTGAACTCGAAGAAGCTTACTTGGTTCTCGGCATGGCGTTCACCGAACAGCGGGTTTTCGGTCTGGGGTTGCACGGGGAAATGGTCCAGCGTGATGTGGCGCAGCTGACGGTGAACTTTTCCGATCACAAGACGCGACTGTGTGGCCCCAATGAAGCGGTCTTGCGCCGCGTCATCGGTGTCGAGATTTTCGAATATCTCATCTCACGTGCCTTGTCGGAGATTGGCGCAGAACGCAGCGAGGGTCAGGAACTGCAGGCAAACAGGTCGCTGATCCGGGCACGCCTCCGGTTGCTGCAGCAACACGGTCCGGGCCTGGGGTCGATGTTGGGCGAGGCGCCGGCGGAAGCCAGTCAGCAGGCCCGACTCGAGGCGGAACTGCTCGATAACGAGCGGCAACTGGAGACGATGGGCGGCGGCGAGGCACTGCTGGAAAGCGAACTCGAAACGCTCAAGAGCGTACTCGACAAGCCACAGGATTACCTGTCGATCGAGCCGAGGCGCATTCGCCTGAGTTCGATGAATGTGGTGCTCGACGAGACGAACACCGACTCGGGAGCCGAAGTCGATTTTGCTGTCATCGAACTGAAGGGCGCGATGCCGCAGCGCAGAGCCTTTGTCATTGGGTGCCTCGCGCAAACCGAACTGCCTCCGCCAAAATCGATGAATTACCACGACGCCATGCGCTACCTGTGAACCATTGACTGATGACTACCCTGCTTTCTGGGGTCGCCGTGCGCTCGCTGCAGCTTACCGCTTCCAGCATGCCGGCTTCCGTCTGACCCGGAAGCCGCTCCACGGGCACAACGACCGCCGACGGCTTTCTGCCGGCGGGATCATTTTCTGGTCAGGAGAGCAGTACCATGACGCATAAAGCTGGTGCGACAGGCGCCGCAGGTAGTGGCACGGGGGGCTTGCGCCTCGACATCGTCGCCGGGCTGACGGCGGCGGCCGTGGTCCTGCCCAAGGCGATGGCCTATGCAACCGTAGCCGGGCTGCCGGTGGCCGTCGGCCTTTACACCGCCTTCGTGCCGATGGTCATCTATGCCCTGCTCGGCTCGTCGCGGGTACTCAATGTCAGTTCGACGACGACGCTGGCCATCCTGGCGGGAACCCAGCTCGGACTGGTGGTGCCCGATGGCGACCCGACCCTGTTGGTGACCGCCGGTGCCACGCTGGCCGCGCTGGTTGGCGTGATCCTGATCCTGGCCGGCGTGCTGCGCCTGGGTTTCGTCGCCAATTTCATCTCGACACCGGTGCTGACCGGCTTCAAGGCCGGCATCGGTCTGGTCATCGTCCTCGACCAGGTGCCGAAACTGCTCGGCATCCACATTCACAAGGAAGGTTTCCTGCGGGACATCCTGAGCATTGCGCAGCAACTGCCGGAGACCTCGCTTGTCACGCTGGCCGTCGCGGCTGCGACGCTGATCGTGCTGATCGGCATGGAATGGCGCTGGCCGCATTCGCCGGCGCCCCTGGTTGCCGTCGGCGGCGGCATCGCGGCAGTCTGGCTGCTTGGCCTGCCGGCCCTGGGCGTGTCGACCGTGGGTCTCATCCCGCAGGGGCTGCCGTCGCTGACGCTGCCCGACATCGACCTGGTCCAGCAACTCTTTCCCGGCGCGCTGGGCATTGCGCTGATGAGCTTCACCGAGTCGATCGCCGCCGGGCGCGCCTTCGCCGGACGCGATGACCCTCCGGTCAATGCCAACCGCGAGTTGCTCGCCTCGGGGGCGGCCAATCTCGGTGGCGCATTGCTCGGCGCCATGCCGGCCGGCGGCGGTACCTCGCAGACGGCCGTGGTGCGAGCGGCCGGCGGACGCACGCAGAAGGCCTCGCTGGTCACCGCCGGGGTGGCGGCGGCGACGATGCTGCTGCTGGCGCCGGTGCTCGGCCTGCTGCCGCACGCGACGCTGGCGGCGGTGGTCATCGTCTACTCGGTCGGGCTGATCCAGCCGGCCGAGTTCGCCGCAATCCGCAAGGTGCGGACAATGGAGTTCCGCTGGGCGCTCATCGCCGGCATCGGGGTGCTGGCGTTGGGCACCCTGCAGGGCATCGTCGTGGCGATCATCGTCTCGCTGATCGGCCTGGCAAGCCAGGAGGCGCGCCCGCAACTACATGTGATCGGACGCAAGCGGGGTGCCGACGTGCTGCGTCCGCTGTCGCCCGAGCATCCGGACGACGAAACCCTTCCCGGCCTGCTGATCGTCCGTCCCGAGGGGCGCATCTTCTTCGTCAACGCGCAACTGGTCGCCGAGGGCATCAGCGCGCTGGTCGACGAGCACAAGCCGCGGGTGCTCGTCCTCGACATGAGCCGGGTGCCGGATATCGAGTATTCGGCGCTACAGGCGCTGATTGAGGGCGAGCGGCGGGCAACCGAGCGCGGCGCGACGCTCTGGCTCGCCGGGCTCAACCCCGGCGTGCTCGAGGTCGTGCGAAACTGTGGCCTGGCCGACCGCCTGGGAAGGGAACGCCTGCTGTTCAATGACCGCGTGGCGATCGAACGCTACCTGGCGCTGCCATCGGCTGGACCGTGACGGTCACGGCCGGCGCGCGCCGGGCGGATGCATGCTGCGATGCCGTTGCACCGAGGTTTACAGCACTGCCGGCCATTCCCGTGTCCGGCAGCGACCGTCCGGATGCGCCAATACCGCGTCAGGAGACTTTCTTGACCCTATCTATCCACCTGATGCACCAGTTCGACCCACTTGCCCACGGCCAGGCGCTTGGGCAGGTGGACCTGCTCGCGCGGCGGCGGCGAGCAGTGTGGAAGTCTTGTTCATGAAGATCCTTGCGGGAGTGAAATATGCCAAGCAATAGCGGTGTTGATGCCGGGCGGAGCGACGTGAAAGCATTTCCGGCACAGGCAGGACCGATCCGCCATCTGACGGTGATAGAGGAGCGATCCGCGTGATGCTCATGCGTGATTCGCCGGCGCTTCCCTCTTTCGGAAAAATAGAGCCCACATCTTGCCTTTTCCCAGTACCCGCCCCAGTTCCTTGACGGCGAAGAATGGGATCAAGGCCACGAAAATAGCCAGGGAGCCCGCGAGCAATTCGTGGGGCCCCCGGTCGATGAACTCCGCGATGCCTCCCGCCAGGCCCATGTCCTGCCAAAGCCCCTTGATTACATGCTCGATGATGTTGAAGGCGATGACAAGAAGACTGAAGGCGGCCGCCTTGTACAGGGTGGGGAATATCAGGGGCTTTTGCTCGAGGCTGCGCCCCAGCCGGAAGAGGCCACCAATCATGATGACTTTCCCCAGGATCAGGGCCTGGATTACCGCCACCCAGTAATTCGTGTAGATGATGTCGTGGGCCGCGAGAACGAGTCGCCGGTACTGGGTCAAGGTAGCAAAGACGAGGGCCAGGTACGCGACGTTGAACGCGTACTCGACCATCTCGTGCGAGATTCTCTGCTTCCAGCCGCCGCCGTTCTGCATGCCCCCGCTCATGATCCTGCGCCCTGTGGCGAAGCACCTTCATCCCGTCGCGTGGCGTTGTCGAGTTGTAGGTTCCAGCCGGTCATGACACTTGTCCGATCGCTCACTCAGTCCGGCAGGAGTTGGGAGTGATAACGCGACAGCATGCCGCCGGCAATCGTCTTGGCGTTGAGCCCGTTCTGCAACAATACCCGGGTCGCGTAGTAGGCGCGGCCCCCGGAGCGGCAGATGACACAGATCTCCCGGTCGCGTGGCAACTCGTTCAGGCGCGAGCGCAGTTGCGCGAGCGGGATGTGGATCGCCCCGGGCACGCTTTCGACCGCGAGTTCGAACATCTCCCGCACGTCGAGCAGGATGCCGTCCCCGAGCGCATCCCAATGCGCGACCGGCATGTCGCCGCGAAGGATGTCGGCGGCGACCATGCCGGCAAAGTTCACCGGATCCTTGGCGCTGCCGAACTGCGGGGCATAGCAGAGCTCGGCCTCCTCGAGGTCATAGATCGTGGCACCCATCTGGATCGCCATGGCCAGCGCGCTGATCCGCTTGTCGACACCATCCATGCCCACCGCCTGGGCCCCGAGGAGGCGGCCGTCGGATTTCCTGAACAACACCTTCATGGGGACCGGCGTGGCGCCGGGGTAGTAGCCGGCATGTGAATTCGGGTAGAGGTAGGTTTTTTCATAGTCGTCGTCACCGAGGCGCTTCAGCGTCTTTTCGCTGGCGCCTACCCAGGCGGCCGCGGCGCCAAAGAGGCCGATGATCGAAGTGCCCTGGGTGCCGCGGAAACGTGACTGGCGCCCGGCGATGACATCGGCCGCGATGCGCCCCTGGCGGTTGGCCGGGCCGGCCAGCGCAATCAGGCTCCACTCGCCGGTCACGAAATCGCGAACTTCGACGACGTCGCCGACCGCGAAAATGTCCGGGTGGCTGGTGCGCATCTGTTCGTCGACGCGGATTCCGCCGCGCTCCCCGATCTCGAGGTTGGCCGTCCGGGCCAGCGTGGTGTCGGGGCGAACGCCGAGCGCGAGGATGACGATGTCGGCAGGATGCGTCTTGCCGGACCTGGTCAGGACCTCGAGGGCGCCGCCAGCAGCCTGCTGGAAGCCGGCCACGCCGTCATTGAGTTCCAGCCGGATGCCATGCCGCTCGACGTAGCCTTCGACAATTCGGGCCATGTCCCGGTCGAGTGGCGCCAGAAGCTGGTCAAGCATTTCGACGAGGGTGACGTCGAAGCCGCGATGCACGAGGTTCTCAGCCGTTTCGAGGCCGATGAAGCCGCCACCGATGACCACTGCCCGGGTCTTGGGCTTCACCGTCTGGAAGCCGGCGTATCTGTCCATTCCGGTCAGGAACAGCGAACCGCGCTCGATCCATTCGCGGATCGCCCGCGCATCGGGCACGGTCCGTACCTGGAAGATGCCCGGCAGGTCGATCCCCGGCAGGGGCGGGCGAACCGATAGCGCGCCGGGCGACAGCACCAGCTTGTCGTACGATTCGCGGGTCACCTCGCCGGTCAGCACGTCGCGCAGTTCGATGGTCTTGGTGTCGGGCAGGATGCGGACCGCTTCGCAATTGGTCCGGACATCGATATTGAACATGAAGCGGAAGGTATCCGCGGTCGCCACCAGCAGGCTCGACTCCTTCTCGATCACGCCGCCGACGTGGTAGGGCAGGCCGCAATTTGCGTACGAGACATACGGGCCGCGTTCGACCATGAGGATTTCGGCATTTTCGTCGAGCCTGCGCAGGCGCGCGGCACACGAGGCGCCCCCGGCCACGCCGCCGACGATGACGACTTTCGTTCCCGCATTGCTGGATTCCATGGTTTCCTTCCCGGTCAGAAATTGATGATCGAGTCCGTCGGCGATGCGGTCGACGGGCTTTTCACTGTCAATTCAACCACGCTGCCGCCGCTTGTGCTGGACATTTTTTGACAATCTTGTTTACCCTGAACCCATGGAGTCAGGAAACCCGAAGTTGAACAGATCAGATCATGAGTCCGCCGCGCGCCCGCGCCGGCAGGCAAGTGTCCGTGTCGCCTCAGTGCGGGTCATTCCGGCGCTTTTGCGCAATCTTGGCGCAAATCCGGCGAAGGTGCTGGCCGCGGCGGGCGTGCCACCGGAACTGTTCGACGACCCTGACAACCGGATTTCATTCGCACTGAGGAGCCACCTCATCCGGCTTTGCGTGGACAGAACCGGCTGCCGTCACTTCGGGCTCCTGATCGGTCAGCAGGGCGGGTTGCACTCGCTGGGGCTGTTGGGCCTGCTGGTGCAACACTCGGCGGACGTGGGAAGTGCGCTGCGCAGTCTTGTGCGCTGTCTGCATCATCACGTCCAGGGTGCAGTAACGACCCTTGCGGTGAACGACCGCACGGCGATGCTGAGCTACAGCATCTATGAGACCCAGGTCGAGGCGACCGACCAGACCGGGGATGGGGCGGTCGCAGCAATGTTCAATATTCTGCGCGCCCTGTGCGGCGCGGACTGGAAACCCGTCGAAGTCCTGTTTGCCCACCGCCGGCCGGATGATGTGCGGCCGTTCCAGCAGTTCTTCCGGGCGCCCCTGCGCTTCGATGCCGAGCATGACGGGGTCGTCTTCCCGGCTGACTGGCTGCAGCGCCCACTGGCGGGCGCGGATGCCGAGTTGCGCCGCCGGGCGCAGGAACAGATGGATGCGCTCGAGTTGGCGCATCGCGGCGACTTTCGGGAACAGGTGCTGGCCGTACTGAGAACCGCGCTCATCGCCGGTCAGGCCAACGCGGACCAGGTTGCCGCATTCTTTTCGCTGCACCGCCGCACCTTGAGCCGCCGGCTGAGCGCCTGCGGTACCAGCTTCCAGTCGCTTGTGGATGAGGGGCGCTTCGAGATTGCCCGTCAGATGCTCGAGAACACGGATGCGGACATCCAGAGAATCGCGGTGATGCTCGAATACGCGGATGCCAGCGCCTTCGCGCGGGCATTCCGGCGCTGGAGCGGCACCACCCCATCACGATGGCGAGCGGGCTGCGCAAAGTAGCGGTTCCCGGTGTGCGCAGTGCTTCTTGAACAGGCGGGTTGCGGGTGGCGCAACGGAACGCAGGCTGTCCATTTCTGTATGGTCCCCGCGTGCCGGATACGTTAATATCGTCGCCTATCGCATAGCATCGGAAGAGAATGACATGAAGCCAGCCCTGATTGCCACGACCCTGATTTCTATCCTTTCTCTGATGGCGTGCGGGGAGAAGTCCGCCCCCCCCACCACCGTCGCCGACGGTCGAGGTCGTAAGCGTCGCGCAGCGCGATGTACCTGTTTACATGGAATGGATCGGCTCGCTCGACGGCAACGTCAATGCCGTCATCCGCCCGCAGGTGACCGGCTACCTGATCAAGCAGAACTACCGCGAAGGCGACCTGGTGAAACAGGGGCAGCCGCTGTTCGAAATCGACCCACGCACCTTCGAGGCCGCCGTTGCCGAAGCCAAGGGCCAGGTCGCGAAAAACGCTGCGCAGCACGAAACGACCCGTGCCAACCTCGCTCGCATCAAGCCGTTGGCGGCCGTGAACGCGGTCAGCCAGAAGGACCTCGACGACTCCGTCGGCGCCAATCTCGCCGCGAAGGCCCAGCTCGACGCCGCCGAGGCGTCATTGCAAACCGCGAAACTCAACCTTGCGTTCACGAAAATCACGTCGCCGGTCGCGGGCATCGCCGGCATCGCCAAGGCGCAGATCGGCGACCTGCTGAGTCCGAGCATGGCGACCGAGTTGACCACCGTGTCGACCGTCGATCCGATCAAGGTCTATTTCAACCTCAGTGAACGCGAGTATCTCAAGATTGCCAACGCGGCCATCGCCGCCGGCAGCAAGCCGGAGAACGTTCCGCTCGAACTCTTCCTGGTCGACGGCTCGCTCTATCCGCACCTCGGCAAGGTTGCGGTCCTCAACCGGCAGGTCGATACGACTACTGGCACGTTCAAGGTGGCTGCCCTCTTCCCCAATCCCAACAATCTGCTGCGCCCGGGCCAGTACGGCAAGGTACGGGCGACCATGTCGGTCGACAAGGGCGCGATGCTCGTGCCGCAACGGGCGGTCACCGAAATCCAGGGCAGGTACGTGGTGGCAGTGGTCGGCGCCGACAACAAGGTCGATATCCGGCCGGTGACGGTCGGCGAACGGGTCGGTACGGAGTGGGTCATCAGCAAGGGGCTGCAGCCGGGCGAGCAGGTGATCGCCGAAGGTACCCAGAAAGCGCGTCCGGGAGCGACCGTGACGCCGAAGCCCTTCGTCGCCGGAGCGTCCCCCGCCAAGCCCGCCGAGAAAGCCACCACACCCGCCCCGGCTGGCAAGGAGTAAGCCGCCATGTCGAAGTTCTTCATCAACCGGCCGATCGTCGCCATGGTCATCTCGATCCTGATGACCATCGTCGGCCTGGTCGCCATGGCCGGGCTGCCGACCGCGCAGTTCCCGGACATCGTTCCGCCACAGATCACTGTCAAGACCACCTACACTGGCGCCGACGCACTGACCGTCGAAAAGGCGGTGGCCACGCCGATCGAGCAGCAGATGTCCGGCGTCGACAACATGGACTACATGTACTCGAACAACGCCAACAACGGCGAGATGACGCTTAACGTCAACTTCGCCCTCGGCACCAACGCCAATACCGACCAGTTGCTCGCCCAGATGCGCCAGGGCCAGGCCGAATCGCAGCTTCCTTCGGATGTGCGCAACTACGGCATCACCACGGCCAAGGCGACCTCGTCGCCGCTGATCATGTTCGGGCTCTACTCGCCGAACGGCACCTACGACAACGTCTTCCTCGCCAACTATTCGTACATCAACATCAACGACCAGATGACGCGGGTCAAGGGAATCGCCAGCGTCACCGTCTTCGGCGCCGGCCAGTACGCGATGCGGCTGTGGGTCAGGCCCGATCAACTGGCCAAGCTCAACATCACGATCCCGGAGATCATCAACGCGGTCAACGCCCAGAATACCGTCAATCCGGCGGGAACGATCGGCGCCGAGCCGGTGCCGCCGGGCCAGGAATATACGTATGCGGTGCGTGCCCAGGGACGGCTGGAGAATGTCGAGGATTTCGGCAAGATCGTGCTGCGTGCCAACACCGACGGCTCGATCGTGCGCGTCAGCGATGTCGCCCGTATCGAGCTCGGCGCCCAGACCTACGGCATGCAGGGACGGCTCAACGGCAAACCCGCAGCCATGGTCGCCCTCTACCTGATGCCGGGCGCCAATGCCATCGAAGCGGCGGATGGCGCCAAGAAGCTGATGGAGAAGCTCAAGCAGAGCTTCCCGCCCGACCTCGATTACGTCATCGCCCTCGACACGACGCTGTCGGTGACCGAAGGGATCAAGGAGATCAAGCACACCCTGGTCGAGGCGCTGGTGCTGGTCATTCTCGTCGTCTTCCTCTTCCTGCAGGGCTGGCGGGCGACGCTGATCCCGCTGCTGGCGGTGCCGGTATCGCTGGTCGGCACCTTCATGCTCTTCCCGTTGTTCGGCTTCTCGATCAACACCCTGTCGTTGTTCGGTCTGGTGCTGGCGATCGGACTCGTGGTCGACGACGCCATCGTCGTCGTCGAAGCGGTCGAGCACCACATCGAGCACGGCATGACGCCGAAGGAGGCAACGATCCGGGCGATGGAAGAAGTGACCGGCCCGGTCATCGCCATCGCCGTCATCCTCGCTGCGGTTTTCGTGCCGACCGCCTTCATTCCGGGGATCACCGGCCAGCTCTACCAGCAGTTCGCGGTGACCATCGCCATCTCGGTGATCATCTCGGCCTTCAACGCGCTGACCCTGAGCCCGGCGCTCTGCGCCATGCTGCTCAAGCCCAAGGTCAGGGGCAGCGGCCCGCTGCAAAAGTTCTACGACAGCTTCAACAGGATGTTTGCCAAGGTGACCGGCGGTTACGTCGGCATCTGCCGCATCGCCATCCGCCGGAGCCTGATCAGCCTTGTCTTCCTGGCGGCCGTGGCCGTGAGCATCGGCTTCTTCGGCAAACTCGTACCCTCCGGCTTCCTGCCCGATGAAGACCAAGGCTACGTCTTTGCCGCGCTCCAGCTTCCCGATGCCGCGTCGCTGCAACGCACGTCGGAAGTCGCCCACCAGGCCGAAGAGATGATCATGTCGACGCCGGGCGTCAAGTACGTGACCAGCATCGTCGGCTACAGTTTGTTGAGCCAGGTGACGAGCACCTACAGCGCCTTCTTTTTCATCACGCTCGAAGACTGGGCGGAGCGCAAGAAGCCCGAGGAGCAATACACGGCGATCAAGGCCGAGTTGACGAAGAAGCTCGGCGGCATCAGCAGCGCCATCGCCTTTGCCTTCCCGCCGCCGGCCATCCAGGGGGTCGGTACCTCGGGCGGTGCGACCTTCATTCTCCAGGACCGTGCCGGCAAGGACGTCGCCTTCCTCGCCGAGAACACGACAAAGTTCATCGAGGCCGCGAGAAAGCGCCCCGAACTCGCCAGCGTTTCGACGACCTTCCGGCCAAACGTGCCGCAGTTGTTCCTCGAGGTCGACCAGGAAAAGGTGCTGAAGCAGGGTGTCGCCTTGAGCGATGTTTACAAGACACTGCAGAGCTTCCTCGGCAGCGGCTTCATCAACTACTTCAACCGCTTCGGGCGCCAGTGGCAGGTCTACGTCCAGGCCGAGGGCGATTACCGCACCAACATCGACAACGTCGGACAGTTCTACGTCCGCAACAACAAGGGCGAGGCGGTGCCGCTCTCGGCGCTGACGTCGGTGCGCAACGTCTCCGGCCCGGAATTCACCATGCGCTACAACCTCTACCGCAGCGCGCAGATCAATGCCTCGGCAGCGCCCGGCTTCAGTTCGGCGCAGGTCATGCGCGCGCTCGAAGCGGTATTCGCCGAAACGATGCCCAACGAAATGGGCTACGAGTACATGGGCATGTCGTTCCAGGAGCAGAAGGCGCAGCAGGGTGTTTCGCCGGCAGTCATCTTCGGCTTCTCGCTACTCTGCGTCTTCCTGATCCTGGCGGCGCAATACGAGAGCTGGTCGCTCCCGTTCTCGGTGCTGCTGGGCACCCCGATCGCCGTCGCCGGCGCCTTCATCGCGCTGCTGTTGCGCGGCCAGGAGTTCAACGTTTATGCGCAGATCGGCCTGGTGATGCTGATCGGCCTGGCGGCCAAGAATGCCATCCTGATCGTCGAGTTCGCCAAGATGGAGCACGAGAAGGGCGAGCTTTCGCTGATCGAGGCGACGCTCAAGGGGGCGCAACTGCGCCTGCGGCCGATCCTGATGACCTCGTTCGCCTTCATCCTCGGCTGCGTGCCGCTGGCCATCGCCAGCGGCGCCGGCGCACTGTCGCGGCAGGTCATGGGCGGGGCGGTGATCGGTGGCATGCTGGCCGCGACCTGTATCGCCATCTTCATCATTCCGGTGACCTTCTACGTTGTCGAAAAGCGCTCCCCCAAGGGAGCGACCGGCGTGGCCAGCCATGCCGGCGGGCCTGACAAGGTCGACGGTTCGGAAAAGTCTGCGGGAAAGGCGGGTGACGGCCATGCGTAAGACACTGCTGGTTACCCTGGTTTCGCTGCTCGTCGGTGGCTGCATGGTCGGGCCGGACTACGTGCGGCCCCCGGTCGACGCACCGGCGGCCTGGCGGCTCACCGAGCCACAGGCGAAGGATCTGGCCAACACCGCCTGGTGGGAGCAGTTCGGCGACCCGGTGCTCAACGATCTGGTCGTCACGGCCTTGCGCGAAAACAAGGATCTGCTGATTGCCACGGCGCGTATCGACGAATTTGCCGGTAACTACGGCTTCGTCCGCTCCGGCCTGTTTCCTCAAGTCGGCGCCGGCTACGAGGCGAAGCGGCAGCGCGACATCAGTGCCGTGGTCGTCGGCGCTGGTGCGGGCGATACCTACAACAGCTACAGTGCCGTATTGAACGCGAGCTGGGAAATCGACATCTGGGGCCGCATCCGCCGCCAGACCGAGGCGGCCAATGCGCAACTGCTGGCCAGCGAGGAGGGGCGACGCGGTGTCATCCTGTCGCTGGTCGGAAGCGTGGCAGGTGCTTACATCAACCTGCGCAACCTTGACCGCCAGCTGGAGATTGCCAAGGCGACGGCGAAGAGCCGCGGCGAGTCGTACGAACTGTTCAAGCTGCGTTTCGAGGGTGGCGTCATTTCGCTGCTCGAACTGAGCCAGAACAAGTCGCAGTACGAGGAGGCGCTGGCCAGCATCCCGCCGCTGGAGAAAGCCATCGCCCAGCAGGAGAACGGCCTGAGCCTGCTGCTTGGCCGCAATCCCGGCCCGATTCCGCGGGGCAAGGACATCGATCAATTGACGCTGCCGGAAATCCCGGCTGGCCTGCCCTCGGAACTTCTCGAACGCCGGCCGGACATCCGGCGCACCGAACAGAACCTGATCGCCGCCAATGCCCTGATCGGCGCCGCCAGGGCCCAGTATTTCCCGACCATTTCGCTGACCGGCCTGTTCGGTTACGCCAGCCCCAGCTTCAGCAATCTGTTCAACAGCCAGAACAAGGTGTGGCAATACGGGGCGCCGATCACCATGCCGATCTTCACGGCCGGCGCGATTGCCGGCCAGGTGCAGTCGGCCGAAGCCGTGCAGCAACAGGCGCTTTTCGCGTATCAGAAAGCGATCCAGGAAGCCTTCCGCGAGGTCGACGACTCGCTCATCAACCAGAACCGGACCCGCGAGCAACTTCTGGCGCAGAAACGCCAAGTCGAGGCGCTCCAGCAGTACGCGTCGACCGCGCGATTGCGTTACGACAACGGCTACACGAGCTTCATCGAAGTCCTCGATGCCGAGCGCAGCCTGTTCAATGTCCAGTTGCAATATACGCAGACACATCAGGTGCAGTTGCAGGCGATGATCAATCTTTACCTGGCGATGGGTGGTGGCTGGGTCGTCGAGGCCGACAGGATGACCGGCGCAGCCGGCGCTCGATAAGACCACGCTCTCCTGACAACCGCCCCTCTGGAGGCACCAGGACGCCTTGGTGCCGCTGGAGGCAGGAGCCGATGTCGTTGCTGCGCGTCGGGGCTGCGAAGGGAAGGAGGGTGCGTTCGGGCAACTGATGCCGCGCTGTGCTGACATTGCCTTGACCAGCGCATAGAATGGGCGCTCTTGTATCGTCGCCAACCGAAGTCTGGATTCCGCAATGCCTTACGATTTGGTCGAAGCCATCCTCGCCAGTGGCGCCTCGATGCCCTCACCGGGCATTGCTTTGACCAAATTGCAGGCGGCAATTCAGGATGACAACGCAGGTACCCGGGAACTCGCCCGCGCCGTGGCTACCGATCCTGCCGTGTGCGGGGCCTTGATACGTGTAGCCAACTCGGGCGTATTTCGCCCCCCTCGCAGATCCGAGAGCATCGAGCAGGCAATTGCCAGTATCGGCCTCTCGCGCACTCTGGCCGTGACTGCCAATGTCTGCCTGAAAGGGCAGCTTGGAACCCTAAAGGGAGATCTGCGCAGCATCGTCGAAGCTGTATTCGCGGCTTCCAACCGTGCTGCTGAACTAACCTTCCTTGTTGCCCGTGGCTCAAGCCTGCGCCGCCTCAGCGACACAGCCTATCTCGGCGCAATGATGCAGGATACCGGGATCATCGTGCTGGCAAAGCGTGGTGAGGCGGGAGCGTTGGATGGCTCACTGGCCGACAACGGGCACCCGGCGCTCGGTGCCGCCGTCCTGCGTAACT
>Ga0116177_10001773_pt1 | contig 16048 bp, 15 predicted proteins | sample AD_STIC10_MetaG_FD_89750 | JGI IMG/M metagenome (GOLD analysis project Ga0116177, IMG submission 89750) | Active sludge microbial communities of municipal wastewater-treating anaerobic digesters from USA - AD_STIC10_MetaG | ecosystem: Engineered > Bioreactor > Anaerobic > Digestate | place: USA... | reverse complement strand
GAGATCTCGGTCCAGTTGTTCCCGCCGTCGATGGTCTGCCAGATGGTGTTGGCGCCGAAGTACAGCTTGCGCGGGTTGGTCGGCGCAAAGAGGATCGGCGCGGTGCGCAGCATCCGGTAGTTGGCGTCGCGGAACGGCTTGGGGGCGACGTTCTGCGTCTGGCCGGTGCGATAGTCGAACTTCGTCACCTTGCCGCCATACATGATGTTGGGATCGAGCGGGTCGGGGGCGACGTAGCCGTACTCCTCCACCCCGACCGGGCGCCACTCGCGGAAGGTGAGCTGCCCGTCGTTGCCGCGGCTCTGCACGCACGCCGACCCCGACTCCTGCTGTCCGCCGCACACGCGATACGGGAAGGAGTTGTCGGTGGTGACGTGATAGAACTGCGCCGTCGGCTGGTTGTACCACGAGCTCCAGCTCTCACCACCGTTCACGGTGATGATCGCCCCCTGGTCGGCGGCGATGAGGATGATGTCGGGGTTGTCGGGGTTGATCCAGATGCGGTGATAGTCGTCGCCGCCAGGTGCACCGCGGATCATCTTCCACGTCACGCCGGCATCGACCGACTTCCAGGTGACGATGCTCCCGCTGTACACGACGTCGGCATTCTTCGGGTCGACTTTCACCTCGGCGAAGTCCGACCCGCGATTGTGCACGCGCTCGTCGGTCGACGTCTTGGCCCACGAAGCGCCGGCGTTGTCGGAGCGATAAATGCCGCTGCGATCGCCCGCGTCGATGGTGACATAGAGTCGCTGCGGGCGGCTCGCCGACGTCGCGATCCCGATGCGCCCCAGCCCCTCGGCCGGCGTCGGCAGGCCGTTCATGATCGGCGTCCACGAGTCGCCACCGTCGGTCGACTTGAAGAGCCCCGTCCCCGGTCCCTGCCACACGCCGTTCTCCCACGGCCCCTGTCGCGCCTCCCACAGGGCGGCGTAGAGCGTATTGGGATCGTCCGGCGCCATGACGATGTCGATCGCCCCGGTGTTCTCGTCCTTGCCGAGGATCTTCTTGAAGGTGCGGCCGCCATCGAGCGAGCGGTACAGGCCGCGCTCCTCGTTAGGGCCGTACGGGTGCCCGAGCACGGCGACAAAGAGCCGGTCGGGATTTCGCGGGTCGATCACGATCTGCGGGATCTGCTGTCCGTCGCGCAGTCCCAGGTGCGCCCACGTCTTCCCCGCGTCGGTGCTCTTGTAGATCCCGTCGCCCGTCGAGAGATCGGGGCGCTGCAACCCCTCACCACTCCCGATGTAGATGATGTTCGGGTCGCTCGGCGCCACCGCCAGAGCCCCAATCGATCCGCTCGGCTGCCCGTCGAAGATCGGGGTCCAGGTGCGCCCGTAGTCGGTCGTGCGCCACGCCCCACCGTTGACCGCGGCGATGTAGAAGACGTTGGGCTGCTGCCGCACCCCCGTCGCCGCCTTGGTGCGCCCCGCGCGAAACGGGCCAATGTGGCGCCACCGCAGCTCCGAGAAGAGCGGGCTGGTGGGGGTCTGGGCCTCGAGCGTGGGGACCGCCGTTGCGGCGAGGGCGAGCGCGGCGAGAGCGACTCGCAGCGCGGCGTGGCCCGACAGGCGCGACAGCGGGCGCGAGAAGGAGCGAGTCAGGGGGCGAACGAACGGAAACGGCGACATGGGACCGTGGCGACGAGTGGGAGAAACGACGCCCGGGTGACGCGGCGTCGCACCATGGTCATACGCATCACCCGCCGTCACCGCTAGACGGCGCGCCCCCCCACGGTGTCAGGGAGCAGGATCTCGTGGTTCACGGCCCGTCTCGCGCTCGCGAGCCTCCTTGAGGCGTCGCAGCGCCACGCGCGCCCCGTCGGCCTCTCGCGTCCCCGGAAAGCGCTCCGCCAGGCGCCGCAGCTCGACCAGGGCGCGCCCGTCGTCGCCTAACGCCCCCAGGTACAGGTCGGCCAGTCGCTGGGTGGCATACAGCTCAGACTCGCGCGACGCCCCCACGCGGCGCAGCGCGCCGAACAGCTCGGCGGCGCGCCCCGCATTTCCGGCCCGCACGTGCAACTCCGCTGCCTGGCGCAGCGCGCGCGTGTTCTCCGGCTCGGCGACCAGCGTCGCCTCGTACGCCTCGATCGCCCCGGCTACGTCCCCGGCGACTTCGAGCGCATCATGCGCCGAAAAGGTGGCCTCGTACGGGACGCTCGATCCGCTGGGGTGCACGAAGGCGGCGATGGCCGCCGCGCTCCCTTCCGCAAAACCCGCCGAGAACTTCATGACGATGAAGCCGGCCACACCCCCCATCGCCACGGCAGTGACGAGGAGCCAGTAGCCCTTGATCCCCAGGAGGATGCCGAGCAGGATGCCGATCGCGCCGAAGATGACGCCGAGGCTGACCCCGGCGACGATGGAGCGCGCGCGCGTCGGGTCAGCGCCCGGGCTGCGACCCATTCCCGTCTCCGTCAGATGCAACCGGCGCTGGCGCCGCGACCATCCCCCGGCGAATGGCGGCCGAGAAGTCCTCGCCGGCACGGACCGCACGCGCCCGCTCGTTGATGCGGAAGCGCGCGCGCACGTCCTCCAGCGTCCCCGTCGCCTCGATGAGCCCGAGCGAGAGCGCCAGTTCGTCGGCGTAGCCCGGGAGGAGCGTGCGAAGGCTCGACGGTATGCGCCCGGGGACCATCCGGTTGACGTGATCGACCAGGTTGGACGTGCAGTTGTTGGTCAGCGTGTTGTAGAACTCCGGCCGCTCCTGCACCGCGTTGGCCCGGCGCATCATCTCCACGAACATCTGCCGCACGCGGGCTGGCGGCGCGGCGATGGGATAGAGGAAGACGTCGTCGCCGTCGAACAGCGCCCGGCGGCCGATGAGGTCGCGCTCCGTCCCCACGATGTACGCGAGTTCGAAGCGGCGCAGCACGCCCGGCACGAGCCCATACTCCTCATCCACCTCTCGGCGCGCCTCCACCGAGACGGCGACGTGTTCGCCATCGCGAAAGCCGAACGAGACGAAGGCGTGCGCCGGCCCCCGCCAGGTCGTGGAGAAGGGGGTCAGGATGAACCAGACCGATTCGATCGCCGACAGATCGTACCGCCGATCGCGAAAGCCCGGCGTATACGCGGTACTCGAGGTGTAGGCGAAGTCGCGCACGCCGCGGAGCGTGACGGCGCTATCGCCATCGAAGTCGGCGCGCGCCAACCGCGCATGATCACCGTCCCAGCTGCGCGCGGCCGACGGGCGCTGCGGGAGCGCCACGATCGCCCAGGCACCGGCGGCGGCGACCAGCAGCACGGCGAGCGACCGGCCGATCCAGGTGAGGATGCGCATGCGGGCTGCCTAACGTTTCGCTTCGGGCGAGCGCCCGAGGACCGAGGCCACCGTCATGTGCCCGGTCACGTTGAGCGTGGTCTTGAAGATGTCGGGGACGGCGTCGAGGGCAATGAGGATCCCGACGCCTTCCACCGGCAGCCCCACCGTGGGAAAGAGCGGCGCGATGATGAACAGCGAGCCGCTCGGGATCCCGGGGACCGAGAAACTCATTACCACGGCCGCGATGTAGAAGGTCGCCAGCGACTGGAAGCCGAACGGAACGCCGTACAGCTTGGCGATGAACAGCCCGCCCACGATCCACGAGACCGCCAGGTTGAGCCGGAAGACCGACGCCGACAGCGGGATCACGAATCCCGAGACGTCACGCGGCAATCCCAACGCCTGCTCGGCGGAATCGAGCATCGCCGGAAGGGCGGCCAGCGACGAGCGCGTCCCCATGGCGACGGCCTGCGGCGGGAGCGCGGCGCGGGCGAACACGCGCGGCGACACGCGGCCGAGCACCACGGCGACGGGATAGAGCAGGAGGATCGCCGCCACGAGCAGTGCGACGTGGGTCGCCAGGTAGAAGCCGATCGCGCCGGCCCCCGACACCCCGAGCTTGGCCCCCAGCGACACGGCGAGCGCGAAGATGCCTAACGGGGAGGCCCACAGCACGGCCCGCACGAGGACCAGCATCGCATCGCCCGTCGCCTGAAAGACGCCGAGCACCGCGCCCCGCGTCTCCTCTGCCAGCCGGGAGATCGCGAGCGCGAAGGCGACCGTGAAGACGATGAGCGGGAGCATCGCCCCGTCGACCGCCGCGGCGAGCGGGTTCACCGGGACGAGCGAGGTGAGCCAGGCGCTAAACCCCGGGAGCGGGGGGACGGTGGTCGTGCCGCCGGCCACGCGCTCGCGCAGCGCCGCCGCCGATGCCGCATCGACGGTGAGGCGCTCGTAGATCGGCGGCGCGACGAGGGCGGTGAAGAGTGCGATCCCCGCCAGCAATCCCACGAACAGCAGCAGGGCGCGAATCCCCAGTCGCCCCACCGAACCCAGGTCGCGCATCCCGGCGATCCCGGTGATCAGGAGCGAGACGACGAGCGGGATCACCGTCATCCGGATCGCGTTCACCCAGAGCGTCCCCACCGGGTCGCTCACGGCGAGGAGCAGCGAGGCCGCGTCCGGCGATGCCGACGCGGCCGTGGCACCGACGGCGAAGCCGGTGGCGAGGGCGAGAATGGCTGCGGGGCCGCCGCTGATGCGCATGGCCCCAATGCTACGGGGCGTGCCGGTGATGCTCAACCACCGGCACGCCGGTGGTGCTCAACCACCGGCACGCCGGCGAATCTCAACCACCGGCACGCCGGTGAGGCTCAAACAGCAGGGCGCCCCGCGCTGTCGTCCCGGCGTCGTTAGGCCCGCGTGCCGGCGCCCCTTCGCGCTAGAAGAGCCCCCACTTGACCCCGAGGCGCCACACCAGCATCGGCGTCTCGCCCTCGTTCACCCGCAGCTGCACGTTGTTGTTCGGGAGGTCGATGATGTCCCCCCGCTTGAGGTAGCGGGTGTTCCCGTTGCCGTGCCACCGCGCTCCGATGTCGATCGCCCCCTGCTTCGACTGGCCGACCGGGATCAGGATCCCGGCCCCGCCGGTCCAGGCGAAGATGGCGTCGTCGTAGTTGTTGGTGCTGGCGAACTCCTCGTCGGCGAAGGTCCCCTTCACGCTCGACTCGGTCCAGAAGACGGCGAAGCCCGCCGTGCCGTTCACGTAGGGACGAATGGGCCCCGACGGCGCGGTGATCTGCGGCCCGAGCCCCATCCAGAAGATGTTGTTGGACGTGGTGAGGTCGACGGTGATGCGCCCGCCAATCGTCGAGCTGAGCGGAACGCGCTTGGTCTCGCGCCCGTAGCCCAGGAAGCCGAGTTCACCCCCCAGGCTGAAAATCCCCTGGCGGTCCAGCTTGTAGTGCACGTTGCCGTCGAGGCCGAACCCCTGCTTCACGTTCTCCTTGAAGTCCTGCTGCGGCACAGCATACGACAATGAAAGGCCGGCGAAGACGGGGGAGCGCCTGGGCCCCACCCCGGGCTTGTTGGACTCCTTACCGACCGTGAAGACCTGCGCACCTGCCGCCGCCGGGAGCATCACCAGCGCCAGCCCCGCCATCACTCTCCTCGCGTACCACATACGTTCCTCGAACACTGCGTGGGGGGATCTCGTGCACCTGTTGCACGATGTCTCTGGTACGCCGTTCCCCCCGGCCGTGTTTCATCGCGACACGCCGCGCATCCGCGCGACCTCGCTAGCTTGTCCGCATGGAATTCGATGACCCCGAAGAGTTCGACCTTGGCGACGGCACCGCCGACACCGAGACGACCGTTACCTGCCCGCACTGTGGGGAGGAGGTCGAGATAGCCGTCGACCCCGGCAGCGGCGCCGCACAGGAGTACGTCGAGGACTGCCAGGTGTGCTGTCGTCCGTGGAACGTGCACGTCACGTTCGACGACGAGGGGCACGCCGAGGTCGAGGTGTCACCACTCGACGAGTAGGAGCCAGCGCACCAGCGGTGGGCGGCGCACCGGCCGAGGCACGGGCCGGGAGCGGTCGACCGGTTGTGAGTTGGTGTGTAAACGAAGCGCACTTCCACGAGTCGATCGGGGACGGAGGCGATCGCGGCACGCGGCGACGCCGCGCCACCCCTCGCCCGCGACGCTCGTGGCCTCCATCACCGCCCCACTCGCACGCATCGCATGACTTCTCCCTGGCCCATCTCCCTCGACGATGTCCGCGCGGCGCGCGCGCGGCTGGCGCCCTACCTGCAACCGTCGCCGTTGTACAACTATCCGCTGCTGGACGCGGCGGTGGGTCACGGCATCCAGGTGCTGGTCAAGCACGAGAACTTCAACCCGACCAATTCCTTCAAGGTGCGGAACGGGCTGTCGTTCATGACGGCGCTTCCCGACGCGCAGCGCGCACGCGGGGTGGTCGCCGCCACGCGCGGCAATCACGGGTTGGGGATCGCCTACGCCGGGAAGACGTTTGGCGTGCGCACCGTCATCTGCGTCCCCGTCGGCAACAACCCCGACAAGAACGCCGGGATGCGCGCGTTAGGCGCCCGGGTCATCGAGGAAGGGCGCGACTACGATGAGTCGGTGCAGGTTGCGCAGCGACTCGTCGAGGCCGACGGCCTGGCGCTGGCCCACTCCACCAACGACCGCACCGTGCTGGCCGGCGCCGCGACGCTGTCGCTGGAGATGTTCGAACAGGCGGGGACGCTCGACGCGATCGTCGCGGTGGTGGGCGGTGGCTCGCAGGCGGTGGGGGCGATCACCGTGGCGCGCGCGCTCTCGCCATCCACCAAGGTCTACGCGGCCCAAGCCACCGGGGCTGCGGCGGCGCACGACTCGTGGCACAGCGGCCAGCGTTTTACCCGGGAGCGTGCCGACACCTTTGCCGACGGTCTCGCCACGCGCAGCACCTACGACCTCACCTTTCCCGCGCTGCAGGCGGGGCTCGCCGGCTTCGTCACGGTGAGCGACGCCGAGATCGCCGACGCGGTGCGCCTGCTCATGTCGACCACGCACTCGCTGGTGGAAGGGGCCGGCGCGGGTGGGCTGGCCGCGCTCCGCACGCTGGCCCCGCAGCTGGCGGGACAACGCGTCGGAATCATCGTCAGCGGCGGCAACATCGACGAGGCAACGCTCCGGCGCATCATCCTGCGGGAGCTCTAGGAACGATCGCACACACCGAGTGCGAGGCCGCGTGGCCTCGCCTCGGCGTCGTTACGCCGCGCTGGGCGTCTGGTCGAGCAGAAGCCGCACGCGTCCGCGCAGTTCGTCCAGCGTGAACGGCTTGTGCAGGAAGTGCGAGATCCCGCCGCCTGCGCTCAGGTGCGCCTCGCGCTCGTGCGTGTAGCCGGACATGAAGAGGATGCACAGGTCGGGACGCTCGAGCTGGAGCGCCGACGCCAGCTCGCGCCCCCCCATCACCGGCATCACGATGTCGGTGAGCAGGAGGTCGACTTGCGTCCCCAGTTCGCGGGCGATGGTCAGCGCCTCCGCGCCGTTGGCCGCTTCGTACACGCGATAGCCGGCGCGCTCGAGCGTGCGGCGCGTCATCGCCCGCACGAGCTGCTCGTCCTCGACCACGAGGATCGTCTCGGAGCCACGGCGTATGTCGCTGTTCGATGGGCGCACCACGGCCGCGCGCGGCACCGTGGCGGTGCGCGGGAGGTAGATCGTGAAGGTCGACCCGCTCCCCGGGGTACTGTCCACCCAGATGAAGCCACCGCTCTGCTTCACCACGCCGTACACCGTCGACAGCCCCATCCCGGTGCCATGCCCCATCGCCTTCGTGGTGAAGAACGGCTCGAAGGCACGCGACAGCGTGATGGCGTCCATGCCCACACCGCTGTCCTTCACCGACAGCTGCACGTACTCGCCCGGTGGCATCGGCGGGTGGGCGCGCGCGAAGGCCTCGTCGGCGACCAGGTTCGATGTCTCCAGCACGAGCGTGCCGCCCCCCGGCATGGCATCGCGGGCGTTGACCACGAGGTTGAGCAGCACCTGCTCCACCTGAACCGGGTCGGCGGTCACGGCGCCTAACGGCTCTCCCTCCAGGAACGTGAGCTGCACCGCCTCGCCCACCAGCCGCTCGAGCAGCTTCCAGACCGCCCCCACCACCTCATTGAGGTCGATCACCCTCGGCTGCAGGACCTGCTGCCGGCTGAAGGCGAGCAGCTGCCGCGTGAGCGTCGCCGCCCGCTCGGCCGCCTGCCCGATCTCCTCCAGCTCCTCCTGCTGTTCGGTCGGGAGCGCGCCGTTGGCCATGATCAGCTGCGCATTCCCGCGGATGACCGTCAGGAGGTTGTTGAAGTCGTGGGCCACGCCGCCGGCCAGGCGCCCCACGGCCTCGATGCGCTGCGATTGCTGCAACCGCGCCTGTAGCTCCTCCCACGCCGTCACATCGCGCGAGGTGGCGACGATCCCCTGCACCGCGGGATCGTCCCCCAGGTTGCGCGCCGAGGTCATGAGCGTGCGCCAGCTGCCGTCTGCGTGGCGGACGCGATACTGCGCGCGCTGCCCCCGCGAAGGATCCCGCGTCAGCTCCCGGAAGAGCTCGACGATGTGCTCCTGGTCGTCCGGGTGGATGCGCTCCACCGGGTTGCGCCCGAGCACCTCCGACGGCTGCAACCCCAGCACGGCCGACACCGCCGGCGACACGTACCGCACCTTCCCCTCGCCATCGAGGATCGTCACCAGGTCGCTCGCACTCTCGATGATGGTGCGGTACAGCGCCTCGCTGCGCCGCAGCTCATCCTCGGCGTGCTGGCGCGCCGTGATGTCGAGCAGATAGGCGATGACACCGACGATCGCCCCCCCCTCGTCGACGAACGGCTCGAAGCGCGTCATCATCCACGCCGGCGCCCCGTCGGGGGACTGCCAGATGCGCGGCCGGGCCGACTGCACGCGCTCGCCCGCCAGGACGCGGCGCAGCTGGTCGACCACCCCCTCCTCGCGCAGGTACGGGAAGAGTTCCGGCGCCACCCGCCCGATCACCGACGCAGCGGCCACGCCGGTGCGCGCCTCCATGAACCGGTTCCACACCCGGTAGCGCAATTCGCGATCGTACACCACGATTCCCTCACCCGCGCTGTCGAGCAGCCGCGAGGCGAAGCGCGCGGGATCCCAGGTGGTGGGATCGCTGGGCATCGGCGGATCGGTGAGTGGTGTACTCAATCGTCGCTGGGGCGAAGAAGACGCAACGACCGGACGCGCGGTGAGGCGTGACGCGAGCACCGGAAGCGCCTGAGACGGCTAGTAGTGTTGAATACCGAAAACGAGGACCAGAGTCAGTGACTGACGACACAGAGACCGCCGGCAAGGTCCGGCTCGACAAGTGGCTCTGGGCCGCCCGCTTCTTCAAGACGCGTGCGCTCGCGGCCGAGGCCATCGACGGCGGTCGCATCGAAGTGAACGGTGAACGCGCCAAGCGCTCCAAGGCGGTCCAGGTTGGTGACACCGTCCGTGTCAGGCGCCCGCCCTTCGAGCAGGTCGTCGTCGTCACCGCCGTCTCGGACAACCGCGGTTCGGCCACGATCGCCGCCGGCCTCTACCGTGAGACCGACGCGTCGGCGCAGGCGCGCGAGTCGCTCGCCGAGCAGATGCGGGCGGTGGGCCCGTCGGCTTTCCGTGACAAGGGGCGCCCCAGCAAGAAGGAACGCCGCGACATCAGTCGCCTGCGCCCCCGCGACTGAGCGCCTAACGCACGTCGGCGAGCGTGGCCAGCGTGCGGCGATCGAGGCGGTGCCCGCCCTCGAACTCGTGCACGCGAAACGGGAGCGCCGAGTCGTCGAGGCGTCGCCGCACCGCCTCCAGGTTGATCCACGGCAGGTACTCGTCGCGGCTGCCGAGCACCAGGTCGAGGCCGTCCGGCGGGAAGCGATGCCGGGTCGCGGCGAGGTCCACGTCGCCCGGGAGCTCACCGGCCCAGGCGATCACGCGCGACGCCTGGGTCGTCCCGCGCGTGACCCAGCGCAGCAACGTCGGCACCCCCTGCGAAAAGCCGAGCGCGATGATGGGGCGTCCGTCCGCCAGCTGCTCGACGACACGATCGAGATAGCCGATGTAGTCAGCGATCTCGGCGTCCCGATCCTCGCGCGTCATCCAGGTGGCGCCGACGGGACGCCCGGGGTGACCGCCCCCGGTTTCCTTCCCCGAGTAGAAGCGATTGAGCGCCTCCGGGGCGACGATGGCGCGCGTGTCGTCGGCAATGCCCCCGAAGGGCACCAGGAAGTCGGCGGCGAGTTGCCCGTAGCCGTGCAGCACGACCCACACCTCGCGCGCCGTCGCCAGGTTGCCTAACGATCGCACGCGCGCCGATCGCGGCGTGACGACGCGATGCTCGCGCTGCTTCTCGTGCTCCAGCCGCAGCGCGGCGCGTTGTTCCTCGGTCATGGCACCTCAGGCTTGACGAGCAGGCGGCGTCCCGCGGTGATGCGGGTGGACGTGAGCGCATTCCACGCCACGAGCGAATCGCTCGGGACGCCGTACCGGCGGGCGATGAAGTCCAGGGCCTCGCCGCGCTGCACCAGATGATAGATGGCGCGGCGCGACGCGGCGGCTGTCGCTTCGGTTGCCCGTCGTTCGGCCTCGCTGGCCGCACGAAGCGTCGCCTGCCGCCGGGACAGGACGGCCAGGACGCTATCCACACGCGGCCGGTCGAGAGGCGCGAAGGCGAAGGCATCGCCCCCCGCGCTCCCCGTCAGCCGCACGCCGGTGCGCGTGCCGAGGTACAGTCGCGCGAACTGTACCGACAGCGGGCGATCGTACGGAAGCGAGCGTTCGAGGTACTCCTGCGGCTCGAAGCCACGTTGCAGCAGCGGCTCCGGCGGTACGCCCACGTAGAGTAGGCGCCGGTCCGTCGCCGCGAGCACGCCGTGCGTCACGCGAAACGAGTCCCACCAGTGGCGCTGCAGGACGGGGACGCGCCACTCCACGCGCTCGCCGCGTTCCAGCAACGCCTCGATCTCCGCATTGGCCTTTCGGGCGCTCCCCTCGGCGTCGCCGCGATGGAAGAAGAGCAGCGCCGCGACCCCCGCAAGGGCCGCCAAGCCGACGAACAGCCACGCCGAGGTGACCAGCACGCGCAGCAGGCGGCGGGTCGAGCGCGGGAGGGTCCGCCGCACCGGGCGCGGCGCGGCGGCCGTCGTCACCAGGGACGGGCGGAGACTTCGTTAGGCGCGCCGGCCGGACGACGCCGGTCACGCTCGCCCTCGCGCCGGTTCCGCGGGTCGCGCATGGCGGTGGCCAGCGAGTCGCCCTTGGCGATCTGGCGCGCATCGAGAAGCGTGCGGATCTCGCGTCGCGCACCGTCGTTGTTGAGCCGGATCGAGTCGATCACCGGCGCCGCCAACTGCTGGAAGCGACGGAAGGCCTCCCGATCCTGCTCGTCCACCCGTCGCCGCGCGTTGAGGTCGATCCCGACCACCTCGCGCAACGAGTCGAGCTGTCGCATGAAGGGCGAGTTCTGCAAGCGCAGCCGTCGGCGCACCTCGATCAACCCGGTGCGTTGCCCGGGGGTCAATTCCAGCTCGCGCGACAGTTCGAGGTAGAACGACACGGGTTCGCCGTCGGTGAGGTCGAAGGTGAACTCGGGGCGCGGGCCGCCAAACGGCGGGGCGCCGCCACCGCGCTGTGCGCGGGCGACGAGTGGCGTGGCGGCGATGGCGATCGCACAGACGATCGCAGGGCAGATCGCGATGAGGGCAAGCAGGCGGCGCATGGAATCGCTCCGAGGCAACCGGAAGAGGCGAGAGGTCGTCTCCGTACGACACGCCATGCACCCTTCTACCCCGTCACCCTCGCGCGGTGACGGGGACGGCGCGTGCGACTAGTGCTTCGCAGCCCCTTCGGCCGCGGGCGCGGCATGATCGCCAGCGGGGGCGCCATGCTCAGCCGCGGGGCCGTGCGACGTGCCGCCGTTGGGACGCGACGGATCGGTCGGATGGATGTAGGTGCGCGACTTGATCGTGCCGGCCAGAACGAACGCCCCCACCGCCAGCGCGGTGATGAACGTGGCAATGCCCCAGCCCTGCGAGAAGTTGGCTTCCTTGCGTCCAGCGGCCATGACGTCCTCGTACTCGTGTGCGGTGATCGCGCGAACCCCCGTCGCGCGGCGACGCGGAAAACTAGCGATCAACGCTCCGAATGCGGAGTCCGTTCGCGCGAGCAGTTGGGGCCCGCCGGGCGATGCCGATCAGACGACCCCTCCCCCCGCCACCGATTCCCCCACCCCTTCGCCCGCCGAGGCACGCTCGGCGATCCGCAGGATCTCGTCCAGGAGCGTCCGCCCGCGGTCGCGCGCGTACCACTGGCGCACGTGCTTGTAGCGCTCGGTCTTCTCCAGCTGGAGCCCCTCGGCCATGAACCACTCCTGCAGCGGCCCGGGGCGCGGCCCCCACCAGCCGACTTCCTCGAACTGGTCGTCCAGGACGATCACGACCGGGATCGAGCGGGACGTCCCCGTCAGGTGACTGTCCATCAGGTCGGGGTTGGCATCGCGCCCCATGACCTTCAACTCGAAGTTCGGGAGCTGCTCGACCAGCTTGGAGAGGATCGGGACGACGTTGACCGCGTCTCCGCACCAGTCCTCGGCCAGGGCGATCAGCTTCCACTCCCCGGGAATGGCCCGCGCGCGCTCGACCATCCCCTCGGGGAGGCGCGCGGTCCGGTACACCGCCGGCCAGAGCTCGGTGTTGGCCGCCACCGTCGAGAGGAAGGTGGGAAAGTCCGGGGCTGCAGCGAAACGATCAGGGGTCATGAACATAACCGAATTGGCATTTAGTTAACCTTACTCTGGACCAAGTCTCGTCGCCCCGGATTGGTTCCGGCAGGGGGGAAATGCCCCACCGTGTTGTGCGCTATCCCCTTTCCGCCACGTGAGGGTCTCGGCTAGCTTCGCCCCTCCACGGACCCACCGGAGACCGAAGACATGGACGTGCACGGCTCCCCGCGCTGTTTTCCGGTCCGGACGCTTCGCCTCGCCCGCGCCTTCCTCCTCTTCGCCTGGCCGATGGCCCTCGCCGGACAAAACCCGACCTATCCCGCCACCCGCCGAGGCGACGTCGTCGAGACGCTGCACGGCACGCCGGTGGCCGATCCCTATCGCTGGCTGGAGTCGCTCAACGCCCCCGAGACCGGGGAGTGGATCGCCGCCCAGAACCTGGTGACCGAACGCTACCTCGCCTCGCTCCCGCAGCGAGCCGTCCTGCGCGATCGCCTCACCGCCCTCTGGAACTACCCGCGAGTCTCCCTCCCCACGCGCCTCGCCAACGGCGTCCTTTTCTATCGTCGCAACAGCGGCCTGCAGAAGCAGTTCGTGGTCCTCGCGCGCTCGTCGCCGAGCACCCCCGCCAAGGTGATTCTCGACCCCAACACCCTCTCCCCGGACGGGTCGGTCGCGCTGTCGCAGTACGAGCCGGCCCCCGACGGGCGGCACGTCGCCTATGCCCTCTCGCCGGGCGGTGCCGACTGGCAGGACGTGAAGATCCGCCAGGTCCGAACGGGGAAGGACCTCGCCGAGACGCTGCAGTGGGTCCGCTTCTCCGGGCTGGCCTGGACCCGCGACGGCAAGGGGTTCTTCTATTCCCGCTACCCCGCGCGCAGCGACGCCGAAAAGCTCAGCGCCGCGCTCGAACACCAGAAGGTCTACTATCATCGCCTCGGGACGCCGCAGGAGCAGGACGTCCTGGTCTATGAACGCCCCGACCTCCCCACCTGGTTCATCAACGCCTCGGTCAGCGAGGACGGACGCTACCTCTTCGTCTACATGGCCAAGGGGGCCGACAGCCGCAATCGCCTCTACGTCGCCGATCTCGGCGACCCCAAGGCGCCTAACGTGACGGCGGCCCCGGTCCCGGTGGTGGAAGAGGACGACGGCGAGTTTGCCGTCATCGGGAACGTGGGGAGCACGCTCTACGTCAGCACCGACCTCGGCGCCCCGCGGCGCAAGGTCGTCGCCATTTCGCTCGCGGAGCGCGCGCGCAGCAAGTGGCGCACGATCCTCCCCGAGGGGGCGCACACGATCGAGAACGTGCACCTGACCAAGACGCACCTCGTGGTCACGCGACTGGTCGACGTGCGCGGCGAACTCTCGCTCTACACGCTCGACGGGAAGGGGGCCGGGAAGGTCTCGCTCCCCGGCATCGGCACCGTCGCCGGGGTCAGCACCTCGCGCGACTTCTCGGGGTTCTACTACGCCTTCACCTCCCCGCTCTACCCCACCACCGTCTTCCGCTACGACATCGCCACCCGCGGCAATGTCCCGTTCGACGCGCCCACCATGGCGTTCGATCCCTCGCGCTACGAGACCACGCAGCGCTTCGCCACCTCGAAGGACGGGACGCGCGTCCCGTACTTCGTCACGCATCGCAAGGGGCTCCCGCTCGACGGCGCCAACCCGACGATGCTATACGCGTACGGCGGCTTCTCGGTGAGTCTCCTGCCGTCGTTCTCCCCGTCCAACGTGGCCTGGATGGAACAGGGGGGCGTGTGGGTCACGGCGTCGCTGCGCGGCGGCGGTGAGTACGGCGAGGCGTGGCACCAGGCGGGGATGCGAGACAAGAAGCAGCACGTCTTTGACGATTTCATCGCGGTCGCCGAGCAGCTCATCGCCGACAAGGTCACCTCGAGCGCGCACCTGACGATCGAGGGGGGCTCAAACGGCGGACTGCTGGTGGGCGCCGTGATGACGCAGCGCCCCGAGCTGTTCGCCGTCGCCCTCCCCGCGGTCGGCGTCCTCGACATGCTGCGCTACCACAAGTTCACCGGCGGCGCCGCGTGGGCCACTGAGTACGGCTCGGCCGACGAAGCCGATGCCTTCCCGTACCTGCTCGCCTACTCGCCGCTGCATAACGTGAAGGCGGGGACGTGCTATCCGGCGACGCTGATCACCACCGCCGACCACGACGACCGCGTCGTCCCGTCGCACTCCTTCAAGTTCGCCGCGACGCTGCAGGCAGCGCAGGCCACGCAGGGGTGCGACCGCCCGGTGCTGATTCGTGTCGAGACGCAGGGCTCGCACGGCTACCGCCCCACCGACAAGCTCATCGCCGAAACCGCCGACGTCCTCGCCTTCGCGCTGGCCCGCACGGCGAAGCACTGAGCGTCGCGGCGTTAGGCCTGGGCCGACGTCGCCACCGCTACCGGGGCCGGTCCACGCAACGAGCGCAGCACCGCCGAGACGTGCCCGAGGTGGGTGGCCATCGCCGTCCCCGCCGCCTCGGCGTCCTGCCGCTCGACCGCCGCCACAATCTCGGCGTGGCTCCGGATGGCCCCGCCGATCTCGTCGCGGAACCCCACCATGAAGACCCGCTCCGAGCGCAGCATCGTGAGCAGCGTCCGGCTGACGATCTCCAACACCGGATTGCCGGTCGCGCGCGCCAGCTCGTAGTGGAAGTCGCCGTCGGCGTCGATGAAGGCGCGCGTGAGGTGCTGCTGCGCTTCCATCGTGCGCATGTGGGCGCGCAGTCGCTCGATGTGCTCGGCCGTGCGGTGCTGCGCCGCCAGCCGCGCGATGGGCACCTCGAGGATCTCGCGCGCCTCCTGCAGATGCTCCGGCGTGTTGCGCGCATCGCGCAGCAACAGCGACATCGATTCGACGACGTGATCCGTGGTCAGCGTGGCCACGAACGTCCCGCGCCCCACGTGCACCTCCACCAGCCCCTTCTCGGCGAGCGACTTGATCGCCTCGCGCACCGCCGCGCGGCTCACGCCGAAGTGCGTCGCCAACTCCCGTTCGGCGGGGATGCGGTCGCCGGGCTTGAGTTCACCCGAGAGGATTTGCGCCTGCACGTGCTCCACGATCTCCTGGAACAGGCGCTCCTTGGGGCGGATCGGATCGAACGGGACGGACATGTGCGGTTGGCGAGACGGGCGGCTCACGAGCGGCGTTCGGGGTACCACGCCCCCTCGGGGAATGGCTCGCCCGCAACGTAGCCCGCGCGCCGTCCCCCGGCAAACGATCCCCGCGCGTGGGGCGACTAGATTTCGCCGACCCGATCGCTCCCACTCCGTGCCGCCAGCCGACGCCCTCCCCCGCATCCTCGTCGCCGACCCCGCCGATCCCACCGCCTTTGCCGCGGCCATCGACGAGGGGGCGGCGGTGATTCGCGCGGGTGGTCTGGTCGCCTTTCCCACCGAGACGGTCTACGGGCTCGGTGCCAACGCGCTGAGCGAGACGGCGGTGCAGCGCATCTACGCCGCCAAGGGGCGACCGGCATTCAATCCG
>Ga0116177_10001768_pt1 | contig 16068 bp, 14 predicted proteins | sample AD_STIC10_MetaG_FD_89750 | JGI IMG/M metagenome (GOLD analysis project Ga0116177, IMG submission 89750) | Active sludge microbial communities of municipal wastewater-treating anaerobic digesters from USA - AD_STIC10_MetaG | ecosystem: Engineered > Bioreactor > Anaerobic > Digestate | place: USA... | reverse complement strand
TCCGTCACGGCCTTTGGACAGGTCATTCACACGGATGTAGGCCAAGCCTTTGGCTCCGTAGATCTTGACGAATTCGGTGTAAGCATCAATCTCACCGCGACTGATGCCACCAGATTCTTTGGAGCCACCGGGGATACGCAGTGCCACTACGCGGCCATTTTTCATGGTCGCTGCGCCGGAGAAGACCTTGAAGTCCACATCGGTCATCACATCTGTCACTTCTGCAAACTTCAGGTTCACACGCAAGTCCGGCTTGTCTGAGCCGTAGAGATGCATGGCCTCCTGATAGGTCATAACCGGAAACTCTCCCAAATCCACACCGATAGTGTTTTGGAATACGGTCTTGATCATGCCCTGGAAAATTTCGCGAATTTCCTCTTCGCCCAGGAACGATGTTTCGATATCGATCTGGGTGAACTCGGGCTGGCGATCAGCGCGCAGGTCTTCATCGCGAAAACACTTAGTGATCTGGTAGTAGCGGTCGAACCCGGCCACCATCAAAAGTTGCTTGAACAACTGGGGTGACTGTGGCAACGCGAAGAAGTGTCCATCGTGCACACGGCTGGGCACCAGATAGTCTCGTGCACCTTCCGGCGTGGACTTGGTGAGCATGGGGGTCTCGATGTCCACAAAGCCATTGGCATCGAGGAACTTTCGCACCTCCATGGAAACGCGGTAGCGCAACATGAGGTTGTTCTGCATGTAAGGACGACGCAGGTCCAGCACGCGATGGGTCAAACGCGTGGTTTCAGACAAATTGTCATCGTCGAGCTGAAACGGAGGCGTAACCGATGGGTTGAGCACGGTCAATTCATGGCACAACACCTCAATCTTTCCGCTCTTGAGCGCTTCATTGACTGTGCCTTCAGGACGTGCACGTACGAGTCCTTTGACCTGAATACAGAATTCATTGCGCAGCCCCTCCGCAGCGCTGAACATATCCGCACGATCAGGGTCGCATACGATCTGTACGTACCCTTCGCGGTCGCGCAAATCGACAAAAATCACACCGCCGTGGTCGCGGCGACGATTGACCCAGCCGCACAAAGAAACGGTTTCACCCATCTGGGCTTCGGTCACAAGACCGCAATAGTGAGAGCGCATGGCCATAGCTTGCTTTCAGGACGCCACCGTCAGGCAGCGGGTTTCAAAATGAGAGTTATTTGTGTGTCGCCACTGGAGCCGGATGGACTGTAGGTGGGACAGAGCCCATGGAAATCACGTAGGTCAGCGCCTGGTCTACGCTCATGTCCAGTTCAATCACATCGGCTCGGGGCAGCATCAGAAAAAACCCGCTGGTTGGATTGGGCGTTGTCGGAACATACACACTGACATAGTCCGGGCCTAAATGCGACGCAACCTCACCACCCGGAGTGCCAGTCTGAAACGCGATGGTCCAGCACCCAGCGCGAGGATACTGGATCAACATCGCCGTTCGGAATGCATTGCCGTTGCTGGAAAACAGCGTGTCAGATACTTTCTTGACACTGTTATAAATCGACTTCACGATCGGAATGTTGGTAAACAACCGATCCCACTGCTTGAGCCACCAGCGACCCGCAACATTGGACACAAGGGCACCAGTCACCAGCATGAAGCCCGCAACCATCAGGACGCCCAGGCCTGGAATATTGCGCAAACGCTCAATCAGCGGCGCAAGGCTCTGCGGCGTCACTGCCGCCAAACCAGACAAAACACCGCCCAAAACGCCATCCAACGAGCTCACAAGCCACGACAACACCCAAATGGTGATTGCCAGTGGCAACCAGACCATCAGTCCCGTCAGCATGTATTTCTTAATAGGCACTATTGAATCCAGAAAAGAGCTATGGCGATTTCAGTTGGAAGATTCAACTTTGGGCGCTGATGCCTTGGGCGCAGGCTCCGCACTGGATTCCGCGGCAGATGCACTGGCAGCGGCGTTATCCGCTGGTGCAACGCTTGTAGGAGATGCGGCGCTCGCGCCTCCTTTGAAATCCGTGGCATACCAGCCTGAGCCTTTCAACTGGAATCCAGCCGCAGTCACCTGCTTTCTAAACGTCGAATGGCCACATTCCGGGCATATTTCCAGCGGTGAATCGGACATTTTTTGCAATACATCCTTGGCAAACCCGCAGGACTCGCATTTGTAGGCGTAAATTGGCATAAATGTTTGAATCCGACTTGGGCGTTGCAAAGCCTTCTATTATAAGGTGCGCTAAAAAATCCTCATCCGAATGACAATCTGCATCACCAGCATACCCAGCGCGAAGCCCAAAACCAGGTACACCATGCCTTGCAGGAGCCGATTGGTTCGGCGCTGTTCCATCAGCAGCGCTTCAACAGTCCGACTGGATCGGCTTTCGTCTTGGCGCAAGAATTGGGTCAGCAGCATGGGTAACTCCGGCAAAAGCTTGGCGTAATGCGGCGCTTGAGCCTTGAGTTGCTCCAACAGTTTTTGTGGCCCGACCTGGCCCAGCATCCATTGCTCTAGAAATGGCTTGGCGGTTGCCCACAAATCGAGATCGGGATCGAGTTCGCGCCCCAATCCTTCAATGTTGAGCAGGGTCTTTTGCAGCAAAACCAATTGCGGCTGGATCTCCACTTGAAAGCGGCGCGATGTCTGGAACAGCCGCATCAACAGCATCCCGAGTGAGATTTCTTTGAGCGGCCGATCAAAGTAGGGTTCACAAACCGCGCGAATTCCGGCCTCGAGTTCATCCACGCGGGTCGTCCGGGGCACCCAACCGGACTCGATATGTAGTTCGGCGACACGTTTGTAATCTCGACGGAAAAACGCCGTGAAGTTTTGTGCCAAATAATCTTTATCTGACTCCGTCAACGTGCCAACGATGCCAAAATCCAGCGAAATATACCGCCCAAAGGTCTTGGGATCGATGCTGACCTGGATATTGCCAGGGTGCATATCGGCATGGAAAAAACCGTCTCTGAACACTTGGGTGAAAAATATGGTCACACCATCGCGCGCCAGCTTCGGAATATCAACCCCCGCATCCCTCAAGCGGTCAACCTGGCTGATGGGAACGCCGAACATGCGCTCCATTACCATGACTTCCGTTGCGCAATAGTCCCAAAATATCTCTGGCACCAATACCAATTGCAGACTCTCCATGTTGCGTCGCAACAGGGCCGCACTGGACGCTTCACGGATCAGATCGAGTTCATCGTGCAAATGCTTGTCGAACTCGGCCACCACATCGCGTGGACGCAGTCGCTTGCCATCCGCAGACAGACTCTCCACCCATCCGGCCATCATGTGCAGCAGGCGCAGGTCCTTTTCAATAGCTGCTTGCATTCCTGGTCGTAGCACCTTGACGGCAACGTCCCGATGCTGGCCATCCCGACCACGCAGCACTGCAAAATGCACTTGGGCGATCGACGCGCTCGCCACTGGCTCATGCTCGAACGATTCAAAAATTTGAGCAATGGGCTTACGCAGGGCGCGTTCTATGGTGGCAACCGCTACAGCAGAGTCAAACGGCGGAACCTGATCCTGCAGTTTGGCCAATTCATTGGCAATATCCAACGGCAATAAATCTCGTCGTGTAGATAGAACCTGCCCGAACTTGACAAAAATGGGACCCAGACATTCCAGTGCTTCGCGCAGCCGCTGTCCGCGCGGCGCATCCAGTGTTCGCCCGATTGTGAGTATGCGTGCCACCCGGGAAAGCCACGGATTATCGAACCCGCTGAGAACCAATTCATCGAGTCCATAGCGAAAGACCACCCAGGCGATAAAGAACCCGCGTTGAAGGCGCCTCATGCGTTCGATCCACCTGTGCGATTGCTGCCACGCTGGCTGACTAGTTGCTGGATGGCCTGACCCACGGTGCGTGCCGCCTGGGACACCGCGTGTGCGGGTGCGTCACCTAGTATCCGCGCCAGGTCTTCTTCAATATCCCACCGTACATGGTCAATTAGCCAACTGACTTCTGCCGCCATCTGCACGTCCCCTTCAATGCGGACAGCCGGCTTGTCCCCTTGCATCAATTCCTGTGCAATTACCAACGGAGACTCCTGTGTAATGGCCAACACCAAGTCCGCCCGCGCATCGGAAGGTGCCACATCAAGCAACCCAGCGGGAGAGATCAGCAATTTGAATGTGAAAGCCCGCCACTGCATCAGGACCACCCGGCTCTTTTGCCGCGCGAGCCGCTCCATGGCTTGCGGCTCCTGCATCAATACATGGTTGAGCACAAGAACAATGCGACGGTGCGTTTCGACAATGGCCCACTCAGGGGGAGTCACTGGAAAATTGAAGCTTTGGAGAATTGACTCCAGCATTGAAAAAGGGGACTGTGTTGCCATAGTCCCCCATTATCTGACACTCATCCGACTTGCCTTTATTGCAACGCTTGCACTCCTGCAACCAGCCAGCCACGGCTGCCGTTGATCGGCTTGGTCATATTCCAGACTTCCCGGAATGGACTTGGACCCGCTGATGGCTCTTCCCGGATCATTCCTGAAAACTCAACACTGGCCAGGTACTCCACCGGAGTCTCTTCAATACCCAGCAAGCGCGCTTCCAGCATGACAACATCGGTCCGGTTTGGATTCGCACTTGGGTGTGACTCACGCTCGGCCAGCTGCGATTGAATTTCACCCAGCATGGAGTCGGTCATCATCGCGCGCAGCGCCGGTATGTCGGACTTGTCCCAAGCCACCTGCAGGGTTACAAAATTTGTTTTGGCTGCGGTAAGGAAACCTTCGGTGTCAAAACCTGATGGCACGCCCCAATTCTGAGATCCCGACAAAGCAGAGCCGATGATGGAGCCGGTCGCGCCACTGGCTGGCGCCTCAAATGCCATGCTGCTGCGCTCCCAGGGCCTGGCGGATGCATCGTTTCCGACATTCTCCGGGCGATAGGGCTTGGTCGGTGAAACCGGCACATTGCCGGCACCCTGAAACGCAAAGGGTGCCCCCGACTGACCAGCCGTAGCGGCTCTGCGCCGCATAAACCAACCAATTCCAGCGACCACAACCATAGCCAACATGGCAAACATCAGAATTTGCCCCATGCCTTCCCCCATTCCCAGCGAATGGGCAAGCCAAGCCAGACCCAAACCAGCGGCCAATCCACCCAACATGGCGCCCCAAGGGCGTTTTGGCGCGGCCGCAGCAGCCGGCGCAGGCTTGGGAGCCGCATTCATAGCGCCTTTAGAAGGCGCTGCAGGTGCGGCTGGAGCCGCTTCGCGCTGGCTCACATTTGAGGATTGCTTGCCAATCGACTTTCCGCCACCCAAGCGCTTGGCGGCTTCCGCATTCACGCCAGTAAGCGCCAAAACGGCAACCAACAGAACAGTCCAGATCTTCATAAAGTCTCCAAAGAAACGCAGCAAAATAAGCAATTTAAGGAAATGGCAAGCTTCAACACTTGATTCCGACATGCAATGCTACAACGCCACCCGTCAAATTGTGATAGTCCACATGCCCAAAGCCCCCTTTGTGCATCATGGCCTTTAGCTCATCTTGCCCCGGGTGCATCCGAATGGACTCCGCCAGATAGCGATAACTTGAGTCGTCTCCCGCCACCAGTTTTCCCAGTTGCGGCAAAACCTTGAACGAATACCAGTCGTAGACCTTCTCCAGCGGCGCAGCAACCTTGGAAAACTCCAATACCAGCAAACGCCCCCCGGTTTTGAGGACACGATTCATTTCCGCAAGTGCGGTGTCTTTGTGGGTCATGTTGCGTAAACCAAAAGCCACACTCACAACGTCGAATAATCCGTCAGGAAATGGAAGCTTCTCAGCATCACACACCATGGTTGGCAACGCAACGCCCACATCCAGCAGGCGATTGCGGCCGGTGCGAAGCATCGCTTCGTTGATATCGGTATGAACAACCTGTCCTGATTGACCGACCTTCTTCGAAAAAGCCAACGCCAAGTCTCCCGTGCCTCCGGCGATATCCAGCACCATGTCGCCTTCCTTCAAGTTGGCGGTCATCACGGTGTACGCCTTCCAGGCTCGATGCAAACCCATGGACATCAAATCATTCATCAGGTCGTACTTGGGGGCGACCGAGTCGAACACACTGCGGACATGACGCGCCTTTTCCGCCTCGTCAACTGACTTGAAACCAAAATGCGTTGTTGTCATAAATATCTATTCAAGAATCAGCCTCTAGCCCTCGTAGTAGATCCACTTGATGCTACTATTATTATAGCAAAATACAAATCAATGGCTTCCACACGCTGAGCCCGCTTTCTGGGCCATCGGTGTATCCCGATCGATACTAGCGACCGAGAGCCGATCCAAGTAGTCCTTCCACAGCCGCTCCTGCTCTGACCCCAGGAAATAAAGGTAGTCCCAGGAAAAAATACCAGAATCGTGGCCGTCAGAAAATCGGGGCTGTACCGCATAGTTCCCAACAGGGTCCAAGGCTTCAAGCCCCACGTCTCGTTTGCCCGTCTGCAAGGTCTCCTGGCCAGGTCCGTGCCCTTGAACCTCCGCGGAGGGTGAATACACGCGCATCAACTCAAATGGAATGCGAAAACTCGCTCCGTCGGAAAAGCCGACCTCCAACACCCGCGACTGATTGTGTACGGTCAAATTCAGTGGCGCCGGAGCGCCGGTTTTCAAACCTGCCATCTAAGAATTGCCCAAAGTGAAGTTGGTGAAAATATACGCAAAGAGTGTGGAAGGAACACTGATCAACTGACGAAGGCGCCCCATTTTGGTCAAAATAGCCCGTCGAAAACAGCTACCAAATCTGTCCGTCAATAGGAATCGAGGAAACTCCCGTCGTGGCCCGTCCACGCTTCTCCGCATTTTCTCAGTTTATAGCAATCAGAAATATCTTGGCTGGGTCGCCATCCAGTTCGACGGCTACATTATTTGCGGATCATAAAAAGTAAGGCAATTCATTTGATGCCTACAAGTTCAAATGGACTGGTGACGGGCAGCCAAAGTATCATTGGACCAATTGAAGAAGTGGACGCCGAAGACCCTGGCAATAGTCCTTTCCAGTACGTCTATTTGCGCCGCGCCGAAAGTGACTTCGCCAACTATGCATGTGACGGTTAACAATCAAGATTCGGGTTCCATGCATGCGAACCTCGAAAGGGCTTGGGCGTGTTTTGACGAAGGGCGACTGGATGCAGCGATAGAACTGGCACGACTTTCGATGGCGCAGGCTCCGGTTGACCAACCCCACGCAAGTGCCGCCTTAGGATGGTTCCTGCTGTCGGCGGGCTCGGAGACTGAGGCAGAGTCGATTCTCACTTCATCCCTCGTGCGCCATCCCGCGTACGCTCCACTGCACTGGTATCTTGGACTTGTTTTTGTCCGTCAAAGTCGCCGTGAGGAGGCCTGTCAGGCTTTGGCAACCTCGGTCGCCATTGATCCAGAACTCTCTGAAGCAGCAGTTGCACTCGCTTGGCAACTGAGCGACCTGGGCAGGTTTGAGGAAGCGGTCACTTACTGCAGGATGGCACTGGCTAAGAATGCACAGCCAGATACCAAGGCGCAACTGGGGTGGCTTTTGGTCTGCCTGCAGCAATGGGAAGAGGCAGCAAGGCAATTGACAGAAGTCGTAGATCTTGAGCCAGCACGAAAGGATTCACGTGTACACCTCGCCACGGCGCTGCTGCGACTGGGCCGAAGCGACGAGGCACTCAAAACCCTTGAGGATGGTCTGCAACTGTTGCCCGGTGCCACCGAACTCTTGGAGCAGAAAACCCATTTGCTAATCGAGCTTCGCCGGACCGTCGAAGCCCGTGCGGCCTGCCATCGTCTGCTGAAACTGCAGCCGCAAAATGGGTTGAGTTGGTATCTGCTTGCGCTGGTCCTTGTACAGCGCAAACGCTCTGTGGCAGCCGCTCGCATCCTTGCACGTGCTCGTCGCCTGGAACCAGAGCGGCCAGAAATCTGGCATCAAACCAGCTGTCTGGCACTGGAATCCGGCGATCTGAAAACCGCGCTGGATGCGGTTGAGCAACTGGTGGCACTCGCACCCAACGATTCAGCGAACCAAGTTTTGGCAGCTCTCGTGTTGGAAGCCAATGGTGATCTGTCGTCCGCTTCAGCGCATGCAGAAATGGCCGTCGCCCAGGACAGCCGGTCGGCCCAAGCGTGGCATACGTTGGCGAAAATGCGCTACCGCCAAAGCCAGTTGAACGAAGCTGAAGAGGCGCTTAAAACGGCACTTGACCTTGGCCCAAAGGTTCTGAGCGATACCTATAAGCTTCTGGGCTGGGTTTACTTTTCCGATCATCGTTTTGGCGAGGCAGTGAAAGCCTTTTCAGATGCCGTTGAGAGCCAAAAAGATGATGCGAATTCCTGGTACGGCTTGGCTACGGCTTACCGGGCGACCGGCGACAGCGCTCAGGCGTTGCAATCCGCCCAAAGTGCTCTGCGACTTCACCATGATTGGCCAACAGCTCTCACCCTTTTGGGCTGCATCCTCATCGACAATGGCCCCGACTATTGGAATGAGTCGGTCTTGCAACTCTCAAGATCACTTCGGCTGGATCCTTCGCAGGAAGAAGCGCGTTACCACCTATCCACTGTGTTACATCGTTTGGAAAGAAACGACGAAGCACTGGGCACAATTGCCGAGGGATTGACTCTGAACCCGCGTTCCATAAATCTATTGCATCAAGAAATTCAACTACTGCTTGACCTCCATCGCACAGCGGATGCTCGTTCCGTTTGCCATAGCGCACTCAAACTTCAATCGCTGAATGGGATGAGTTGGCTGTGGCTCGCCAGGGTTCTGGTGAAGCGCAAACAGCGGGGAATGGCCGTACGCGCGCTGTGCCGCGCGGTGCGTCGGTCTCCGGATTCGATTGAGCTACTACGCCAAGCTGGATGGCTCGCTCTGGAGTGCCGCGATCTGCGAGTCGCACGCGATTGTGCAGAGCGTGTGTTGGCGCTAGAGCACGGGAATCCTGCGAACGACATCCTGGCAGCAGTCGTGTTGGAGGCTTGTGGCGACCTCACTGCGGCCTCAGTACATGCAGAAGTTGCGGTCTCCAAGGCTAAAGACTCCGGCCAGGCCTGGCGCGCGCTGGCTCAGATCCGTACCAGGCAAGGTCGCCAGGACGAAGCGAAAGATGCCCTGCATACCGCTCTCGTAGTTAACGAAATAAATGCCAACGACACATGGCGGCAACTGGGCTGGCTATTTCTCGATGAACGCAATTTTGGCATGGCGATAACTGCATTCCAAAATGCCGTGAATCACAGCACGAATGACGCGTCAGCCTGGTATGGACTGGCCCAAGCCTACCGCTCGGATGGCAATTATCTGAACGCGATGCAGGCCATCAAGCATTCATTGAGCTTGCGGGATGAGTGGAACGACTGTCAACTGCGTGGCCAGATCCTCCACGAACAGATTTATGGCTTTTTGAAGAAGAAATGGAGTGCGTTGGATGGTTCGGCCCAACCACTATTGCGCCAAGCTGAGTCCAGTGCTGTACAAGACTCCTGTTCGGAGTCGATTCTTGCAGGGGATGACGAGGCGGTTGACACAAAAGAACCGACGTTGCAGGCAGTCACCAAAAAGTACGAATATGTGGTCTGCAGTCTAAGTACACGGAGTCACGTCCCTCTGATGAATACGTTTGCGCATTCCGTGCGCAAGCATTTCGCAGGCCGGATTTACTTGTTGGTTGTGGATTCCGACGACCCCAATCTTGTCCCCGAAGGCACGACGCTGGTTCGGTTGAGTGATGTGATTGAACCGGAGACTTGGCAGAAGATGGTCCAGCGCTACAACATACTGGAGTTGTGCTGCGCGTTGAAATCGTACTTGGTGCGCTTTCTGGCCAGAACTGTGGGATGTCCTATTTTTTATATGGATGCGGACACTTACCTGGTTGGTCCACTGGATGCACTGCTCCCGCAACGACCAAATTTCTCCGTCTTCCTGACACCGCACCTTTTGTACCCATTTTCCGGCGACCCACATGCCGAGGAAATTGGAATGCTCTGTGTCGGTGTTTACAACGGCGGAATGATCGGCGTGGGACTTTCCGACGATGGAATTCGCTTTCTGGACTGGTGGCAGGATCGCGTAACGCGGTACGCCTATGACAGCAGGGAACAGGGCGTATTCACCGACCAAAAGTGGCTAGACCTGGTACCGTGTTTCTTCAAGGGCGTTCACGTCAGCCGTGCGATTGGTCTCAACCTGGGGCACTGGAGAGTTTGCTCTGAACGGGACTTCACCTACGATGTTCAGGAAAAACTGACATTCTGCGGTGAACCTGTTACTTTGATGCATATGAGTGGATTCAAGTCCGACAAACCAGAGCTACTTGCTCAGCACCTTAGGCCTGCAGTAACGCAAAATTCTCCTCTGGGCAATTTCTTGCAGCGGTATGCCATTGAGGTCAATCAGAACAAAGCAATCTTGAACAAAGCGCATGAATAAGATCTACATTGCGGGTTGCGGCGGCATGTTGGGGGAGGCGTTCTACGAAGTTTTTCGGGCAGACTATGCTTTGAAATGCACCGACATCGATGTCAATGCGCCATGGCTCTCATACCTCGACATTCGTGACTTGGAAGCCTATCGCCAGGATGTGGCCGAGTTCCGTCCGGACTATTTGTTTCACTTGGGTGCTTGCACCGATATGGAAGACTGTGAGCGCAATCCCGGGAATGCATGGCTAACCAACACCATTGCCGTAGAAAACGCTGCATACATCGCCAATGAAATCGGCGTTCCATTGCTCTACATTGGTACAGCCGGCATTTTTGATGGGCATAAGTCCCAATTTGATGACTGGGATACTCCTAATCCCATGAGTTGCTATGCTCGGTCCAAGTACGCCGGCGAGGTCTTTGTACGCGAACATGTGTTGCGGCACCTGGTGTGCCGCGCTGGCTGGATGATGGGCGGAGGGCCATCAAAGGACAAGAAATTTGTTCAGAAAGTCATGCGCCAACTGAAAGAAGGGGTCACCGAGCTAAAGATCGTCAACGACAAGTTTGGCTCCCCTACCTATACAAGAGACTTCGCCCACAATGTGCGCACCCTACTCGAAAATGAATATTGGGGTGTTTTCAACATGGCGTGCGACGGGTTGACCAGCCGTCTGGAAATCGCACAGGCCATATTGGAGTTCACGGGTTTGCAGAACCGGGTCAGCATTGCCCAAGTACCATCCAATCACTTCAGTCAAGAATATTTCGCCAGGCGACCTTCCTCAGAGTGCCTGATCAATTCAAAACTGAATCTACGTCAAATCAACGGCATGCGCCACTGGAAAGTGGCGCTCAAAGCGTGCTTGGATGACTATTACAGTGATTTCACTCTGACCACGGAATAACGCCATCTGCCAGACCAAGAACTTGCTATATTTCCCCGAGTACTGGACAATCCGGCAGTGTGAGTTTCCACTCATGGTCAACCTAGCGGCAATCCTTTCCAGGATCAAGACAATGATTGAAATAAATTTACCCATTTCAGCCAAAAACCAGGTGCTGCTGGCCTTATGTCTCGGGACAGTCGCTACGTCCGCACTGGCCCAAAATGTGCCGCCCCCAACCGCACAAGATGTAGACCGTGCATTCCGTGAAGTGCTTGCAAACGCAAACTCCATGGAAGCGCGCAGCAAGTACGCAACGTTGCTGGTTGGCATTGGCAACTTCGAAGGCGGTATTGCTGCACTCGAAGGACTTTTGCTCATGCCAGATGCCCCGGCACGCATTCGTGTCGAACTTGGCGTGTTGTACTACCGGCTGGGCTCATATGCCATTTCCGAAAGCTACCTGCGAACAGCCATTGATGACCCAGGCTTGGAGCCTACTCTCAGGGCACAGGCTGAATCGCTATTACGCGATGTTGTTCAGCGCAACAAAACTTCCCGACTGTCTGGCACGCTGATGCTCGGAGTGCGCGGGCAAAGCAACCCGACCAGTGTTACGAACAACAGCCAGATTCTCTATTTGGGTGCTCCCGTTGCGCGTGGGAAGGACATAGGGCCGAAGTCCGATGTGGATACCCATATTTGGGGTGAGATCGATCACGAGCTGGATCTGGACAAACAAAACGAAGCCTCACTGGTGTCGTCCCTGGTGGCATACGCCAGCCATTACAACTCGGTGGATAGCTATGCGAAGCAAGTTAACTCCAAACCCTTTGATTTGACGATTTTGGCGGGGACCACTGGTGTGCGCTTTAGGCCCATGGCTGCTACGGAATTGCTGATTCGCCCACACCTGATAGCAGGTGCCGTCATGGCCAATGGCAGTTCTCATTTCACAAACAATGGCATTGGTATTGATGGAGATTTCCGGGCATCTGAGTCTCTGACCTGGAGTGGTGCCTATGAAAATACCAAATTGGTATTCTCATCACGCGAAGATATGCCCAATGTATCCTTGCAAGGTGGCACGCGCCAGATTGCCCGGATTACCGCCGCCGCGGAAACTAGCCCCGGCCGTTTTGTAATTACGGAGCTGGGCTATACCGACATGGATGGCAATGTTGCGTACTCCGCATACCGAGAGCCACACATCCAGTTTTCTTACCTGCTTAGTTATGCGCCACTAGTGGGCTCGTCTGCCTTGCCATGGACGACTACCGTATCGATTTCCGCATCACGCAAAGACTACCGCGGCCCCGATCCCATAGCCCAGCCATTTAGTGCACGGAACGACTCCACCTGGCGGGCGTCGCTGGTCAACAATATGCCTCTGAGTCGTGACATTTCCCTGCAATTCCAGTTGGACTACAGCGACACGTCATCGAATATTGCAAATTTCACCAGCACCAATTCGTCCGGCACAGTGGCTGTGATCTGGAAATACTGAACACAGGCAGGAGAACATCATGGCCCCTATAGATATCAATGATTGGTGGTTGGCAGCCGCGGCGGCGGCGGCAACCGGATTGGGTGCCCCGAGTGCAACCGCTGCCACAGAGGTTGGCACACAAGTGGGGGTGGTAACCTCCATGCGTGCAGGGGTCGTTTCGGCAACCAATGAACGTGTGGTCTACATAGGCAACTCCGTTGCGTACGGTGAGCGATTCAGGACAGACGGTAGCGGCATCATCCACATATTGTTCATGGACCAGTCATCCATGACCCTCGGGCCCAACTCTGAACTCGTCATTGACGAGTTTGTATTTCACCCCAAAGAGCAGCGCGGCAATATCGCCGTAAACCTGCTCAAGGGCTCATTGCGGGTGGTTGGGGGATTCATCAGCAAACTGACCAGCCCCAAGGGCACCAACTCATCCTTGGTACGCACCGCCACGGCCACTATTGGTATTCGAGGCGGCATTTCGTTGGTCGATGCGCAGGCCAATCAAACAGGGGCTACTTTCCTGTTCGGAGAACACATGGATGTTCTGTCTCCCGATGGTCAGACCGGGCCAAGGGTCACGCGACCAGGGTTTTCGGTAATAGCCCTAAGCACCGGCATAGGCGCACCATTTAGGCAATCCGCCGCAGAAATGGCAAACTTGGTCAGTCGATTCGAAAGCCGCCAAGGAAATCGTCCGGCTTCTGGCGGAAATCTGATCAGCACGAATGATCGCCCGAACAGCCTGAACGCACCCCGCACATCACTTGCCCCTGATCGTGGGCAGCGCGTGTCGACGGAGATTCAAAGCCAGACTCCTGGCCAATCTTTGCGCGACGTGATGGGAAACACGACGGCACAAATTCAGTCTTGATTCAGATTTCATGCGGGTTCTTTTTGCATCGGTCTACCCGCACCTCCCGGAAGTAGTAGGCGGGCTCCAGACCACGACCGACGACCTCTGTTCGGCATTGATCGGGGTTGGTGTAGAAGCCGCAGTATTGTGTGGCCTGAAAGAGCATGCCGGGTCTCTATCGGATCGCAGACCAAGAAATGACAATGAATACGGATATCCCGTGTTCCGTGTTGCCGATCCGATTCAGGACCTTGCCTTGCTTGTCGCCGCTTGGGAGCCCTCGATCATTGTGATTCAGAGTGGTACAACACTCATTCCAATGGTGATGGCCGCCTTGGAGACCGGAAAACCCCTGCGGTTTACCTGCACAACGTCGAAACGCATCAGTTGGGCGGTACGCTAGTGCCCGATCCCACCATTCTCTATTTGACGAACTCCGAATTCACTGCACAGCGTTGGCTTGCACTGTGCGGGATAGACAGCACCGTCATCCCTCCGCTCGTATTACCTGAAAGGTACTTTGTTGCCGAGCGCGGTAACCGTGTGTTATTTGTCAACCCAACCCCGATCAAGGGTGTGGAGATCATGTTTGCACTGGCTGAAGTATGTCCGGACATTCCGTTTCTGGTATCGGAAAGCTGGGGACTTTCCCCACAATGGCGGGACTATTGTCTGAAGCGTGCTTCCCTCTTGCCAAATATCGAATGGTCCCCCCCCACACACGACATGCGCCCGGTATATGCGCGGTCTCGCACCCTGCTCATGCCCAGCCTGTGGGAAGAAGCCTTTGGCCGCACAGTGGTTGAGGCACAAATCAACGGCATACCTGTCGTCGCCAGTAACCGTGGAGCATTGCCGGACACGGTTGGTGCAGGAGGTGTGCTATTGGACGCTCACGCGCCAATAGACGACTGGCAGCACGCTTTGCGTATGGCCTACATGCCATCGCCGACGTTTGAGCAGTTGTCCGATTTGGCGCGCCGTCAAGCGTTCAAAACAGCGGCAGCCCCCGTCATACTCGGGCGCTTTTTGTCTGCTCTAGTGGGCCATGCAGGCGAACTGTGAACCCAAAGCTAGCGAAGCACTAATTGTCCCAGCTTACGCATCCAACACCGCATCTACCCTATACCAGCACGCGTTCGATGCCTCCGGCGTTCGCTGTCTGCACATACTGCGGCAGCCAGTCTTTACCCAGAATCTGATTGGCCATCTCGACCACGATGTAGTCCGCCTCTAGCAAGCCGGTGTTCAGGTCGTTGCCAAATCGGGTCAATCCCTGCAGGCAACTGGGGCAGGAGGTCAGAATCTTGACGTTGTCCTGCGTACCTGCCGCGCCCGATGCACGTAGCGACGCTTCGCCCTTACGGATCTCTTCTTCCTTACGGAACCGCACTTGGGTGGATATGTCAGGGCGTGTCACACCCAATGTGCCCGATTCACCGCAGCAGCGCTCACTCTTGATCACTTTGTCGCCCACCAGCGCCTCGACCGTCTTCATGGAATCACCCAATTTCATCGGGTTGTGGCAGGGCTCGTGGTACAAAAACCCGCCCTGCCCGGCAGGCAAGGTGATTCCTTTTTCCAGCAGGTACTCGTGGATGTCAATGATGCGGCTGCCAGGAAAAATCTCCTCAAACTTGTAACCCTGCAACTGGTCGTAGCAGGTGCCACAACTCACCACCACGGTTTTGATGTCCAGGTAATTCAGTGTATTGGCCACCCGGTGGAACAACACACGGTTATCAGTAATGATCTTCTCTGCCTTGTCAAACTGGCCGGAACCGCGCTGCGGGTATCCACAGCACAGGTAGCCTGGCGGCAGCACCGTCTGCACACCCGCATGCCACAGCATGGCCTGGGTAGCCAGTCCAACCTGGCTGAACAGGCGTTCAGAGCCACAACCCGGGAAATAGAAAACAGCCTCCGTCTCGGCCGTCGTCACTTTGGGGTTGCGGATGATGGGCACGTAGTCCGGATCTTCAATATCGAGCAGGGCGCGCGCTGTCTTCTTGGGAAGACCGCCGGGCATCTTCTTGTTGATGAAGTGGATGACCTGCTCCTTGATCGGAGCCGGTCCCACCGAGGCTGGCGGCTTGGCAGTCTGCCGTTTGGCGACCAGGCGCAGCACCTGGTTGGCCAGGCGCTGGGCACGAAATCCCACACCCACCATCAGGCTGCGCATCAGCTTAATGGTTTCGGGATTAGTTGCACTCAAAAAGAACATGGCTGCCGCATTTCCCGGGCGCCACGACTTCTTGCCCATCTTGCGCAACAGGTTGCGCATGTTCATGGTCACGTCACCAAAGTCGATCTTCACCGGGCACGGTGACAGGCACTTGTGGCACACCGTGCAATGGTCGGCCACGTCCTCAAACTCCTCCCAGTGCTTGATGCTGATGCCCCGGCGCGTCTGCTCTTCGTACAAAAAGGCTTCGACCAGGAGTGAAGTC